>Ga0074197_1001281_pt1 | contig 22183 bp, 28 predicted proteins | sample EPASupsiteSAE305_FD_64526 | JGI IMG/M metagenome (GOLD analysis project Ga0074197, IMG submission 64526) | Bioremediated contaminated groundwater microbial communities from EPA Superfund site, New Mexico - SAE3-05 reassembly with SPADES | ecosystem: Environmental > Aquatic > Deep subsurface >...
CAGACGGGTGAATATCGATTTTCCTGCCTGGGTTGTGGATGGGCTTGATAAGCAAGCGCATCGTCTCGGCATAACAAGGCAGGCGCTTGTAAAAGTTTGGATCGCTGAGAAGTTGAAAACCGCAGCATGATTTTGAAGTTGTGCTTTCCAGCTATCGGGAATTGAACCCTCAATTATATGTCTAACTTTTTGAATTTAATGAGTTGAAAAACACAATGTGGTACCCGTGTGATACCGGAATACCAAGATCAATAATTAAGTATAGTGTCCCCTGAATTTCCATTCGCTCGTTGCTCTTGCCGGCATCGCCTTTACCGGCAAGGTGGTTGATCCTCGATAAGTGTTTGGCGCAGAGTCACTCTGTCGTCGAATCGGAAACCCAAGACAGGGCACATTTCATTAGGCAATTGGTCGGACTGGACCGGCCGCAGAGTGATGATTTCATCGCTCCCGGATACCTTTATCTGTTGACAACCGGGGGCCTTCTAAGGGTTGGTTCTTTCTATTTTCTTCTATTAATTTTTTTGCTACGGAATAATCGAAATAATTTCCGACCTGTTTCTTTTTCCAATATAGATCAAAAATTTCTACATAGTTACCTTTGAGTAACTTATGAAAAGCCTCACGTTGAGCCTCTATAATTTCAACTTCTTCACAGCATAATTCTAGAAGCAAGTAAGACTTATTTCCTTTTAAACCTGTATAAAATAATATTCCAGCTACTATTTTACCAGACTCGGCGAATATAATTTGATCGTATAGATACTCTGATAATTTAGGAATAAACTTCTGCTTACTCAGTGGAATGATTTTATTGTTTCCGTTGATGCGTGAAATTGAAAGATGATGTAAGTTGAGAAAGCTTAAAGTTACTGGAATCACCCTGTTTTTGTGGGGAATATTCAACTCAAACTCATCACAGATTGCATCAACAAAACAATGCGAGGTGAACTCATTAAATTTAATTTCCAATTTTCTGTTTTGATAGTTAATGCCTTCAATCCAGCTATCATGTAGCCGCGAACCAAAATAGACCTTGGCCAAAGCTGAAAGACCAGTTGAAGATGATACAAGCGCTGAATGCTTTTTGCTCAGTTCTTGAGTTTGTCTTTCGTCGTATTTTTCTCCCCAATTGTTGCCTTTATGGAAAATTAATGCGTCGAGCAAAGGGTATTTAATGTTAAATTGGTTATTCATATTTTGAAAACTAACGTGGAGCTGAGGGGCCAGGCTTCTTAAACCCAAAAAGCTCCGATAAAAGGTAAAGTTTCCTGAACCACATACTTTCCCAAACGCCGCGCAGTAAGCCTGGTCCCTCTCCAGCGTTTTGTTATATTAAATTTAGTTTCATGTGTATTAAAGGGAATGGATTTCCCATTCCATCAAATGCAGATCGACCGGCTTGAATAAACCCCATTCGGTGATAAAAGCCTCTTGCATTAGGATTTTGTTCGTTTACATCAACTTTGGATGCACCAAGGTTCTTAATGGCGTATTCAGTGAGCTTTTGACCAAATTTTTGACCAATATAATCTGGAGCTATAAATAACATTTCAATCTTAGAATCAGCGACCCCAATAAATCCTAATATCCTATCGTTACTGTTTTTAATGCAGAACAAATCGACAGAATCAAAATACTGCTCTAAAATCACAGTTTTTAGCTCAACAATTTTTTCTTCGGGCAAAAAGTCATGGGTTGCTCTGACAGAACTTTCCCATACACTGATTAATTCCTGGTAATTTTCTTTTGTCGCGCCTTGAATCTTCATGGTGCCTTTTTAAAATATAACTTGGAACTCAGCGGACCCGCGCTGTTTGCGGGGTCCGCTGAAGTGATTGGTTATGTGCTTTATATTTAAAATTATTTATGATCGTATGTGCATTTAGCACGAGGATCAATACCACTAAATTTCGTGATCTCTGTGATTATTTGAATTATATCTCTATTAAATCTATCAGCATTTTCCTCTGTGACAGACTTCTCATAAGGAGGATATTTGTTCCTAGTTGTTATGTGTTGTAAAGGTATTTTTCTTATATCATCTCCGGGAGTAATCTCAGTTTCTTCTACGTAGGTAGGCTTTGAGTGAGCCAAACTGTTACGCCATTTTATGGCTTTCTTAACAGTTTGATAAGGCCTTTCACCCTTTTTGAGAGTGATATTAAAATTTGTTAAGAAGTAGTCGAGTTTTTCTTCAATATTCATTTTCTCAAATTCATCATAGCTAAAATCTGAATCGTTTCTTGCAAAAGAATAAGCTATTGAATTCAAGAAGCTTTCTAGCCCAGTAACTGCAAGAATCATTGCTCCCGTATAGGCTGAAAAGGAATAATCTTTTTTATCAAGACTTCTACCCAGCGTTACCAATCTTGAGGAAGCCATTATTGTTAAATCCCAATTATGATTTTCGCTGGAATATTTCATTTATTCACATAACGGTTTAAATAACCTGCTGGCCGACAAGTTACCCTTGAAACGCCAGCGGGTATTCCAGTCAGGTTGATTTTATGGTTATGTCTGTTTTATCTATACCGGCGTCTGCCTGCACTTCGTAGTTGCTGAAGAAGCATTACGCTAAACGGGTGCCTTCGATTGCGCATTCTTTTGGACTCTTTTGCGATACGGCGATGATTGGAGTGATAACCTATGGTATACCGGCAAACAACAACCTGAACACAATAGCTGGAGTTCCGGGACTTGAATTAAACCGGCTGTGTGTACAGGAGTATGCGCCAAAAAACAGCGCCTCTATTTTAGTAGGGAGATCGTTACAGAAGATTCCCGCTCCGTGTTGCGTGATATCGTATGCAGATTGCGGACAAGGACATATTGGGTATATATACCAAGCAACCAACTTCGTTTATACGGGTAAGGGAAGCGGAGACGTAGAGTTTTTGAAAGACGGCAAGAAGCACCACAGAAAGGCGCTATTCAACATTTACGGCACAGGTTCGAGGGATGTCCTTACAGAACACGGATACGAAGCCGTAAAGGTTGAGGCAAAACACCGATATTGTTTTTTCTGCGGAGACAGGAGGCAAAAAAAACAGATGCTTGCGGAATTAGCATGGCCGATTCTTCCATACCCAAAAGGCGAGACGAAACGCTATGATTCGGGAAAGAATGTGCCAAGCCAGAGGATTTTATTTTAGGGACATAACATGTTAATAAGCGGAAATTTTTCCATCATATCACTTCTTGTAGGTGGACCCAATTTCCGCATATTGAGATATTATTCTTGAAATGTGGAAATATTTATCGTTCCCTGTCCACTTATTAGGTTTTCACTTACCGTTTCCATATATTGCGATATTAGGATGTGAAATATGGAAAGTTAAAGGTGGGCAAAACAGGCACAATAATCGACCTGCTTCGCATGTTTCGCGCCCTTGCGCGTTCCATCTGAAATTAGGATATTATTATTTCACGATATTCGTAAATTAATTCTGGCGAATTCTTGCCAATTTCCTGAATTATTTATGCTACTTTGGATGATGGAAAATGCTCGCCACTATCCAACCCGCTTTCTTTTCTCTGCTTCCATTCCTTGAACATCGGAAAAAAACTTTCGATCTGGCTTTTCAGCCATGCCGTGTTTTTTGACCCTCCGGTTTCCCTAGCCCACTGTTCAAGTTCTTCATAAAAACTGAGCATATCTTTAATTTCTTCCAGCCTTTTCGGTCCTTCTCCCGTCATTATCCATTCAGTAAGTAATCCATATTTCTTACCGACTGCATACGCCCAGCTTGCTGAAAAATTATTCTTTCCCTTCGCTTTTGATAATCCGCTTTGAGTTATTCCAGTTATTTCAGCAAGTTCCGTTAGATTTTTCAAAGGCGTTTCCTGTTTAATCCGACCCCAAATTTCCTCAAAATTATTTTTTATGATTGATGTCATATTATCTCTTGATTTATGACTATAGTCATGATACAGGTAAGTTCATACAGAATTATGATTCTAGTCATATTACGCAAATTTCCTTATGACCTTACTAGACGCTCTCCACCTCTTCGGTCTCTTCATCATCTTCCTTGGCCTCGGCTTGTTCGTCTATGCCTGCCTCTTCAGGATTTATCTAGGGTTGCAATTGCAACTCTTTCCCAAGCTCAACGAACAGTTTGAACGAATGCTCAAACGCATGGAGTCGAAATGATCATCGGCATAGAAGGCGTTCCCGGCAAAGGCAAAACTTGCGAAGCCTTACGTAACATCATCGAGAACCTTGAGAACGTTCCGCCCTGTAACAGAATCCCTGATCGCTGCCACCAGGAACTCAAACCGATCTACCTGAACGGTTCAAAACAAATCACCCTTAACCACAACATCAAGCAACTAACCGTCAAACCGGCACAATGATTCACACGCCCATGAACAAACGGCCCCATGAACTCACCGATATCTCAGACATGCTGTGCAGCCGGTGCGGCAAGCCATTCGACATCACCATCCAGGAGACACCGGCAGGGGAGCACGAGACCTTTTTGCAGTGCTTCACCTGCTTTTACTCAATCAGGCTCACCCGGCATGCACCCAAGCCGGAAATCGCCACCGTTCACTAAGGTATAAACGAACAACTCACTAAAACCCAAAGAAAAAAAGGAGATTAAAAAAAATGTCAGCCGAAAAAGCACTCGATAAAAAAAACGAAAAACCCGGCACCCTCTGGCTCACGGGCCGTATCCAATCCACGCAGCAAGTCGGCACGGATAAAGAAAATTTCCCGATCATTGAAACCATCCTCACCACCCCAGCCCAGGACCCCTACAGCCACCCCAACAAATACTGCATCATGTCCCGGTCCAAACTGGGCAACAAAGACGACGACCTGACCATTGAGGTCGAAGTCCAGTGCCGCCCCTGGAAGGACAACAAAGGCCGCTGGCACTACCCGCATTACCTGTGGACCATCTAATGCCCAAGCCCGCCAGCCCGACGAGCCCATGGAGTGACGACCGGCTTCCGGCGTCTGCCGGTGCCGGGCGGCTCTCCATGGACGATGTTTCCCCCGCTGCTTGTTGCGAGGGCATCAGCCTTCCGGAAGAACCATCGCTCTCTTTTTCGCTTACCTACAGCGAAATAGGGACGGCCCTCTGCCGGTGCGTCGATGGAGGGGTGATCACCATGGAGCAGGCGCAAGCAATCGGCAACCACCTTTTCCCTGTAAGGAGTCACTGACCATGACCTGGACCCCTATGATCAGTTCCACGTTTTTCGATGGTTTGCAAGGAGACATGCTGACCGCAGTAGCGGGCATCCTCGGCCTTGCACTCATCATTTTCGGCCTTGTCATGCTGATGAGGGTCATCGGCAGATAGGCAAGGCTTTTTATCCCCCGCACGCATAAGGAGACCCCCATGCAAGCACTGTTCGACGCCGTAGACGTAACTGGAATCAGCACCAACGTAAGCACCCTGATGATTGCCTTCATCGGTATTGGTCTGCTGTTCCTCGGGTATTCGTATGTCCGCCGGACCATGTCCGCTGGTAAACGCATCTAATCCGAACCAGGGGAGGGGCAACCCTCCCCAACCCATTTCTAACGCCATGCCGAAAGTCGACCCCACGCAATATCTGATGGATGCGCTTGCCATTCTCACCGGCGGCCTCATCAGCGACATGCAAACCCTGATTCTCGGGCTCGTGGTCTGCGCCTTCATCGTCATGGCGCTTGACCTCTTGAAAGACCTGGTCCTGATTCCCATCGGCGCGGCGTTGTCCAATCCCCAGCAACTCTATCACGATTTCCGCATGCGCAGATTGCCGGAAGGTCCGAGTGTTTACAGCAGCCCCAACGGCTCCAGCCGGAGGGAAGTGGAGATATCCCCCCTGCGGCAATACGACCTCGATCTTGCGTACCGTGGCGTGGATAGCCTGCCGGAATCGTCGGTCTCCTACTATGACCAGAAAGAAAACGCCTGGGAACGGGATGGGGTGAGCCTGTCGCAAGATCAGTTCGATGAACTCGACGATGCGCTTGAATCCTCACGGTGTGGCCGCATGTCCGACGATGAAGTGTCCGACATGCTGTTTCATGCCTCCAACGATTACCGGAGAAGACACCATGACGATTAATCTTGCCGCCTACGGCATGGGCCTGGGCTTGGTGATGGTCGGCTGGATCGCTGGCCTCGTGGTCAGCTACGTTTTTTCAATCATTCGCAGCATCGGGAACCTGGGATGACTGCTGCCGAACTGACCGCCATCCTTGAGCAGATCACCCTGCAGCTCGGGGACATCATGTCCTTTGGCCTGGGCGCTCTTTGCGGCATTGCCTTTGTGATCGCATCGCACACGAGGTGGGACCGATGATTCAACTGCCCGTCGACTTCCAAACCTCCACGCTCTTTTCCGAGTTTTTCCACCTGGCCGCACCCTTCGCCGGGATCGCCATGCTGATTGCCTGCGGCTTCCTGATCAACCGAATGTTGAAGAATGTGCCATGACCATTCTGACAGGAGAACCAACCATGCCTTGGATGAACATTATTTGCGGCCAATGCGGCCATGAAGCTGACCTTGAGAACTGGATCTCGACGCCCTTCAATGGAGAGTTGCCCCACGGCACTTATCAGTGCCCAAACTGCCAGTACGCTTTCAGGCGGCAATCTGAGCCAGGAACGGTCTTTTCAAACGGCCTCTACATTCCCGGCAAGATTGCGTTGGTACCTGTCCCGGCCTGGCTGTGAGAGAAAACGCTATGACCATTTTACCGTCCTTCCCCCTGATCCGGCGCTGGGCCTTGCTGCTCGCCTTTGTCGGCCTCTGTTTCATAATCGGCCTCTTGAAAAGGATACTCCTATGAACCGCGCAACCTTTCTCTACGCCCTAGGCGTGTACCTGACCTTTGTCTGCTTCGGCTTCTACCTCGACAGCGCCCACGGCGGACCGCTGCAATCGCAAGGCGGCTTTCCTTCCATCCGCAGCACGGAGCCGCCCCGGCAGTACGAACCGGCCAAATCCTGCCGGGAATATCTGAATGTATGCGAGAAGTCCTGTACCAGCCGGGACGGCATCTACCGTTTCCTCTGCCTGGGCCAGAGCTTCAACCCCGGATCGGAGCGCTACCGCTGCCAATGCGGGGACGAAGCCTTTGTGCCGCAGATGGTGCGTTCGGAACAATCCCCCGAAATGACCGAGAAGAAGGAACCGGGCAAGTGAAAAATACCCTGGTCTATATCCTTCTTGCTCTGCACTTTACCTCTATCTGTTATGGATCGGCTGTCCCGGTCATCGAAACAGCCATCACTACCGGCACTGCCGATGATTACTACACCGGCTCACGCGCTCGATTGAAAGTTGTCCCGGCAAGTAAAATTGGTCCTAAGGTTGTTCAGGTTCCCAGTATACCTAGTTCGCTTACTGGGATGATGGGCGGCCCTGCTGCAATGGCAAGCCTTGCCTTTTATCAGCATACCGGCCAAGACCCGGTTTATGCCGCTGCTTCCGCCGTGGCCTCCGCTGCTGATCAACTCTTTGTTCCCGCCTTCCAGGCATTCAAAGCCAATTTTGTTAGCCCTGAATCCTATCCTGCCACCGCCGCGCAATATGTTGGCGTTGAAGGAAGCGTAGGTGCGACTGTCGGCAACGTCATCGCTCACGTTCGCGCCTCCGCCGAAGGTCTTTATGACGACCTGAAACAGCTTATTGCGCAGTTTACCGCCGAAGATACAGCAGACTGGGACGCCTTAGACCCGGTCCATACGATTAATACCGACACCCTTGGTTCGTGGAAGGTTCCCGCATCCTGGAACGGTACCTGGGGAAGTCCAATGTTGGAATACATGTCGTATTTCAACGGTCTTGCTCAAGCCGAAAAGCTCTTATCCAGTGCAACACACTATTATTATTTGCAAAAAACATCTGCAACCATGGCGTATCTTTGGAAAATCAATCACGAGCAAGTTGCACCCAATGATGCCCGGCACTATTGCTGGCGCATCTCCCTTATTCCCTCCACTGGATATGAACCCTTGCCGGTGTATGAAGGCGCGGTCAATCATCCAGGGCTTAAGGATGCTCTTGCTTCTCCATCTCCTGGTGTTGCGCAGAATATTCAGGATGCCATCAAGGACATGCCGGGAGATCAAAAGATTGTTTCCTCCAATCCGTCTCCTACTTCGGTTCCAGCTTCTTCTGCGTATCCCATCACCAATAACCAGGTGAATAATTTTTTCACCAACAACACCACGCAAATATACAATCAATATAATGATATAGCCAACAACTCCGCATCAACTGCCACCGAAATTGCTGCCGCCAAGGCTGCCGCTGATCTGGCCAAGGCGCAAGAAGAGGAAGCGCAGCAGCAGGAAGAACCCGAACCGGAAACCTTTCCACCGGTCGCTTCCAACGGTTTTGAAGAACCCTACGATCCCGGCGAATACGACATCCCTGAACGGTTCTCTTCCTTTTTGGATACCGTCAAATCCTCGGGCCTCTTTTCGTTTTCCTCCAGCTTCTTCAACTCCCTGCCCGGTGGCGGCTCGCCCATCTATACCGTTGACGGTGGCCTAACCTTCGGCAGCCATACCATCGATCTCAGTCAAACCATGTCCGTCGGGCTGGCGGTATTGAAAACCATCCTCCTGGCCTGCTTCGGCTTCCTGTCGATCCGGGCCGTGATCATGAAGAGGTAGCCATGAGCGGATTCGGCGTCATTATCGACTGGCTGCGGACAGTTTGGAAATGGGTGGAAACCGGCTTCACCTGGATTCTCGATGGTTTTATCGAACTGCTGCAATTCGTGGTGTTCACCATCCTGGATGGGCTGCTTTCCGTGGTTGAAACCGCCCTGGCTGCGGTTGATCTCTCCTCGGTGCTGTTCAACTATGCCGCTGCCTGGTCGCACCTGCCAACGCAATTGATCTGGCTGATCAACGCGGTCGGCTTGCCGCAGTGCATGGCTATCCTCGGCGCGGCCTATCTGGTCCGGTTGACGCTCAATCTTATTCCTTCAGTCTTCACGAGGGTCTGACCATGATCATCGGATTTGCTGGTACTCCCGGCTCGGGAAAAACATACGAAGCGGTGCAGAAGATCACCGACAACCTGCGCATGGGCCGCGTTGTTTACACCAACATTGACGGCATCTTTGACCCGGAATGTCAGGAGATGATCAAGGTTGTCTGCGGCTTGTCCGACCTGGCCCTGGTCCGTCTGCTGCGGCCCATTGCATCGCCAAAGGACGAAGATCCGATATTCAATTTTTGGATGCACATTGAACCCGGTTGCCTTGTGGTCCTGGATGAAATCCACAAGTGGTTTTCCAATCGTGACTGGACGCAGCCGAAAAACAAGGAGTTTGGTTTTTGGGCCTCAACCCACCGGCACAATGGCTTTGACGTCGTGCTGATCACCCAGAGCATGGAACGGGTTGACGCGGCAGTTCGCTCCTTGCTGGAATGGACCTATGTGTTCCGCAAGGTCAACTTCTTCGGCGGCGCGGTGCAGCGGAAATACCTCTGCTACTCCTACGGCGGCGACGACACCAACGCGGCCCCGCTCAAGAAGTCGGTGCGTACTTACAACCCCAAGGTGTTCCTCTGTTATAAATCCTACGTGGCCAAGGACGTGAAGGAATTGGGGATCATGCAGCATGTCAACGTGTTGAAGCATCCGGTGTTCTTCGCCATTCCTCTGGTCCTCTGCTTCACCCTGTACATGCTCTTTGCCAAGTCGAGCATCGCCACCGGCGACCTGTTCGGCTCGAAACAGGCCATGACCGCTTACGAACAGCGCAAGGGGCAGTCATCCGCCAGCACCGGCAAAACAACCCCTGCAACCCGGCTCCAATCAATCACCCCCATCGACCGGGGCGGCCAGGTCGTATTCACCAACCGCAAAAAGGACACCCCATGAAAGCCTTCTCTGTCTTCCTCTTCTTCGCTTCCATGCTCATCTCCGGTGCGCTTGTCTTCGGCCTCTCCGGCTGCTCCCGCCAGGAGCAGAAAGAAACGCCACCGACGGCCAGCCAGCCAAAAACGGAAGTAGCCCAACCGCTGCCCGTCAAAAAAGACGGTCCGGTTTCGGTGGACTTCGACAACGTATCCCTTTCCGAAGTGGCCGTGTTCGTCACCAGCCAGACCGGCAAGGGGTTCATCCTGAACGGCGCCGGCGACAAGGCCCTGTCCTGGATCGAATACAACATCCCCCGGGAAAAGCTGTTTGACTCCTTTGCTGCCACCCTGGCCGCTGCCGGTTTGGTGCTCAAACCCACCAGCGAGGAGCACACCGCGTTCACCATCGACAAGGCCGAAGAGATCAAGGTGCCCTGTAAGCTCAACTTCGCCACCAGTGAGCGGGGAACCTTCTTCCTTCTGGGATCGACCATCTACACCAAGGAATCTTTTCCCTTCCCGGTCACTACCGATGGCGCCCACTGGTACGCCACTGTGCCGAAGAGCATGGCTGACACCTTGCTTGCTCCCGCTGGGAAATGATTGGAAGACAGACCCGGCCGCGACGCGGCGGCCGGAACACCGCGCTGCCTTTCCTGCCGTTCTGCGTCAGCAGGAAACAGCCTGGTCTATTGAAACGAAAAAAGGGGGAAGCGTGCCCTCAAGCTTAGCGGCCCTTTTTTCGTCCCTTGTGCTGGCAACCAAGCCTTGACCTAGGGCTTCTTCCGTTCTCTTAACCGCACAGCGGTTCACCGCAGGAAATCATTATGAAAGTCAAAGCCACCTTCCCCAAAAAAGCAGCGAAGAAGAAACCAGCCAAGAAGGAAATGTCATTATACCACGGCAAACAACTCCTTCTTCCATTCATCGGGCAGGAGACAATCGAACGGTTTGATTCTGACCTTCCACCTTCTTCTCGATAGGCTCGCGCCATGGCAACCGATTTCATTCTTTGCGCCGATTGCGGCCAGAAAACCCCGAAGGATCGTTTATCGCCATCGTTTGGCCTGTGCCCTACCTGCGAAACCAAACACCAGCAAAGGGTTTTCTCCTCGAAGGACTCCAGGCAACCTTTGACTGTTCAATCCTCATCTCATGAATGTTGTTTCAGGTGATTGTCATGCAACCCCGCTCCCGCCGCACCAAAACCTTCCTTTCGCAAAAGCTCCGTTCCATCATCCAGGGCACCGAGTGCGACATTCCGTTTCTACCACCGGACCCACAACCCGACATCCTGAGCACCATTCCCCTTGCGGATCACCGCTACAATCACCGCTATCCGCTCCTACTGCACAAGGACGCCCGGCGGATTCACGTTCCTGCCGCGGACTCCAGGTCTACCGACCAAGCACAAGCCCGATTAACAAGTGCTTCGCCAGTAGTACAGGCTGCCGCCTACCGTGTCTCTCGTGGTTTGGATTTTTTGAAAGTGTCGTTTTGGCTGGAATGGAACCCGCTGATTCAAAACTTCCTTGGCATCCTCGACTTCATGAAGAAACAGGTCCAGGAAACCGAACGCGATTGTATCCCGGTGTTCAAGGAAAATGGCTTTGACTGGAATCTCTACCGCACAGGTACTTCAAAATTTGCGTTCCGGATTAAATCCGGCGATGTCACCCTGATGTTCAGCAAACGAAAATCAGACCATAAAATGCCCAACTGCCGTTTGGAGATCGGTTCCCTCTCCTGTTGGTCACCGGGCTTTTTCTCGATCTATGAGCGAGTCAACTCCTTCCTTGCCGGGTACGGCGCTAAGATTGTCAAAGAACGAGTTTCCGAGGTCCACCTGGCCGCCGACTTCATCGGTACCGACATCAAGGCTGTTGACCTCTGCAATCAGGATAAATGGATCGTCAAAGCCACCCTGTTCAACCCACACGACAAAATACCCCTCTATCATGCAGACCAGGAACCGGAACCCGAGGACGATCTCGATTTCAACCCCCACTATACCCACCGCAGGTTTACCGGCGTTGACCTGGGCAAGGGTAACCTGATGCTCAGAGTCTACGACAAGGTAGCCGAACTCAAACGCTCGAAAGCCACCAACAAACAACAAATCTTCGCCGAAATATGGGGCTTCAAGCAGTATGACGAACAGTCCGTGACCCGCGTCGAATACCAGGTGCGCCGGCCAAAGCTCCGTGAATTCGCCGCCTCCGAAGAGGAACGAATCGACACCGTTGCCGACCTGGTGAAAGCTCTGCGTTCCCTCTGGGCTTATCTCACCACGGAATGGACCCGCCACACCCAGAACCCGGTCAACCGCAATCATAATCAATCGAAATCGAAAGTTTCCGAGTTCTGGCAGAAGGTCCAGGCCGTGGTCTGGTCCGGGGTCTTTGGCTACGTCCGCACCCATCCGGTCAAACACCGGGACATCAACCAGCTCCGCAGCATGGCCCGAGGCTGCTTGATGGCGGTCTGCGCCTCCCTGGAAGTGGAGCCGGGCGACATCGACAAGATCGTGCATCTCTGCAAGGAGTTGATTGAAGAGGACTTGCACCGGTTCTTCGAGGACGAACAGGCGTTCATCGACAAGATGACGACCAAGCGCAATGAGTTCATCGCCACCTTGGCGGGGTAGTGCTGTTTAGCACGTCTTTTGCTGTTCACTGTGAGGTACTTATGGGCGGGCGAGGAAGAAGCATTGAGAAAAGGGACCGGTGGGACTGGGTGCAGGAGTTATCCGATGCCCGGCTGGAACGGTACGGGAAAATGTCCAGCTACAAAGATCCTGCCGATATACGCAAAGTGGCGCTCAACTGGGCATGCGCCAAGGAATATGAACGCCGTACAGGAGGCGCACCGGAATGGAAAAAATAGCCTACCGCTACAAGATGGAATTGCCGCCTCTTGATAACTACGCGGATTTCAAAATCCGCTGCCTCCTTGATCTGGCCGACTGGGAGAAACTGTCCTGGTCGCGTTTCGGCTCCGGTGGGGTATCCGAGGCCAGGCACTGCTTTGTTGACGACTGGCGGCTGGAACACCTTTGGCGGCGTTCCGGCCAGGGCCTTGCCAAGGCGCTTTGTATCGGCATCCTGACCGCTCCGGATTTCACCATTGAACATGATTTCCCGCAGGAAGTGGCAATTTATCAGGTCTACCGTTCCAATCTCCTCGCCTATTATTGGCTATTGAATGGCGTGGTGACTGTCCCGGTCCTGCAATGGGGGAATGAAAAAACTTTCCATCTCTCCCCGACCTACATCGGCCACAACTCCGTGGTTGCCGTTCGCGGTCCGGGCAAAAGCAGGGATGAACTATGCCGGTGGATGGCTGGAGCGGAGTACATGCAGCAATATCTGAACCCGGCCCTTGTCCTTCATTTTGGCCGGAAGGTTCCCGGTGTCTGGGAAAACGCCTTGTTCATTCCTCTGCATTCACGAAGAAAAGTCTATTCCTCCGTTGCCCGGCAATTGGTACTTCCTTTTTCCCAACATGAAATGAACCAATGATCCACCAATTGAAAATCCACCCTGAACATTTTGAATTACTCCGAACCGGCTTGAAAAGATTTGAGATCAGAAAAGACGATCGCGGTTTTGAAATCGGCCATGTTCTTTCATTGCAAGAGTGGTCACCCATAAACCGGCGATATTCTGGCCGACAACTGCATTTCAAGATCACTTGCAAATATCAAGGGGAGCAATTCGGCATCCAAGAAGGCTACGCGGTCCTTGGCCTCTCGGGCCGTGTTCACTTCCATAACGGTCAAAGGCTTCTCAGCTCTCCACCAACGAGCAAAGAAAAGCTATGAAACAAAGACTGTAAACCGATTGTTGACAGTGTTTTGCACATTGAGGCTCCCCCTATGCGTCAGATTGAAACCTCGGAATGGTTAAAAATGCTCTCCAGAATGATCCGTGCTGCCGGTCGCCGGGTTGCTGAAGCGGATGAACATGAACTTGCCCAACTTGTCGCCCTTCGCGACCGGCTTGAAGAGTCGATCAAGTTTGCCATTCAGGGGCAACGTTCTTGCGGTCGCTCCTGGGCGCACATTGGTCAAGCCCTCGGCCTTTCCCGGCAGGGCGCTTTTCAACGGTATGGTGAATCGAATGAAACAACAAATCTTCAAGACACCCCAACGCGGCCTGATGGGCAATAAGCCCCTCGGCGCTGAGTACATGCCGGACGTGATCGAACGCGCCCGCCGCATGAAAGCCGCCGCCGCGATCCGCGAGCAGGGTAAAACCACCGACAACCGGCAATTGCGTTTGCCAGGATTTTAAATGAACTTTGGAATCATATTGGGTTGTGCTCTTTTAACCAATCACGGAGAACATCATTGATTCGGGTTTGCCATCCCTTTCCGGTTGCCTTGAAGGCGGTCACGACGTCATCAGAAAGACGTATGTTGACAGCCTTTTTTGGCGTTTCCAATGGTGGCCGCCCCCGCTTTGGAAGTACGGCAAGCAACTCTTTCGGCAACACATCCTTAGCGGGTTTGAATTTTTTGAGATCGTCCCTTGTGAGTTCCCGAACTTCTCCGTCTTTGTCAGTCAAGGGTAAGTGTTTTGCCATGTCGTTTTGCCTCTCTATCGTTTGCCTTTCGAAAACTGATTATCCGCACACCACCAGGAATCGGCGTAAAACAGATCACATACAGTCTGCTTTTCAGATACCCGACGGCAACAAATCGGCGTTCCGGGTAGAGTTTCCTGTCATCTTCAAAAAATATTGCGTCTTCCCATTCAAATTCAACGGCCTGGTCGAACGGCAAATCGCGTTGCTGTTTATTTTTCTCGGATTTATCAGGGTCAAATTCAATTTTCATGGAATTATTGTATATACAAAAAACATTACTGTCAAGCTAACGCGAATCCTAATTGCTACCGGCTGCAATCATGTCCAGTTCCTCGATATTCGGCAACAATGGTTGCCTGGCTTCTGAGGAAAGCTTTCTTGACTTATCCTACCCTTTCGCATACTGCTTTGTGCATGCGAGGGAGAATATTTACTGATCAGAAGTGCCCGATTTGCGGGGCAACAATGAATCATGATGAGCGGAAGAGGGGAGTGGTTTGTTCGGTCCATCCAGATCAGCAGGCAACGAGGCTCTTTACTGTTCAGTTTGGCCGGGTTCTTCGGAAACGCTTCTCAGATTACCGGGAAGCAGAGCGTTTTCTTGATGGTCTTCGTTATGAAGTGGACAAGGGGTCTTTTGATCCTCGGGACTACAGTTCAAAAAAACCTTTGAGTTTCACGATGCTTTCCGAACAATGGATTGAACGGAAACAACAGGAAATTAAAGCCGGTACTTTCAAAAATTTGCGATCTTTCATCACCAGAGCGCAAGGATATTTTCGAGACAAGAACGTCAAGTATATACAGTTTGCTGATTTTGAAGATTTTTTTTCTGAACAAAAGCTCTCAAACAAGACAAAATCGAATCTTCGTTCCTGTCTCCATTCTTTCTGGTCCTGGATGTTAAACAGAAAGATTATTTCTCGTTCTGATTTTCCCGATTTTCCGAAGATAAATTTTGAACTTGGTTGGCGAAAAACTGTCGACAAGGAAACCCAACAGGCAATAATCGAAGAAGTTAAACGCATCTCCTTTTCAATTAACCCTCGAATTTGGCTTGGTATCAAGTGGCTCAGCACCTACATTGCGATAAGGCCGAATGAGTTGTTGAACATTAAAGAGGAACACCTTGAGCGCCGGACCGGATTGATTTTAATTCCTCACCCAAAAGAAAAACGGCCTAAGATCGTTCCGCTTATCGATGAAGATGTCGAGCTACTGAAATCATTTCCCCCTTCTTTTCCGAAGCTTCATTTTTTCCGACATGAAAAAACGATAGGTCGAAGTCGAGCCGGTTGTTGTTTCGGCGAAGGCTTTTTTTACGGCTGGTGGAAACGTGCGTGCAAAAATCTTGGAATCGAAGATGTGGATTTGTACGGAGGAACTCGGCATTCATCAGCCATAGCCCTTACCAATTTTGCTACACCTGAGCAGATTAGACGGGCTACGATGCATTCTACAAACTCGGCTTTTGAACGATATTACCAAGTGACAGTGGCCGAAGTGAAGGATGTATATCAGGCCACTCGTTGTGATACGGCTGTGATACCAAAAAAGAAAAGCAATAGGCGTTAACCTATTGCTTTTTATGTAAAAAAATGGTGAACGAGGCGGGATTCGAACCCGCGACCTTTGGCTTCGGAGGCCAACGCTCTATCCAGCTGAGCTACCCGTCCATGAAGAAATGCTTTGATAAGCGAGGCACAAATATACACCAATCGCTTGTCAGCGCAAGGTTTTACGAAATCCGACCTAAATTAATTCAATCCTGATCAGTTTACTTCAATGTCCCTATCGTAGTTTTATCCAGTATGGTTTGTAGCGGTTATGTTCTTTGACTTTGGGTCTTTTCTTCCCGATTTACCAAACAGATGAAAGAGGTGGGCAATGGTGCTCCGTTTAAAATGTTATAATCTCGGCTGTAGTGAGCAAGCCGCTGAGCTCTCTGCGCCAAGTTGCTCCGCCAAGTGATTCGGCCAGAAGGACAGCTAGATGTTGTGGTACTATGCCGAGATCGCGGTTACGGCCCAGACCGGAGATACAGGAAGGGCAATTGGTGACAATGGTGTTTAAGTGCCTTGTGTCGCTGGTTGCAACTTGGAGGTTATCGCGCTTGCGTTTCAGCATGGCCCCGGCGATGTCAGGTCTCGACAAGGCAAGAGTTCCAGCCTCGGAACAACATCCGTCAATCGATGTTACTTGATTGCTGATCCGCCGGACGATCAAATTGCCTTCTCCCTGGAGAGAATCATGGCAAGGAGCGTGGTAGAGGAATGACTGCTCCTTTTTTTGCGTAAACTGCTCCGGCGCATGTTCCAGCACAAAGAAGGAGATGTCGACCAGACCGCAACCGAAAATCGTCTCCGCCCCCAGTTCATGCAGGGACTCACGGCAGGTGCCGCAACTGACGATCAGGCTATCGAAAGTGATGTAGCCGAGCATATCTCGAATTTGGCTGAGGATGATCGTATCGCGCAGGGTAACGTCGCTGTGCATCCTTTTCTTGGCATTAGCCTGGGCTGGAAAGCCGCAACAAAGATGCGGCGGTGGCAGCACTACCCGCACTCCGGTTTTGAGCAGGATGTAGATCGCGGCTTCGGCAATGTCAGCATACAGCCGTTCAGAACCGCAACCAGGGAAGTAAAAGACTGTTTTTTTGATGGTCTCCGGAGGGTTGAGCAGCAGGGCTTCGTTGAGCGAGGTTTGAGGTAGCAGGGTTCGTAAGGTCTGTTTCGAGGGCGGCATCATCGGTGATTTGAGCATGCTGATCAGTCGCCATTTTTGCGATTTCAGGGCTTCAGGTGCCTGCCGTACCATTTCCACGCCCAACCGCTGCAGGCCAGCGCCCCATTCTACCACGGTCTTGCGGAACAGAATATTATACAGACGGTTGCGGGTTTTAAGGTAGTGTAGCGACATCCGGGTTGGCAGGGGCGAGTGCTTATACCCGCGTTCGCTGAGAATCTCGCGCTCGAGGATTGAAACCTGGGCAGTATCAATGTCAACCGGACAAGGCTTCAGGCACTTGCCGCACAGTGTGCAATGGTCGGCGATTTCTTCCAGGTTTTTCAATTGGTTGAAGCGCGGGAAGTGAGAGCGCTGCATGTCGTAGAGCAGGGCCTCGATCAGCGATCCGATGGCCAGGTTTTTGTTGCGCGGGTGAAAAAAGATGGTGCTGGCCGGGTAAAACACGCAGCAGTCGGCTTTGCACTTGCCGCAGCGGATGCATTTTGAGATCTTGGAAGCCAACGTCTCCAGAGAGCCGTGCTGGAGGATGCGTGCTTCCAGTTCCAGCAGGTTGAAGGACGGGGTGAAAACCTTGTCGATGATGTTCGGATCAACCAGCTTGCCCGGATTCATCACACCTCTGGGGTCGATCCTCCGGCGGTATTCGCTCAGTTCATCGATCAATTGCTGATCGAGAAATTTCATTTTAGTGATGCCGATGCCGTGCTCACCGCTGACCACACCTCCGAGCTCCACGGCCTTGGCCATGATTAGATCGGCGGTCTCAGCTGCTCGTTGCATCATCATGCGGTCGTTGGAAAAGACCGGGATATTGACGTGAACATTGCCGTCGCCAGCATGCATATGGGTGGCAATGATGATTCGCCGCTTACGCACCTCCTCGAAAATGTGACGAATATTGGCACTGATGCGAGGATAACCTCGGAATAGTTCTAGCAGATCGGTAGCAAGTGCTTTGAGCAACACTTCGCCGCGAACGGATTCGGTGGTGCGTTCGGCAAGCCCGGTCAGCGCCCCGGCGCACAATTCGGCCGCTTTTGGGATTTTAGCTTCCAGCCAGTCCGGATCTTCAATCGGCTCGGCGACCTGCAGATAGGCTATGATCTCATGTATCATGTTTTCCTGGTTGTAACGATCCTCCTCGATATTGGTAGCATCGACGAAGCGGGCAAATTCAGCCAGGGCGGGAAGCGGCAGAACGATATCCTCGTTAAGTTTAAAAGCATTGGTGCGGGCGGCAATGGCCCCGAGCCGCTTGCGGTCACGCCAGAAACGGCTGGCCTCGTCGGCGTCGTTGGCTACAAAAATTTCGGTGTTGGGATGGCGGTCGAGCAGACGCAGCAGGTTTTCCTTGCCACGAAGGATCTGTTCGGTGGTGTGGCCAACCATGTCGATCAGCAGAACAGCCTTGGGTGACTCGCTCCGCGCGGCCTTGAATTTGTAGTTGATGGCCCGGATATACTCCTCGTCGAAATGCTCGAGCGCCATCAGGGCCTCCTCGCCCCGGTTGATGAACTGCTCGGAGATTTCGACAATCACCCGGCTGGCCTCGTCCATGTCGGCCCCAAAAAATTCAAGGCAGAATGTCAATTTCTTTTCATAGGCCGGGTACAGGATAAATTCGGCTGAGGTGATGACGCCGTCGGTGCCCTCCTTCTGCACACCGGGCAAGCCACCCAGGGCCTTATTGGTGATATCCTTCCACAGACCTTTTTTTCGAATCTCGTCGCCACGTAGCTCCACCCGACGCAAAAGCCCACCTTGAGCGTTGAATACATCGTAGATGACTTGATCTTCGGGCATGATCTTGCGCATCGGATGATCAACACGTCGCACAGTCAACATGCCTGCTCCCGGCATGGCAATGGAATAAGCGAGCAGGTTGTCGATGGCCGTGCCCCAGAGCACTGCGGTCTTGCCGCCGGCATTTTCCGAGATATTGCCGCCAATGGTCGAAGCCCAGGCGCTGGTTGGGTCGGTGGCGAACACCAAACCATGCTTGTCAGCATAGTGCATGGCGTCCTGGGTGATAACTCCTGCCTCGAGACGGAGCGCTGCCATCTCCGCAATCGTTCCGTCGTCGCCACGGAATGCTCTGTAATCTATTCCATTGATACGATTGAGTTTTTCAGTGTTGATCATGACGCAACCGGCGCTGACCGGCACAGCGCCGCCGGTGAGACCGGTGCCGCCACCACGTGGGATCACGTGCAGTCCCAATTGCTCGATGGCCGCAAGCAGGGGCGACACCTGTTCCTCTTGCGAGGGCCGAACCACAGCCACGGGCAGATGCAGCCGCCAATCGGTGGCGTCGGTGGCATGGCTGATCAGGCTAAAGGGATCGAAACAGACGTTGTCGCCACCGATGATCGCGCTGAGCCGTTTGCGTATATTGGCCCGAGTGGCCGAGGCTGCACCGATTTCTTTTTGCAGGGATCGCATCCGTTCCCGGCAGAGGTGAACCAGATTGACCACTTTGCCACTTCGTTCCGGATCAACTCGTACTTTTTTTGCCGTTTTTTCAATAATATCGAGATCTTTCTTCATAATTTTGAAGAAAGAATAACGGCGGCGTGGCGAATCAATCAGTTCCTGGTAGAGAAAAGGGTTGCGATGGAGGATGAACAGATCGCCCATACAGCGCATCACCAGACGGGCCGACCGACCGGTCACCCTCTGGCTGCGTAGTTCCTCCAAGTCGTCCCAGACCGTGGAACCGAAAAGGTGGTTAATGATCAACCGATCATCGGCCGAGGTAAAATTATAGGGAATCTCTCGGTAATTGGTGGTTTTCATGCTCTTTATTTGATTGAAAAACGATGTGGTGAAAAAATAATCACGATTACTCAATTGCAAGAAGGATGCGGTTCCTGTGGCTTATGGAAAGGTCGGAAGAGAGGGTGCCGTTGTTTTCTTATATGGGGAAATAAGATTTCTTTCCATTGAGATAACAGGCGAAGATATTGTAGGGAATAAAAAAACGACCCTGCTTCGTACCATAATGAGAAATACTCTGCAAATATTTCAAACTACACAGACGGGCATCGAAAAAAAACAGGTGATCGACGGAGTGCCGATTGGATGGCCTCCATTTTGGTTTCAATGCGGTAGAGTGCGGACCTCGTGACAATTGTAAAGTAAAGAAGCTGCTCGAAAGACGGGATGCCATTGTAAATGGTAAAGAGATTCTAGAAGACTGAAACGCATTCATGTAGATTGGTTACTGGCAAATCATAATAATCTCTAAGGGGTTAGGGGGGCAAGTGATTGGAAGAACCGCTAACACCGAAATAAATAGGGGCGGTGTCAAAAAATGACACCGCCCCATTAAGGTTTGAATGAAGATAGTTGTGATTATCCGAGATAGAAATTGGTCGGATCAATACCCCTGATGATAGCGATTTCTTCCGCCGTGGGAGCCGGTGTCTCGATAACGCTGGGCGAGACTTTGAGATCCCAGGCGCATGCGGCCTTGATTTTTTCCACGGTCTGACCCGGAAAAAACTCGGCAAGATACATTTCCTTGGTGTCTTCATCGAATCTGTAGACACCCATGGTGCTGACTACGCAGTCCGGTCCTCCGCCGATCATGCCAAGTTTCTCACGCTCACCAGCGCCACCCAGGAAGCCTGGTGTTGTGATATAATCGACTTTCTCGACGAATTTCTTTTTATCTTGAGGTAGGATAGCCAAAACCCTCTTGCCCGAGGTGGCCATGTCGTTGGCGCCGCCGCTGCCGGCGAAGTAGGTGAAACTTTCCTTTTTGCTCCAGTCACCGACGCCGGTGGAGTTGATGTTGCCGAATTTATCGATCTGGGCGCCGCCGATGAAGGCAACGTCAACCTCGCCGCGCTGCAAGGCTGCCATGGTGGCCAGCATGCCGAAGGCCGCATCGGCGTTGGTAAACAGGCAGGGATCATCAACGGTGATGGCCAGTCCAGGAGCTGCGGTAGCTCGAATGGCGCCGCCCTCAGTGAACATGACCATGTTTTTAGCGTGGGTCACCATCGCGTATCCGGCAACAACCAGCGGCAGGCCGACGCCAACAAAGACAACCTCTCCGTCCTGGATTTCCTTGGCACAGCGAATAGCCATCAGTTCAGTTAGTTTGTATGCAGGTGCAGTCATGATCAGTTACCCCCTTTTTTAGCGGCGAGAGCCTCTTCATAGGCTTTGAGACGGTCGTCAGTGTACAAGGGCACCCCTTTCCAGCACGCCGGATCATGATAGCCGTAGTCAACATCCAATTTTGGTTTGAATCCTGTGACCGGTTTGAGGCGATCCAACCCCTCCTGGCCGAATTTGGCTTTATATTTCTCGATGTATTCAGCGTGGTCCTTGCAGCCGTAGACCCATTCATCAAGGAAAGCGGGCAGGAGATCGGCGTGACGCTCATATTTACCCTGATACTGGCTGAAGCGGATGTCGAGGCCATAATAGCCGCGGCAGGCGGAAGGATGGGCGCCGTAGGGGCAATGGACAACGGCCAAAGTTTTGTAATAAGGAACGATGACGCGGTCGGGATCGCTTCTGATATCTTCCGGCTCAACGATTTCTTCACAAGTGACGATGACACCCCGTTTTGATCCCATGGCGCCGAATTCGTCGGTAACGCCGCGGGTACCGTAGGAGACCACGTTGCCGAAACGGTCAGCTTTCTGGGCATGGATGATAGCGACATCCGCACGCCAAGCGCGGACAACGGTTGTTTTTTCACCGGTGAAAGGATCATCGACAAATCTGATATCGGTGGGGTTATGTTTGGGCATGTCTGTCCCAATATTTCCCTTGACAGGAATGAAGGGAATGCCGAGAAAGCCGGCAATCAGCGCGCTGGTGGCACCAAAATTAGAGATGTCATATCTTTTGAGATGCCCTTTATTAAACGCCCGGCGGATGGCATAAGGTGCTTTGACGTACCAGTTCATGATCCAGGCAGAGTGTATCTCCGTAACACAGCCGGCACCTACCAGGATATCGAGACCGCCAACGTCGGTGGACGATTCG
>Ga0074197_1001282_pt1 | contig 22182 bp, 21 predicted proteins | sample EPASupsiteSAE305_FD_64526 | JGI IMG/M metagenome (GOLD analysis project Ga0074197, IMG submission 64526) | Bioremediated contaminated groundwater microbial communities from EPA Superfund site, New Mexico - SAE3-05 reassembly with SPADES | ecosystem: Environmental > Aquatic > Deep subsurface >...
ATTCTTGGCCATAATCTTCGTTCAAATTAATTAGTTTAATTCAAACCTGATTATGGCACAAAAATTGTTAACTATGACATTTTAACTTTGCCCGCCCTATGACATTATCACTTGGGCGGGACATTTCAGCCGTACCGGATGCGAATAACGGCGATAGTCGGCAAAAAATTAGCTCCGGTAAAATTTAGCGGCTCTTTCCGGAGCGATTGAGTTGATGACAAGTCCTGATCCGAGTTCAATGCCGGCCCAGACGTTTTTGTCGCGCGGCTGGACTTTAATATAAAAGTGCTGGCCGCTGTTTTTTACGACCTGATGCATGAAAAAATTATAGGCCAGGCCGAGCGAGTCTATTTTAGCCAGGATTTTTTTCAGGCAGGCGGCCAGGGATTTTTTTTCTTCCCGGGTAAGGACGGAAATATTATCAAGGTGCCTCTTCGGGAAAATCCAGGCTTCGTAATGATACTCCGAAGCGTAAGGGGCGAACGCGCCAATAAATTTGTCTTCGCAAATTTTTCGCGGGCTTTTTAATTCTTTTTTTAAAATGCCACAGTAAGGGCAGGCGTTATGTTCAATTTTATAATTCTCGGCCAGCTGTAATTCTCCGGAAATATCCGGCGGCAGGATGTCGGTGGCAAAAATCTGGGAATGCTCGTGCCGGATAGTCGCGCCGGCTTTTGAACCGTGGTTTTTAAACTGGAGGACATATTCAATTTTTTTGTCTTTGGTTATTTCTTTCAGCCGGTCGGCCATAACGTCAAAGTAATAGGCGATGTCCGGAACGCTAAGTTCGGAAAATTTTATATCATGCTCGGGAGTATCAATAATTACTTCCTGGACGCCGTAAGCTTTTTTATTGTCCGAAGCTACGGCCGGATATTTGTTTCTTAAGGCCGCTATTTTCCAGGTTTTTCCCCGGCCATAGGTTTTTATGAGCTGTTTTTTATCAATGGTTTTCGGGCAGAATTCGCATTTAAAATCGGAAACTGCCTGGCTTTGCTCCATGATTTCATGCGGCCGCCGAGCCCGACCCGGAGTGATAATGACGTATTTGTTTAAAAAATATTGTTTGCGATATTCGGATTGCATGGGTTTACGAATATTAATTTGTATGAACAAGGTTATTGTCCGCAGCTTCTTCCGACAGTCATTATGCCGTTTAATCCGTTGCCGTAATGAAAACTTGTGCCGTCGCAAGCCCTCACGCCGTCAGTTTGCTGGATGGTATTGCCCGTGTTTTCCAGGCCGTAAACTATCATATACCACTGGCCGGAACCGCCATAGCCGTTAGCGTAATAAAAATAAGTTCCGCCCCCCGAAGGAGCCCAGTTTGGAGAAGTAGCGGGTTTGGGGTCGAGCGGATCTTTATTTAAAAATAAAGTTAGATTTGTTGAACCGTTCCTGATCCAGTGATCGGAAGAAAGGCTTTGTATACTGTTGCACCAGCCGGAATTAGGGGATGTGGAGTCACAGGAGCCGGAAATTATATAAGACTTATTAGTGTCATAATAAAGATCAAGCGCTGTCTGAAGCTGTTTGATATCAGCAATGCGTTTTGAGTCTCGGGCTTTTTTTCTCGCGTCGTTTAGGCTGACTACGGCAAGCGTGGAAAGAAATCCTATAATTGATATTACCACCAGGAGTTCAATTAAGGTAAATCCGGATTTTCTTTTACAGTTTGTCTCAAACATAAAATCATAGATTGTTTCATGAAGTATGGTAACTGAATTAATTTAATTATAGCACAATAATGATTCTAAAAAAACAAAAACCCGGATACTAATCCGGGTTTTTGTTTTAATTAGTTATCAGGTTAGAATCTTCTCGGAGGCCGGCTTCCGCGATCGCCGCCGCCGCCGAACGCCCGGCGCGGCCGATGCCCGTTGTCGCCTCCGCCAAGGCCGCTATTTTCCTGCTTGCCTTTTTCTCCGACCCAGAGGGCTTCGTTTTCAGGGATTTTCATCGTAAGGTTAACGCGACCCTGGTCGTCAATTTCTTTTATTTGAACGCTTACCATGTCGCCGAGAGAGAGGAAGTCAGAAGGTTTTCCGACTCGGTAAGGAGCCATTTCCGAGACATGCACCATGCCGTCCCGGTTAGGCAGAATTTCAACGAAAGCGCCGAAATCCAGCATGCGGACGACTTTGCCGGTAAAAATTTCTCCGGGCTGAACTTCGCGGACGATGTTATTGACCCATTCGTAAGCTTCCTTTGCTTTTTCCGCGTCAGTGCCGCAGATCATAACCAGGCCGTCGTCATCAATATCAATGGAAACGCCGGTAGCGGCGATAATAGCGTTGATGATTTTTCCGCCGGAGCCGATAACTTCGCGGATTTTTTCCGGATCAATTTTTAAGGTGGTAATGCGCGGGGCGTATTTAGATAATTCAGGCCGCGGTTCTTTGATTTCTTTTTCCATTATATCCAGTATTTCCAGCCGGGCCTTTTTACCCTGTTCCAGAGTTTTTTTTATGATCGCGCCGTCCAGACCGATAGTTTTCGTATCCAGCTGGATAGCGGTAATCCCGTCGCGGGTGCCGGCGATTTTAAAGTCCATGCCGCCTTTGCCGTCTTCCAAATCCTGCAAGTCGGTCAAAACTTCCCACTGACTCATGTCCGGGACCGAAGCCAAGCCCATGGCGATTCCGGCGACGGCTTTTTTAATCGGCACGCCGGCATCCATTAAAGCGAGCGATGAGCCGCAGGTTGAAGCCATGGAGGAAGAGCCGTTAGAACTCAAAGTTTCGGAAACAACGCGGATGGTATAGGGGAATTCCTCTTTAGGCGGAATCATCATGGACAAAGCTTTTTCCGCGAGGGCGCCGTGGCCGATTTCCCTCCGGCCGGCCGAAAATATCGGTTTAACCTCGCCGACCGAATAAGGGGGGAAAGTATAGTGATGCATGAATCTTTTTGTGCCTACTCCTTCAATGCCTTCCAAAGACTGCTCCAGTCCCGGGGCGCCTAAAGTAATAACGGACAAGACCTGGGTTTCGCCGCGGCTAAAGAGTCCTGAGCCGTGGTTTCTCGGCAGAATGCTGGTAGAGGCTTCCAATTCTCTTATTTCGTCCAATTTTCTTCCGTCAACCCGCTGTTTCTTCTCAAGGATGCCGCGGGTTACTTCGGCTTCTATCGCCGGTTCTACTAGTTCCTTAACGGCTTTGACTCTTAAGTCCTTGCCTATTTTTTCTTCGGCTAAATATTCTTCCAGTTTTTCTTTAATCGCGGCAACGGCGAGCTTCCTTTCGCCCTTGGTATAATGCTCTTTATCAAAGAGGATGGCGACCGTATTTTCCGCCAGCCATTTTCTCGCCAGCTCAAAAGCGGTTTCTTTTTCCACTTCCAGCTTCATTTCCTCTTCGTCAAGATTTTTTTTCTTCGGCTCAACCGAGGCCGGTTTTTTGCCGGCTTTTTCTTTTAACTCTTCAATGAGTTTTATCGCGTTATGCAATTCCTTTTGTCCGGCCAAAATGGCTTCATACATATCTTCTTCCTTAACTTCCGAAGCTCCGGCTTCAATCATAATAATCCGTTCCTTTGTCCCGGCAACGATTAAATCCAGATCGCTTTTTTCCCTTTGCTCATAAGTCGGATTAAAAATGAATTGTCCTTCAACGCGGCCAATTCGGACTCCGCCGATCGGGCCGTTCCAGCCGAGGCCTGAGATAGACAAAACAGCCGAAGCGGCGTTCAAAGCCACGATATCATGGTCATTTTCCCGGTCAGCCGACAGGGTGGTTAATATTACCTGAACGTCTTTTTTTGAGGCCTCGTCAAACAACGGCCGGATTGAGCGGTCAATCATCCGTCCGGCCAAGATCGCGTCATCAGTCGGGCGGCCTTCTCTTTTTACCCAGCGCGAACCTTTAATCACGCCGGCGGCGTAAAGCCGTTCTTCAAAATCAACCATCAAAGGGAAATAATCAATTCCAGCCCGTTGGTTTTTAGCTTCAACGACCGTCGCTAAAACTACGGTCTCGCCGTATTGGACAGTAACCGCGGCTAGCGCCTGTTTTGCCAACCGGCCGGTTTTTATTGTAAGAGGGCGGCCAAGCCATTCCGTGGTAAACACTTTTTCCGTGTTCATAAAATTAGCTGAAAGTATTAAGTTATAAAGTTATGAAAGATATGTTTATGATAAATATCATCTTAACTTTCAACTTCATACTTAAAACTTGTATTATGCCTGGCCGGCAGATTAGAGGCCATGAGGTAAATCTCACAGACTATGTATCTGACAGTCAAGCGTTAAATTAAGTAGCTATGAAATATTTAAAGAGCGCAAATAAGTCAATCCCGGATTAATTAAAAAATCGGTTGCCCTGGGACAGTAAAAATTTCTTGTCTTCGCTTAAGTTGATAAAATCGTCAGCCTCTTCTATGAGTTTTGAAGAAGCGGTCTGGCGGAAAGCCATCACTTCAACAACGCAACCCATCGTGTTCTGGAGATAATTAACGAGCGGCACGTAGTCGCCGTCGCCGGAAACAAGCACTATGACATCCAGTTTATTGCCGAGCTTTACCGCGTCAATCGCTATGCCGACGTCCCAGTCGGCTTTTTTTATTCCGCCGGCAAAAATCTGCAGATCTTTCATCTTTACTTCAAAACCCTGCTGGGAAAGCGCTTCAAAAAAATGGGTTTCTTCTTCGGTTTCCGCCCGGATGACGTAGGCGACGGCTCGGATCAATTTTCTTCCGGCCACCCCTTCTTTCAGAATTTCTTCAAAGTTAACCCGCTTTTTGTAAAGGTTTTTGGCTGAGTGGTACATGTTGGCAACGTCAATCAAAACCCCCACCCGTTGTTCTTTGTGTTTTCTCATGAATTAAATTAGAAATAGTTTATTCTTCTTTTTTGCTTTCCTCGCCGGCTTCCTCAACGGTTTCTTCTTCAGCTTCAACTTTCGGAGCCATTTCTTCTTCCAGTCGCCTTCTTTCTTCTTCTTCATCCTCTATCATCTTTTTGGCGATTTTTAATTTTAGCTTTTTAGCCAGTTCATTAAAAGCTTCCTGACTTTCTTTTTGCAAATATTTTAAAAGTTTCCGCCTTTCTCCGACTTTTTTTAAAAGTCCCCGGCGGGATGAATGGTCGTGTTTATGGGATTTTAAATGATCGGTAAGCCGTTTTATTTCTTCGGTTAGAATGGCGATCTGAACCTGGGAGGATCCGGTATCAGTGGCATGAACCTTGAATTTATTAATGATTTTCTGCTTGGAGTCTTTGTCCAACATACTTGTTTTCCATTTTTCCGAGAATCGGGCGGGTTTCCCCGATAAATGACCCTAAAACCAAGAAAAGGAAGGAATTTAATTATAAATTTAACAATTATCAAAATGATAACATGATTGCCGGGCAAAATCAAGCCTTTCGGCGCGCGCGGCCGGTTAAAACTCTAAAAAGGCGGCGCAAGGCAAGCGCGTCGCGCAATATGCGGAAAAAACCGATCCAGACTGTTGACTAATTCCCAAAAAGCAGTATAATCAAGCTAGTTTTTAAATATCCGGTTTCGCGGCTTCGCGCTAATCTGGCGCGGGCGGGACGGGATTATTTTTGATTAGCCGGATTAATATTAATAGCATATTTGATAAAATTTCTATGACAACCTTAAAAACCGCCTCAGCCGAAGCGAAGAAAATTGCCGGCTTAAAAGATTTAGCGCCGGGCATGACCGTCCGCGTGCATCAAAAAATTAAAGAGCTTTCCGTCAAAGGAGAGGAAAAAGAAAGAGTTCAGTATTTTGAAGGCCTGGTGATCGCCTGCCGCCGCGGCAAAGAAGCCGGAGGAACCGTGACTATCCGGAAAATTTCCGATGGCGTGGAAGTGGAAAAGATTTTTCCCATCAACCTGCCAACCATCACTAAAGTTGAGATAAAGAGACAGGCTAAAGTCAACCGGGCGAAACTTTACTTCTTAAAGCGCGGCTACAAAAAAAAGCTTAGGGAAAAGAAAATCGGCTAAGATGTTTGCGTGAAGTATAATTGCCATTTTAAGAATTTTAGAATTGCCCATTGAAAAATTTTGGTAGACGCTTCATACTAGAGTTATGAAGCCTAAGAAATCTGTTAATAATAAATGGAGTGCTGATTTGGCGTACGCCTTGGGTTTATTGGCGACTGACGGAAGTTTATCTAAAGACGGTCGGCATTTTGATTTTACTTCTAAGGATAAAGACTTAGTAATGACATTTGCTAAATGTTTAGGATTAAAAAACAAAATCGGCCGTAAGAAAAGCGGCTTTACAGGGCGAAAAAATTATTTCAAAATACAGTTTAGCGACGTTAATTTTTTTAGATGGTGCTTGGAAATTGGCTTGACTCCAAATAAATCAAAGACGATAAAAGCTATAGTAGTGCCGGATAAATATTTTTTTGATTTTTTGCGCGGCTGTTTTGACGGGGATGGAAGCATTTATTCTTATTGGGATTCGAGATGGCACAGTAGTCATATGTTTTATTTACAATTCTGTTCGGCTAGTTTAGATTTTGTTATGTGGTTAAGGAGCGTGATAGAGCGATTGACAGGTAAAAGAGGAGAGGTTATTAATTCGACGAGAGTATGGCAACTAAGGTTTGCTAAGCAGGGTAGTCTTGTAATTTTTAAAAAAATGTTTCATGCCGATAATTTGCCGTATTTAAAAAGAAAATTTATTAAAGCGCAGAAAATTTTTAAAATAGAAAATGAGCACAATAATTTGCCCAGGTGATGGAATCGGTAGACATCTACGCTTGAGGGGCGTAGGGGTTCGTCCCGTGCGGGTTCAAGTCCCGCCCTGGGTACTTGCCGGGATCCTTAGCTCAGTTGGCTAGAGCGTCTGGTTTACACCCAGAAGGCCGTAGGTTCGAGCCCTACAGGATCCACATAAAAAATCGTCCACTTTAGGGCGATTTTTTGTTGCTTGCGCGAGATTTTAATTTCAGATAAATTAATGAAAGTTTAATGATGAGATAAGAGAATTAATAAATATGGACGGATTTAAGAAAATATTTTCCGGAATTTCGCGAAACGTAATAATCCTCGGGGTGGTGAGCCTCTTAACCGACTTAAGCGGGCAGATGGTTTTTCCTCTACTTCCTTTGTATATTACGAGCGTCCTCGGGGGCGGGGCGATCGCGGTCGGAGCGATAGAAGGCGCGGCCGAAGCAACCGCTTCGCTCTTAAAAGTGGTTTCCGGTTATTGGTCAGATAAAATTAAGAAAAGAAAACCTTTTGTTTTTTTCGGCTACAGCCTGTCGGCGGCGATGAAACCGGTTTTGGCTTACGCCGGATCCTGGTTTGCCGTACTAGGCATAAGAATCGCCGACCGGGCGGGAAAGGGTTTGCGGGACGCGCCGCGGGACGCGATTATTACCGAATCAAACGACCAAGCGAACCTAGGCAAGGCCTACGGTTTTCACCGGGCCATGGACGGGCTCGGATCGGTCGGCGGGGCGGCGCTCGCGTTTTTCCTTCTGCCGCTTTTTGGTTTTGTAAACTTATTTAAGCTGGCCATTATTCCGGGAATAATTTCCGTGGCGATAATTTCCTTTGTCCGCGAGCCGGAACGGCATGAATCCGCGAAGAAAAAAATTTCTTTGAAAATCGGGTTTGGCGGGCTTACCAAAGAACTGAAATTATTCATTTTAATCTCCACGATTTTTACTTTGGGAAACTACAATTACGCGTTTTTAATGCTCCGGGCGAAAGACGGCGGACTGAACAATGAAAAAGTAATAATGCTTTACGCCATGTTTTACCTGATTTATACGCTTCTTTCAATGAAAGCCGGGTCGCTCTCGGACAAGTTCGGAAGAAAACCAATTATTTTAGCGGGCTACGCGATATTTAGCGTGCTGTCATTCGGGCTGTATCTTTTTTCCGGAATGGCCTATACGATAATTTCATTTATTCTCTTCGGAATATTCTTCGCGCTGATTGACGGGGCGCAAAGGGCTTTTGTTTCCGACCTTTCACCGGCGGAATTGAAAGGAACAGCGCTCGGAACATTTCATGCTTTTACCGGGCTGGCGGCTCTGCCGGCCGGATTGATTGCCGGAGGACTCTGGAGCCGCGTAAATCCGGGCGCGACTTTTTTATCCGGAACCATAGTCGGAGTAAGCTCCCTGGTTTTGTTTAGTCTAGCGTTAAGGAAGGCGCGGGACTGAAAATCGCGCGAATTAGCATGTTTTTTTGGGACTGGTTTATTCCGAGGTTTTATTTTTTGACAACAACCGGGAATAATGATAACTTGAACATAAGTTTAAGTAAATTGAACTTATGTCTAAAATAGGACAAAAAATAATTTTGTTTCTAGCCGACTATCCTGAGCGGGAATTCTACGGCCAGGAAATCGCGGATAAAATTCGTTGCAGTAAAGCTTCGGCGAGTTTAATATTGAGAATATTAACCAAAAACAAGCTGGTGTCCGTAGTTTCTCGCGGGCATATGAAATTTTACAGGATTAATGCCGAAAGTATTGAAGTGAAAAGGCTTAAAATTGAGTCTATTTTAAAAAAAATAAACCCGATTGTCTTGAAACTTCAAAAAATATCACAAAAAATAATCCTTTTCGGATCTGGTTCAAGAGGGGAGCAGACGGCCGACAGCGACATTGATTTTTTTGTCGTAACGCGGGAAAAAGAAGATGTCAGAAAAATTATTGAGAAAGCAAGATACCGCTTGCCGATGAAGGTCATTTTAGAAACGCCTAATGAATGGTCAGAGATGGAAGAACGGGAGCCGGAATTTTTTCAGGAAGTCAAAAACGGAATAACCCTGTATTCATATGTCTCAAGAATTTAAGAAATGTTTGGAACGGGGAAAGATAAAGAGTTTTTCTCCCGGGCCGAAGCTGGCTCCGAAAGAATTGCGTTTGGCCGGAGAGGATCTGAAGTCTTCCGAAAAAAGTTTTAAGGAAAAAAATCATCGCTGGAGCATAATCCAGGCGTATTATTCAATGTTCCATTCGGCGCGGGCTTTGATTTATTCAAAAGGATATCGGGAGAAGAGTCATTTTTGCCTAATTGAAGCTGTCCGAACATTATTTTGTGAAACCGGGCAGTTGAATGCGATATTAATAGAGTCTCTTTTAGAGGCTAAAAATCTGCGCGAAGCGGCGGACTATTATGGTGATTTCAGCGAGATGAATTGCAAGAAACTTATAAGAAAAGCGAAGGAGTTTTTGGAAATAGCCGGGGATATTGTGAAATAAGAAATAAAGAAAAATATTCTTGCCCCAGCCCCGCCGATCGGTTTTGACAATACAAAAAGTCGCAAAAACGTTCGGGGCGGACGCCAAAAAACTTATATGATCATGAACAAAGAATTTTCAGAAATACTAAACGGATTCAAGCGCACTTTGCGGCTTATGGAAAAGCCCGAAAAAACCGCGCTGATTATTGCTTCTTTTCTCATGCTCATCACCGGAGTTCTCACCAACTTGCCCGCCGTCATTTTGGGGCGTTTGGTTGATAAACTTGTCGGGACAGAAAATTTTGACTTGAGTATTGCCATTCCATTTATCGCTTTGATAATCGGCATAATTCTTGTGCGCGAAGCTCTGACCGTTGTGCGAAAATATTTTGTTGAAAATGTTGCAACGCAAACCGACAAGAAGCAGACAGTAAATGTTATTGAGCATTTGCTCAAAACAGATATTGCAAATATCAATCAACAACAAATCGGGTCGCTGCACGGAAGAATTTTTAGATCAATTCAAGGAATGATAAAAATTATCAAATTGGGATTTCTCGATTTCTTTCCAGTTTTCTTCAGCGCACTAGCCGCGATTGCTATCGCGCTAACTCAAAAACCACTTCTTGCCGGTGTGATGGTTTTGGTAATTCCAGTTGGACTTTTTCTTATTGTGTGGCAAGTTTCCTCGCAAAAAGGAATACGAGTCGCGCTTTTGCGCGGGAAGGAAAAAATTGACGGCACGGTCGTTGAAATGCTTGGCGGCATTGAAACAGTTCGCGCATTGAATACTGAAAATAAAGAGGTGGCGAAAGTTGAGGAAGTCGCCGAAGGAATGCGAAAAAAGGAAATTAGACACCATATTTTCATGGCGCTGTTTGATTCCGGAAAATATCTCAACGAAGGACTTTTCTATGTGCTCGTAATTTCTCTTTCGATTTTTCTCGCGGCGCAAGGGATAATCACAAAAGGTGATATTCTCGTTTACTCGATTCTATTTTTAAGCATAACAGGGCCTTTGCGCGAGATTCACCGGATACTCGACGAAGCTCACGAGAGCTCGATAAGGGTAAATGACCTGTATGACTTGCTAAACCAGCCGCGAGATATTTCTTTTCAAGCACATAGCAAAAAAGAAACGACCTCAAACAACGCCAACGCAGTAGAGATAAGCAAACTATCTTTCAAATACGGAGATTCGCCAGTTTTGCACGACATCAATTTGGTTATTAAAAATGGAGAGAAAATTGGCATAGCAGGTGCGTCTGGTTGCGGCAAGTCCACGCTCATAAAAATTTTGCTACGACTGGTGCACGGTTATTCCGGCAAGGTAGAGATTTTCGGTAAAAACTTAGAAGCGATGGACAGAAAAGAAATTGCAGACCGTATCGCGTATGTGCCGCAAAAGACACATATATTTTCCGGTTCAATACGAGATAACATTGTGTATGGCTGTGAGCGAGAAAATATAGGCGATGAAGATGTTGTTAGAGCGGCAAAACTGGCGAATTTATATGAGGAGATAGAAAATTCACTCGGAGGATTATCGGGCAGAGTCGCCGAGAACGGAAATAATTTGAGCGGTGGACAAAAACAACGGCTCGCTATCGCGCGACTAATACTAAAATCGCCGGAACTGTTGATACTTGACGAGGCAACTTCCGCTCTCGATAACACGAACGAAATAAAAATCCAAAGAAACATTGAGCAATTATTCAAAGATAAAACGACGATAATAATTGCTCACCGATTAACGACGCTCAAAAATACCGACAGGATTTTTGTTTTTGAGCGAGGCCGGATTGTCCAAGAAGGAACTTACGACGACCTCGCCAATCAAAAAGGGCTCTTTCAAGATTTTCTTAAACAGAAAGAGCCAGATATGCTAGAGTCTGAGGCCGTCTGATTTTTTGGTCGCGATTAAAACTTCTTCTTTATTTTTTCTTCTTTGTAAAACTGTAAGATATCGCCGGGCTCAATTGTTGGCTCGCCTTCAAATTTAATTCCGCATTCCTGGCCTTCGGAGCAATCCGGCACTTCCTGCTTCTGGATCTGCAAACTCGCGAGTTTTCCCCGAATTTTAATTTCATCGCCGCGAATCACCTCAATCAGAGAGTTCTTTTCAATTTTTCCGGCAATGACTTTTCCGCCGATTACCTGATATGTTTTTTCAATTTTGAAGGAAGCGAGGACTTTTAATTTTCCGAGGTCAGTCCGGCGGATTTCAGGTTCAAAGAGATCTTCCATCTGCTGTTTTACGTCGTTAATCAGGTTATAAATAATGCTGTAGATCGTGATTTTGACATTTTTTGTTCGCGCCAGCTCTTCCAGCCCGGACGAAATTTTTACGTTAAAGCCGATGATCTGGGCATTAGTCGCCGAGGCTCGGGTTATGTCGGACTCGGAGATGTTGCCGAGTCCTTTGGTAATAGTGACTATCTTAACTTCGGGATTTGAGATTTTTTCCAGCGACTCGTCAATGGCTTCGGCTGACCCTAATACGTCGCTCTTGATGATTATATTGATTGTTTTTTGCGCTTCAGCCCCTTCGCCTGTTTTTTCTTTTTCCATCCGGGCGCGCGGGCGGCTTTTTAAATTTCGCATGTCCACCCGCCGGCCTTCGCCCACCGTTAAAACATCCCCGACTTCGGGAGCGATTTTTAAGCCGATGATTTTTACCGGCGTGGAAGGCGCGGCCGCGCTCACCGTTTCGCCGAGATAATTTTTTAAAGCCCGGACTTTGCCGAACATTATGCCGTCCCGCGTTAAAGCGCCGCCGATTTTTAAGGTTCCGTTTTGGATTAGGATCGTTGCCACTGGACCTTCGCCTTTGTCAATATGGGATTCAATGATCGTGCCCAGAGCCGGAGCGCCGGGATTGGATTTTATTTTTTCCGCGTCCAGGTCGGCGGTTAAAAGGATGATATCCAGGAGTTCTTCAATTCCGGTTCCGTCTTTGGCCGAGACCGGAACGGTTACGGTTTTTCCTCCCCAGTCCTCGGGTGTGATATTTAATTTAGTTGAAAGCTCCTGTTTGGTTCTATTGATGTCGGCATCAGGTTTGTCAATTTTGTTAATCGCCACGACAAAAGGCGTTCCGGCGGCTTTGATGATCTGGAAAGCTTCGGTAGTCTGCGGCATGACGCCATCGTCGGCCGCTACTACCAGGATGGCGATATCTGCGACTTTGGCGCCCCGGCTCCGCATAGCGGTAAAAGCTTCGTGTCCGGGAGTATCAATAAAAGTAATGAGGCGATCGCGGCGCTCAACCTGGTAAGCGCCGATATGCTGGGTAATGCCTCCGGCTTCTTTGTCTACTACGTTGGTTCGGCGGATAGCGTCCAATAGTTTAGTTTTTCCGTGATCAACATGACCCATGACGACGATTACCGGCGGCCGGGGTTTTAAGTTCTCGGCCGATTCCAGTTTTACGACATCTTCAACCGAAACTTTTTCATTTATAGTTTCATTTTTTTCTTCAGCCCCTTTTTCTATTTCCAGCCCGAGATCGGCGCCGATGATGGCGGCGGTGTCAAAATCTATTTCCTCGTTTAAAGAGATAAAAATTCCGCTTTTCATGAGCTGGGCGAGCACCCGGCTTACCGGCAGTCCGGCCAGTCCGGCGAAATCGCGAACCGTTATATGGCCGGGCAACTGGATTTTTTTCTTTTCTTCTTTTTGCGCCTGATCCTGCCGTTCGCCCGACACGCTCGCGTTCTCCCGGAGCCGCCTTAATAGCGACGGCCAGGACTGGATAATTTTATTCGCCGCGCGATCGTCAATTTTAATGGCTTTTTGGCCAATATCAAAACCAAGTTGCGGTAATTTTTCCCTGAGTTCAACCGGATTGATCCGGAGGCGTCTGGCTAATTCGGATATGTTCATGATTTTAGGATTTAGGGTATAGGTGAATTTTGAAATAAAATATTATACCCTCATAATTTCATTTAAGTTTACGGTAAATTTCGGGGTAAGTCAAATAGAAACAGATTCGGCAAACCGCAACTTGTCAAAATTATGGCGATATGGTAGCTTAAATATAGTAATTAATAAAATGTCTGTTATTAGAGGAATTTTTCGGAAATGCTATGAATTTTTTTGAGAATATCAGCGTAGTTTTTAGTAATTCGGCTGGCAAAAAAAACGATTTTACGGTTAAAAACGGGGCGGAATTAAACCTCCAAACCGTTTTTAGCCCGCTACTCTTTAAAAAGGGCAATGAAAATTAGCCCGATTTTAATTTGGCCGGAATAATTCTCAGAACTTTCTCCCTATAAACCGGATTTTTTCCGCGAACCGCGTTTCAAGGAAAATAAAACCTCTTAATAGAAGCTGTTTAAAAACTTTTTCTGCTGCGGCTTTTCCGCTTCGGCTGCGACTTCGTCAGACTTCGCAAAATAATACTCACCGTAGCTCAGGCTACGCTTCGTATTATTTTGCTCGTCTTTCTCGTCTCGCTCAAAGCGGAAAAGCCTCGCGACGAAATAGTTATTTAAACAGCTTCTTAAAACAGAATTAAGATCCTATGGAATATTTGATAGCGGCGATACTGGCGGTGGCCGGCTTTTTCGCGGGTTTTTTCGCGAATAAAAAGCAGACAGCCAAAAGGGTTAAAGGAGCCGAAGATAAGGCCGATAAAATTTTAAATGAAGCCAAATCAAAGCACACTGAAGTGCTTTTAAAAGCCCAGGACAAAGCTTTAAAAATCATTGAAGACGCTAAAAGGGACGAAGAACGCCGCCGTCAGGAAATTAAGGGCGTGCAGGTGCGGCTGGAAAAACGGGAAAATGTTTTTTCCCAAAAACTTTTGGAATTGCAGGAAAAACAGCAGTCCCTTTATGACAAAGTGAGCCGGGTAGAGGAAATCAAAGCTAAAGTCGGCGAAATCAAGGCCGAGCAGGTAAAAAAGCTTGAGGAAATCGCCGGCATGGACAAAGACGCGGCCAAGGAAGAACTTTTTAAAAAAGTTGAAGAACAAACCCGGGAAGACCTGATGGTCCGCATCCATAAACTGGAATGCGAGTCCACTGAAGTATGGGAAGAGCGGGCGAGAAATCTGATGGCCGAAAGCATGCAGAGGCTTGTATCCACTTACACCCCGGAGGTAACGACCACGGTCGTTGATCTGCCGAGCGATGAAATGAAAGGCCGGATTATCGGCCGCGAAGGCAGGAACATAAAAACCATTGAGAAACTCACGGGCACCGAAATCATTGTTGATGACACGCCGAACGCCATAACCATTTCCGGGTTTTCCCCGATCAGGAGGCACATTGCCAAAAAAACTTTGGATAAACTCATCCTGGACGGCCGGATCCATCCGACTAAGATTGAAGACGCGATTGAAGAATCAAAAAGAGAACTGTCCATTGATATTAAAAAGGCCGGTGAAGCGGCTATGTTTGATGTCGGCGTAGCCGGACTGGATCCAAAACTAACGCAGATCCTCGGGCGGCTAAAGTATCGGACGAGCTACGGGCAAAACGCCCTGCACCATTCAGTTGAAGTGGCGCACTTAGCCGCCTTGCTCGCGGAAGAGTTGGGAGCGGACGTGACGCTCGCTAAAAAGAGCGGACTTTTACATGATATCGGCAAGGCTGTGGATCATGAAGTTAAAGGCACCCATCCGGAAATCGGCCGCGACATCGCGAGAAAATTCAACCTGCCCCAGGAATTAATTGATCCGATTGAAACCCACCACGACGACCGGCCAAAAGGACTAATCGCCGTAATCGTAAAGGTAGCTGACGCGATTTCAGCGAGCCGTCCGGGCGCCCGGAGCGATACTTATGAGCGGTATTTACAAAGGCTTGAAGAACTGGAACGGATCGCTTCTTCATTCTCGGGCGTGGAAAAAGTTTACGCTATCCAGGCCGGCCGGGAAGTCCGCATCTTTGTTACCCCAGAGACCGTTAATGACGTTGAAGCTTATAATCTGGCTCGCAACGTAGCGAAAAAAATTGAAGAAGAGCTGAAATACCCGGGAGAAATTAAAGTGAACGTCATCCGGGAAATGCGGGTGATTGAATACGCGAGATAAACTCTATGTTAAATGTAATTTTTATCGGCGACATAAGCGGGAAAATCGGCCGCGAGGCGGTGAGGTTGCTTTTGCCGAAAATTAAAAAGCAACATAAAGCCGATTTTGTAATCGCCAACGCCGATAATATCGCCCACGGCAAAGGCGTTTCAAAAAAAACCCTGGAAGAGCTTATTGCCGCCGGCGTTGATTATTTTACCGGAGGCGACCATGCTTTTGACCGGTTAAAGGGTGTTGAAGAAGTATACGCCGGCAGTCTTCCAATTCTCCGGCCGGCTAACTGGCCGCCTTTGGCGCCGGGTCGGGGCTGGGCGATTATTGAAAAAGGCAGATTCAGGGTGCTTCTTATCAGTCTGATCGGCCGGGTTTTCATGAAAAAAGATTTTGACTGCCCTTTCCGGGAAATTGACGGGATTTTTGCTAATCCTAGCTTGCGGGCAAAAAAGTTATCTGCTATTATTATTGATATGCACGCCGAGACCACTTCGGAAAAGGTGGCGATGAAATATTGCGTTGACGGAAAAGCCAGCGCCCTTCTCGGCACCCATACCCATATCCAAACCGCGGACGAAGAAATTACTCCGGCCGGAACGGCTTACCTGACCGACGCCGGAATGACCGGGTTTAGTGGGGGGTCGCTCGGAGTGGAAAAAGAAGATATACTAAAAACCTATCTTGACCAGATAAAAAGAAGCCATGTGATTCCGGAAAAAGGAAAAGCGATTTTAAGCGGAGCGGTTGTTAGGATAGATGAAAAGACTGGCAAAGCAAAAAGCATAAAAAGGATAAACGAGATTATTCAAATTGAATAATGAATTATGAATAATGAATCAAGGGAATCGCAACCCGTAATTCATAATTCTTGATTCATAATTCTTCATAAATTTATGAATAAAGCCCAATTAATTGAGCGGATCGCGGCTGAAGCGCCGTCGACGAGAAAAGACGCCGAAGCCATGCTTGAGGCGTTGGTTAAAGTAATTATCAGCGAACTCAAATCCGGCAACGAAGTTCGGATCGCCGGTTTCGGGACTTTTATTCCGAGAAAACGCCATTCGCGCGGCGGCGTTAATCCGCAAAAGCCGAGCGAAAGAATCCAAATCCCCGAGGTGATAGTCGCCAAATTTAAAACCGGCAAGACTTTGAAAGACGCTCTCAAGGGAAAAATTTAACTCTGGCGAAGCTGACGCGCGGTTAAAGACTTTGTCTTTTATTTGACTAAACCGGATATTTTGTTTTAATACCGGAATAGTCCGCTCTGGGCGGACTATTTAAAAATGACAAGATCACGTTCCAGAAAAGCGCGCCCGTAGCTTCCGCCCGAGGCGTCCAGCCAGGGGCGGGCAAGGATACCTGCCTGCCGGCAGGGAGTACTCGGCGGAGTTTATCCCGCCTATAGCGCGCCCGTAGCTCAACGGATAGAGTACTTGGCTTCGGACCAAGTGATGTGGGTTCGATTCCTGCCGGGCGCACATAGAAATTGCCAATTACCGATTGTCAATTTCCAATTGAATTATAAATTGGCAATTGAAAATTGCATGGCTGGGTAGCTCAGCTGGTTAGAGCGTGGCACTCATAACGCCAAGGTCGAGAGTTCGAGCCTCTCCCCAGCCACATAAAAATGCCGAATGCTGAATGGCAAATAAAAACAGGTTAAAAGCCTGTTTTTGGCGGTTGCGTTTTGAGCGGCAGGGATTATTTTTCGTTATCCAGAGTCGGTTCCGGCAGAGACTGTCCCGGCAGAAGCCGGGGAAAGTTTTCCCCTTCTTCATCGTTTACTAAAAGATAGTGCGGGCAAAGCGCGCAGGTTTTACGTTTTTTAGCGAATGTGCCCTGAACCTCGCCGAGGCAGAAAGTCCCGGCAACGGACCAGCAGATCCTTCCCCGGTATTTCCCGCCATTAATTCCGTTTCCGACGCCGCTTTGAGGTACCGGGCAATAACCGAGTTCGTGGACTTTTAATCCGCCCGGTTCGCGGCCGCAACGCAGTAATTCCCAGCAGTTTAATTTTTCCATATAAGATTCGGCCTCATCCCTGACTCCTCTCTATTAAGAGATGTTATTGGAGAGGGGAGACATGGGGGCGAAGTTTTATTAAAGATTTAAATTTCCACAAGAGAGGGCGGAGCGAATTTAGCGAATGAATAAAAAAAATAAAATCGCCGCGATGATCCGATAAATTCCGAAGGCTATGAAAGTGTGATTTTTTATGTAGTTGAGCATGAATTTTATGGCAATGATGGCCGTGGCAAAAGAAGCGAAAAAGCCGATGGCAAGAAAAGCGGCTTCTTCGCCGTTAAACGCGCCGTAGTTCTTAAAGAGATCCAGGCCGGTGGCGGCGAGCATAGTCGGAACGGCGAGTAAAAAAGAAAATTCAACGATTGCTTTGCGGCTTAGGCCGAGGTAAAGGCCGCCCAAGATAGTCGCGGCGGAGCGGGAAACGCCGGGAATTATAGCGAAGCTTTGAAAAATTCCGACCAGGAAGCATTTTTTATAAGGCAGGTCTTCAAGTCTTTGTTCCGGGATTTCCGGCTGTCCGGCGCGCCATTTTTCAAAAGCAATCATGATAATCCCGCCGATAAGAAGCGCCCAGATAACAATAGACGCGCTTTCAAGCAAATAGGTTTTAATGATTTTATAAAAAATCAAGCCGATAACGCCGGTTGGGATAAAAGCCGCGGCAATCCGCTTCATTACTTCAAAATTAACAAGGAGTTTTCTCCAGTATAAAACCACGACTGAGAGGATGGCTCCGAGTTGGATGGAAATTTCAAAAGTTTTTAAAAATTCGGTTTGTCCGAGGTTGAGAATTTTTGCCGTGAGCATGAGATGGCCGGTTGAAGAAACCGGAAGGAACTCGGTAATGCCTTCAACGAGGCCGAAGATAAGGGCGTGTAGATAATCCATAATTTTATTTTCCGTAAAAATTATTTTGGCAGTCTCTGTAAATTATTTGTGTTTTTTACTCGCGTATTATTTTTAACACCTCATCCCTTTTTACTTTCATTAATTCTTTGGATCGGGCTTCAAGGTTCAGGCGGATTACCGGCTCGGTGTTTGAGCCGCGGACGTTAAACCACCAATCGTCATATTCAATTGAAACGCCGTCCAGTTCGTTTATTTTAGCGTCCCCGTAAGCTTGTTTTATTTTTTTTAAAACTTCGGAAACGTTTTTCACCCGGTTATTAATTTCTCCGGAATGGAAATATTTTTGAAACGGTTTTACAAAATTGGAAAATGACTGGCCGGAATCAGAAAGTTCTTTTAATATTTTTATGGTAGCGATAACCGGAGTGTCAAAAAAGCCGAATTTCATTTTAGCGTAAAAATGCCCTGAAGATTCGCCGGCAAAAACCGCGCCTTCTTTTATCGCCTGTTCCTTAATTAAGGAATGGCCGACTTTGGTAATAACCGGCCGGCCGCCGTTTTCCAATATCGTGTCAGGCGTAATCCGTCCGGGTCGGATGTCATAGCAGATTTTCGCCCCCGGATTTTCGCGCAGAAAAATTTTTGAAAGAATCGCCCGGACAATTCCCGGTTCAATCGCTTCTCCTTTTTCATTAAGAAAAAATATCCGGTCGCCATCGCCGTCGGTCGCGATGCCTAAGTCGGCATTTTCTTCTTTTATTTTTTTTGAAATCTGCGTCAAGTTTTCCTCTTTGTAAGGGTCGGCTTCGTGAGCCGGAAAAGCGCCATTGAGTTCCCAGTTCATCCGGATTAAATCAGCCGGCAGATGCTTAAATAATTCGTCAAAGTATTGGGCGCCCATGGCATTGGCCGGATCAATCGCAATTTTAAAATTTTTTATTTTTGGGAAGCCGCAAAATTTAAGGTCATGTTTTATCTGTTCCGCTAAGACTCCGGCCTTAGTTGTCGCAGAACCATTTTTGATAGTCAAAGCCGGTTTTGAGTTCTTAATTATTTTATCCCTTAAGCCGTAAATTCCCGAATCGCCTGAAACCGGAATCGCCCGTTCCCGAACTAGCTTAAAGCCGTTATATTCTTTCGGGTTGTGAGAAGCGGAAACAATAATCCCTCCGTCATAGCGGTAGTTGGCGACAGCGAAATAAAAAGTCGGAGTAGAAGCGAGTCCGATATCGGCAACATCCGCTCCGGCATCAGTTACGCCTTTGATTAAATTTTCTTTAATTTCCGGGGAAGAAAGCCGCATATCGCAACCGACCACTATCGCCGGTTTTCCTTTTCCAGACTCTTTTTTTATCATGGCAACAAACTCTCGCCCTAAAGCTCGGGCAAGTTCGCCGCCAAAATCGCGGCCGTAAACGCCGCGGATGTCGTAAGCTTTGAAGATTTCAGGGTTAACTTTGTTCATGAATCGCGTAAATCCGGCGAAAAACCAGGCCGCCGATAATAATGGCATTATAGGAGGAGAAAATTTATTTTTCAAGCTCCGGGGTTTCTTTTCCGGCCAAGGGGATTTTTTTCTTTTTTAGAATATTGTGAAGGTTTTTTCTCGTTTCGGCCAGCTCGTCGCCTTTTAGCTGGGCTTCGCGGGCTTTTTTCCTGATTATACCCGCTTCTTCTTTTATCTCTTTTTGGAGATTGCCGTAGAAATTTTTTAGTTTCGCTTTCATTTCATTTAGCGAACGAGCCAGATCCTCAAGTTCGTCTCCGGTTTTCAATTCAAGGCTTTCGTCAAAATCGCCCTGGCTTATTTCATAACTGAATTTCTTCAGCCGGGCGATCGGTTTTAAAAAGCCATGAAGGATTAAATATATGATAGCAACAAGGAGAGCGGTCGCGAAAACAATCAGGCCGGAAAGAAAAAAGGAGAGATAGGCGGCCGAACGGCTGAAATTTGACAGGTCTTCTTCAACGAAAAGGTAGAAAGGAAAGCCGTCAATTTTAGCCAGTCCGGCGATTTTTGGCCGGTTGTCGTCGGAACTGGTAAATTCAAAAATTTCCGATTGGCTAATGCCGCTGATTTTTTGCTGGATTAAATCGTAATTTAACGGAAGGACGCTTTCCACCACTCCGTCATAGCGCTGGTCGGCGCTAATTTCCTCAAGCTTTCCAGGATCAAGCCGTCCGAGGCTTTTGTAGAGTCTGGAAGAGTCGTTGGAAAAAACAACTACACCATCCCGGTCGGTTAGCATTATATTCGCCCCTTCTTTCTCCGCTTCAAGACTTATAGTTTCGTTAATCATGCCGGCCTTTAATTTAGCGGCCGCCACTCCGATTACCCTGCCGTCCGCGTCTTTTACGGGAAAGGAAAAATAGTAGCCGATAGTTTTATTTATCAGGCCGGTAAAAAGGTCAATCGTCCCGCCGCCGGCCATGGCATTCTTAAAGTAGCCGCGGAAATTAAGATCCAGCCCGAGATAACGGTCGTCGGTTGTCGCGATTACCCGGCCGGAATCGTCCATTAGATAAATCGCGGTATAGTCGTTGTTGATATTATATTGCTTAAGCATTTCCAAGATTGAAGAATCTTGCGGTATTTTTTCTCCGCCGAGATAGTTAACGGTTTTTTCCTGGGCGGCTATGGTTTTAACGAGGTTAAGGGAATTTGAAATCATCCGCGAAGTTTCGCGGGTCTGCGCGAGCAGGGCGGTATTAAAATACTCCCGTTTATGGGCGAGGATGTTGTTTTTCGCGTACCGGGAAACAGCGGTAACGATAACCGCGCCGAAAATCAGGATGGAAAAGGCGACAGCGATAATGATCTTGTTTTTTAAATTAAATTTAAGCATAAATTTTCGGGCGGATGCCCCGGCTGATTTTAAATTATTGATGACGCTTATCCATATTATACTATCATTTTTTATTCTTGTCATTTTTCGCCCTGCCTAATGGGTAATAATAAAAACCGCCCCGCCCGGTTTACGGGAAGAGGCGGGACGGTTTTTTAGAATAAGAAGATTAGGATTAAGATTTTTTGCAGGCTAAAATCATTCCCCCGACCGCCCAAAGCGCGGCAATAAGACCGAGTAGCCAGCCGATAAACGGGATAAAGCAGACGAGGCTCGTTACAATAACGCCGATTATCATGGGCCAGATAAGCGACTCTTTTTTAACGGCCCAGTATTTTTCTATAAGCACCCGGCCGAGGAATATGCCGGTAATGATTTTAGAAACATAAAGGGCGATAATCCAAAACGCGAGGAGGATGAGCGAAAGCGGAAGGCCGATTATCGTAATCGCGAGGATAACGAAAACGAAAGGCGCGAGAATCAGTGCGAGAAAGCCGACGCCGATTGAGGCCGCGATTTTATCAAGCATGATATCGGTAACAACGATGATTTTCTTCCGGAAAACGCTCACGAGAACCAGGCCGATTATGAGGGAAGAAAAAATTGAAAAAACAATCATTCCGGCGCGCGCGGCCGGACCGGATTTTTTCATCCCGGCCTTAAATTCTTTGCGGATGGTTTCACCGGCGATTTTAGCCTGGCTGGATATTTCGGCGTTTTCACCCGACCGGTAAGTAAGATTGCCGCCGATTTGCGCCTTGTCCCCGATCGTAAAGCTTGTATCTTTGCTTTTTTCGCCTAGAGCCAGGTTGACGTTTTTTCCGACTTTAGAGTTTAAAGAAATATTAGCTCCGCCGCCATGGAGATCGCCGCCGATTTCGCCCGAAAGATTGGCGCCCGCCGCGCCCATAAACATATCCCAGCCGATTTTTGATTTTTCCGACGCGCTTACCGAAGCGGCAAAAGCGTTGGCGTTTTGCCCGATTTCGCCGTTAATATTGACGGTAGAGGCGGCCATCCGGGCTGATCCGGCGACTTTGCCGTTAAGGTTGATATTCTGCCCGGCGCAGAAAACCGAGCCGTCAACTGTTCCGCTTAAATTAATTGACTGGCCGGCGCAGAAAACATCGCCTTTGACATGGCCGTCAATATTAATATTAGCTCTGTAAAGGCTAAGTTAAAGTGTCATAGCAGCGGGCAAAGTAGAAATGTCATACCCCGCCAGTTTAGGCTTAATTATTGGCCGGCCATGGCCGGCTGTTTTT
>Ga0074197_1001283_pt1 | contig 22175 bp, 19 predicted proteins | sample EPASupsiteSAE305_FD_64526 | JGI IMG/M metagenome (GOLD analysis project Ga0074197, IMG submission 64526) | Bioremediated contaminated groundwater microbial communities from EPA Superfund site, New Mexico - SAE3-05 reassembly with SPADES | ecosystem: Environmental > Aquatic > Deep subsurface >...
AAAGTATAATTGGTACATGTCCTGTACTCGAGTCATCGAGTAGTACAGGTTTTTTTGAGTAAAAAATACCATTCCCCTGTACCGAAAAAAGCTGTGCTTTTCTGGTACGAGAGTCAGGTATATGGCATAGAACTTAAACAAATCCAATTGGACATTTTTTCCTCTTTCCTATAATTTTAGAGACGAAAGCAAAAACAAAATGAAAATAAACAAATTCGCCAAAATTCCTTGGGATTACACTGATGTATTTCTATTTCTTACTTCAGAGCTTTTTATCTTCTACTTTTTTGCCATCGCCATGGCCAGACTTCCAAAGATTAGTGGATATTTAATGTCTTTTGAAGCACTAATACTTTATGTAGTTCAAACAGCCATCTCTTTGCTTCTGCTCTACTATTTTACTATTAAGAAAAATAAAGCTACTTTCAAGGATTTAGGTCTAACTAAATTTAAGCTCATCAAAACTTTGAAATATGCCACCAAGATATGGCTTATTTCCATTGCCACTTTAATGTTGGTTTCTTTCTTAATCATCCTCTTCTTTGGGAGTGAAATTGACGGTTTTAAAAGCCAAGCCGATCACCTTCCAATTTTTGGAGATAATATGTTCGGCTATTTTGCCATGGTTTTTACGGCATTTTTAATTGCTCCTTTTGCAGAAGAGCTTATTTACAGAGGATTCATACTGGGAGGATTACTCAAAAAATTATCGCCACTCTCTTCCATTCTAATTTCTTCACTCATATTCTCTCTGGTTCATTTTGAGTTTCTTTCCATAATACCGCTATTTATTATCGGTTGTCTCTTAGGGTTTTTATACTACAAACAAGGCTCAATCTGGGGTTGCTTCATCTTTCATGCTATCAACAACGGATTTGCCATTATAATGGAACTTCTACTAAGACATTTACTCTGATTTAATAGAGTTAAACAATTTCTCCAACTCATTTGCATGGATAATTGCCTTGTCTATTTTGAAATTCAAGTGAGGCATTTTCTTAAGCGTAACTCTCGCTTTCATATGATTATAAATTTCTCTGTTGTAATGAGTTAAAACTTTTTTTACCTCATCCTCATTTCTATTTTCAAAACTGGAGAAATAAACATTGGCTATTGAGAGATCACGCGCCGTCTCAACCTTGGTAATTGTAATAAAACCCAAATACTTATCACGAATCTGACCAAGCACTAGACTTAGTTCATTTTTGATTAACTTGTTTACTTTATCCATTCTAAAAGACATATCCTATTTTACGAGTTCTGCTTTCTTGATAATCATTTCGAAAAGTTCCAACTTGTCTCCCTCCAAAATTTTGCATCCTTTTAAGGAAATTCCACACTCTGTTTTTGCTTCCAATTGTTGTACCTCCTTTGTTCCCGCCTGTACGACATTAATACTAACTTCTCCCACTGTCTCTTTATCTCTTATAACCTTGGCTTTAATACCTTTCTTAATAATCCCTCTATATAAATCAATACCACAAATCATAAACTCTTTCTTAGTTAGGAAAATCTTTAATATTCTTGCTTCTCCTAAACTAATTTCTTCATATTCAATTTCCAATGAGCTAAGCATTCTAGCTGTCAAATCTTCTACCAGCTTATAAATCACATTATATTTAATACACTCTACTTTATTGTCTCTTGCTTTTGATTCAATGTCCGCGCTTATACTAACATTAAAAATAACAATCAAAGCATCAGTAATTTGAGCCAGACTTAGATCTGACATATTTACATCACCTGTTTTTGTTCTAATTATTCTGATATGAGCATCTCTGGTCTTAATTCTAGCAAGACTTGATTTAATGGCTTCCAAAGAACCTTCCGTATCAGCTCTTAAAATAACATTTATACCTTTAATTGATTTTTCTTTAACTTTCTGAGTTACCAATTCAATATCCATTGATTCCTTCTTCTTTTTAGCTTCCTCACGTTTTTTGGATAAATTTGAAGCCATTTCTCTGGCCATTTTTTCATTGGAAACAACTCTTAATATATCTCCTACCTGTGGAACTTTACTTAAACCTGTAATCAAGACAGGTGTGGAAGGTCCGGCTTCTTCAATATTCTTTTTATTATAATCAAGCAAAGCTCTGACTTTTCCATATGCTTCTCCAATTACAATGATTTCTCTGGGTCGTAATGTCCCCGTATGGATTACCATTGTTGCTTGGGCTCCCATTTTTTGATCCAAATTGGATTCAATCACTGTTCCCACAGCAGTTCTATTAGGATTGGCTTTTAATTCAGCCATTTCAGAAAGCAAGATGATGGATTCCAATAGTTTATCAATACCTTCACCGGATTTAGCTGAAACACCCATAGCAATTACTTCTCCACCCCATTCTTCAATTAATATATTATTTTCTGCCAATTGTTCTTTCACTCTTTGTAAATTAGCGCCAGGTACATCTATTTTGCTTATAGCTACAATAATTGGGACTCCAGCTTCTTTGGCATGATGAATGGCTTCCAAAGTCTGAGCTTTCACACCATCGTCGGCCGCAACCACTAAAATAGCAACGTCGGTAGCTCGTACTCCTCTTCGTCTCATAGCTACGAAAGCTTCATGTCCGGGCGTATCCAAGAAAGTAATCTTCTTCCCCTTATGATCAACTTGGTAAGCACCAATGCTCTGAGTAATCAGACCAGCCTCCTTAGAGGCAACATTACTTTTTCTAATGTAATCCAAAAGTGATGTTTTTCCATGATCAACGTGACCAATCACAGATATAATAGGTGGTCTCTCAATTAATCCAGACTTATCTTTTTCTTGTAAAAGCACTCCTAAATCTCCTTCTTCAATCTGAGATTTGTGTTCATCCTGACTTTCCACAAGATGCACTTTCTTACCCAATTCATCAGCTATTATTCCCATAATATCAAAATCCAAAACGGAATTTAAGTTCATCATAAACCCGTTCTTGACCAAACAAGTCATCACCTCCACCAGAGGTAATTTTAAAATTTCAGCAAAAGACTTAACAGTCATCGTTTTCGCTAACCCGATGCTATCTTCCGTCTCTATAATCTCTTCACTTATTACTTTTTCTTCCTTTAAATTAGCTAAATGTTTCTCTATTTTTTTTAATAATGGCTCAGCTATTTTTTCCCCTGATTTTTCCACATAAGAAGGATCCACTTTTAAAATTATTTTTAAAAGCGTTTTGTCATCAACGTCCAGTTTGTTCTTAAGTTCTTCGAATCTCATCTTAAAAAAGGCTAAAGCTTAGTTTAGTGTAGCATCTAAATTTAGTAAATCAAGAAAAACTTTCTTTGAACAATTATTTTTCTTGTTTTGGTTCCTCTAGTTTATTTCGAGGATTTTTTAATATTGTTAAAGCTAATTCGTGCTCGTCCTCTCGAATTGCTGAAATCTTAGCAGAAATTTCCTGACCTAGCTTAAAGATTTCTTCTAGATTTGGCTCTTCGTTATCCTCATCAACTTCCGAAATATGAAGAAGACCTGTTATTTCAGCTTCAATTTTTACGAATACGCCGTAATTAGTAATTTTATTAACAATACCTTTTACTTTATCATCCACTTTATATTTCTTGACTACATCAAGCCAAGGATCTTTGGTAAGTTGTTTGATACTGAATGATATTTTTTCTCCTTCGATACCAATAACAAGCACTTTGATAATTTTTCCGACGATTGCATAGTCAGCTGGATTGGAAACATGTCCCCAATCAATTTCTGAAATATGAACAAGTCCTTCAACTCCTTTGTAATTAACGAAAATTCCGAAATCCACAACTCCCGAAACCGTTCCTTCAACCACCTGTCCCTCTTTCAAAGAAGATAAAATTTTTCCTCTCTCTTCTTTTTGAGCTTCTCTCTCGGATAATATCAATCTTCCTTCATTTTCATCCAAATTAATAACTCTTACACTTAGTACGCAGCCCATCAACTCCTGTAATTTCATCAATATTCTAGTCGCATTGCCCCCTGGAACTCTTGGGTAGTGCTCTGGAGCTAATTGTGATACTGGAATAAATCCTCTAATTCCATCTTCTTCTACAAGAAGACCTCCTTTATTAGCTTCTTTTACGGTTACATTAACATTGTCTCCAGTCTTAAAGGCATTAACAAATCTATCCCAAGTGTGACCTTGTGAAGCTTGTTGTAGAGAAAGACCTACATAGCCTTCTTCATTTTCATTGAATATAATCATGGAGCTAATTTTATCTCCAACTTTAAGTTTAGTGATTGTTTTAGCACTGTCTCTTAGTTCCTTTCCGGCTACGATACCTGTCGCCATATTGTAGATATCTACAATTACCCTTCCTTTGTTAATAGAAATTACTATTCCTTCCACCATATCACCGACATTCCACGCTTTAGCTAAATTTTTATCTTTTAAAATAAGGGTCTCCATATCATGTTGATCCTCTATCAATATACCATCAGTCTTTGTAGATTGATTTGGTGTAGTTGCTTCTTTCACTGCAGGTTTTGGTTAAATAATAAATATAGACTAGAAAAATATATCTTAAATTCAAGTCAAAAGTCAATCAATTCAGACAACTCTTTTTCTTGTCTAGGCACCTATCCTCATCCTGATTTCCTTATCAACGAAGTTCCTATCTCGACCATATTTCAATCTCGATAATTGTCGGAAAGCTTCCTTTGCCTCCAAATCTCCTTGTTCAAAATCTTTAAGAGTGTTCAAACTAAATGGACGGGAAATGATATTGTTTACGTTGAGTTTAATACAAGCGTTAAATCCTTCCAGACTGATCAGATCGTTTTCACCAAAAACAGGAGCCATTTCTTTGGCCATATATTCAGCATCGGCTGCGCCAATTTTGAAATTAAGCATCGTTCCCACATTTCCAAAAACGGCATTTTTAATCTTGTCATCCTTGCCATCTTTCACCAACTGTCCAATGTACTGGTGAGCAATCACGAGTCCTAACCGATACTTTCTAGCTTCTGACAAAATACTTTCAAAAGCATTGGTAACGAAATTCTGAAACTCGTCGACATAGAGAAAGAAAGGGATTCTTTCTTCTTTTGGTCTTGCTTGCCTACGCATCGCCGCAACCTGAATCTTATTGACAAATATCAGACCTAGAAGATTAGCATTAATATCACCAATAAGACCTTTAGATAATTTGGCCAGAATAATTTTCTTCTCATCCATAGCTTGCGAGAAATCAAACGCCGATTTTGTCTGTCCAACAATATTTCTCATTGTTGAATTGGTGATAAAACTTCCAAATTTGGCGGCAAAATAAGGAATCATTTCCTCTTTTTCTTTGGCTCCCGTTTTAGCCATCTGATTAACCCAAAAAGATTTAACAATCGGATTCTTGACTTTGGAAACTTTGTATCTCTGAAACGCATCATCCGTAAACAATCTAACTATGTCAGTAATAGCTCCGCCATCTTCATCATCCATTAAAGTCAAACAACCATTTCTAAAATAATCTTGAATTCTGGGCCCAAATATTTCATTTCCATAGAGACCTATCATCATGTTCATGGCTTCCAAAGCAATAAAATCTTTTTCTTCAGCAGTTTTGCCTTCCAATAGATTAAGCCCTAATGGTCTTTCTCCATCGCTGGGATCAAAAATAATTACATCATCCGCTCTTTCTCGAGGAATCCATTCTAATACATCTTCCACCAAGTCTCCATGAGGATCAACAACACAAAGTCCATGTCCCGCTTTCAAATCCTGTTTGACCAGAGATTTCTGCATCACGGACTTTCCCATACCGGTCTGTCCTATGATATACAAATGTCTAAATCTATCTTCCAAAGCCATTCTGATCTCACGACTCTCTCCTCTATAAACATTATGACCAAGAAGCACCCCATCGCTTGGCAAAGTGGCAGGAGCTGGTGCGGTTTTGAATTTTAACCATTTAATAAAAGAACTTGGATTAAAAATCGCGTTAGGAAAGTGAAAAATGGTTGATATTTCTTCACTGGACATAATCATTTTGTATCTTCCCCAATCCATGCAACGGTATATAAATTTCTGGATTATTCTGGATTTAAAGTATTTCTTATAATTAAGTGCATTCAAATTTTTACTTCCATATTGCTTAAAAGCAGCAATTATAGAATACAAAAGTCTATGAGCTCTCTCCCTGTCACGACTGGATGTTACTATTCTAATCACCGTATCAAAGCATGGTTTGCCAAGTTTGTTCTCAATCTGTTTCACAAGCTCTTCTTGAGCCGGAGTAAGTCTCTCTGTATCCGCTCCGTGTTGCCCACCATTAGCATCCGGTCCGTGAAGCATCATGTTACCAAAATCACCAATCCATGAAAGAGGATTGAAAGACATCTGTTTCTTTCCTTGAAACATCTCTTTCGCTTTTTCCATAGATTTTGCAGCCCAATAATCGTCTTTAGGTCTAATCATGATTTGGATTGCCGCACCTTCACCAATTTCGAGGCCACTTAACGTATTAACCAAACCATTCAAAGGATCCGTTTCCAAAGCCGTATATGTTCTAAGGGGATAAAAAGGTTTCTCATCCAGCCTAAACTTGGTGGTTTCCGTAAAATAACCTTTATTAAATAGACTATAATCAGGCATAACTTCGATTGCAGCATCAGCATAAATTCCGGTAATTTGCTTGGTGACAAGATCAACGTATTCTTCCTGACAAATAACATAGAATTCAATCTCCACTCCCACCTCCGATTTGGAATGATGAGCCATTATTTCCAAACTAATATAGTCCTGTCCAATAAACCAACGCTTGGGAACACTCTCATGTATGGAATGAAAGGAAGCAATTAACTGATCCATCTTTCCTGTTTTTATCCTAAAATCTTCTTGGACACTTCTCTCCACTTCCCTTCCCATTTGGGTATCCATTCTAGGCACGGAAACTCTTAAAAAAACCATCTCAATACTACGATCCAAAGCAAGCTTTCTAAGCCATAAATAAAGCAGATAAAAACAAACGACAACAAAAATTGTAGAAAAGATCCAAGGATTACCAATTACAACATCAAGAAGTATACTTTTTAGACCAACGTTCTTTTCCATTTTTTTTACAACTTTTAACTACTATTTATAGATTATACTATAACCATAATACGTATCCTAGATAAAGAAAAATCTTGAGTTTTTTGATTTCTCTTTAAAGCCTACTTCATATTAAGCGTTTTTTATGCTAAAATTTATAGATTAAATTAAAAATGGAGAATAATTATACACATAACGGAAATAGCCATATACCACCTCATATGCAAGGCAACCAAGAGGAAAAGGTGCAAGCGGAAGTTGTAAACAAGAACATTCCGATTGATGGCGTAAACTTACCTGAAAGTGATGTGGAAGTCGTTAATGACGATTTAAAAGCCCCCTCTGTCGGAGAACTTATTCATGACGGAAGTATTGGAATATTCGAATACATCATGGAATTTGAAGAAGAACATCCCTGGATTTTCTTTGTTGGAATAGCTTTAACTCTGTTTCTAATAATTGGAGGAATCTCGTCATTTATTTTTGATATGGGATCCGCCGTTGATAAAATCAAGCAAACATCATCCGGAATTTATCAAACAATTACCGGAAATAAAGAAGGTTCGACAAGTGAAAGTGGTACGGAGCCTGAAGCACCGGTTTTCAAAGCTCCCTATAAGGCTGCCAATCAAGGAATTATATCGGCTTTAGTCGACTCGACCTTGGAAGGCTATGACAAACTTATTTACAAAACCGATAACGGTGTTTTTTTGGCCGACGAAATGTCACTCATGAAAGATTTCAATAAGAGTCTGACAGTAGACATTCAAGCCGAACTAACAACAATTCAAACCCCTGAAGATAGACTCGAACACTTAAAACAATATTTGATCGGACTTATTGCTGTTGAAAAAAAAGGAGCAAATTATTACATCCGGATGAATCAAACAATAACCGCTCTCACTAGTGAATATGCAACACTCAGTGATGAGAAAAAAGTGGCATACGATGAACTAAACGCCTCATTGGAAACCAAAGGTCCAAACGAAACTAAAATTGCCATGAAAAAAGCCTTGGAAAAAGATGATAAGATGGATCAAACCGAAAACCGACTGCTTTTGGCTAAACAAATTAGAAATGCCTATGAAAACCCGCTCAAACTAATCCAAGCAAGAATAGCGGCCATCAGAGCAAATAAAGACATCTTAGTATCAGGTTATAAAGTAGTGTCTATTCAACAAGCAGGAATAGAAATGATGCAAAGTGGAACAGTGTACGAATACTACCAGTCGCAGGCTCCATTAAGTGGAGGTGCAACGGAAAAGACCTCCAGCTCAAATAAGACAAATACATCTACTACTTCCACTACATCATCCACAACAACAAATATAGTCCAAACACCCAAAACAACCAGAAGTTCAAAAGTAGAAATTCCTCAATTCATCAATGAGAAAACACTTGATAGTGTTATGGGGACACCATTTAAGTTTAATGAGAATCATATACCCAACATGAACCCCACACCTTAAGCTTCAGCTTAAGGAATTACAAATGACAAAGCTCAAATAACAAATTTGATATCTATTTATTGCATATCAATATTTAATTTGTAATTTGGATTTCGTCATTTGAGTTTAATAAAGTAGTTTATTCTTATTTTTCCGTATGGTATATTCTATAGGAAATTTTTTTTATGATGATTTATCTAAAAGACATTGTTAAACAATATGAAACGTCCGTGGCCAAAAAAGTCACAGCTGTTTCCAATTTCTCTCTGGAAGTAAACAAAGGAGATGTTTTAGGTCTTTTAGGTCCAAATGGTAGTGGTAAAACCACCATCATCAAAACTATTCTAGGTTTAGTACGTCCCACAAGTGGAGAAGTCAAACTTTTAGGACAGGAGCCCAGTGATTATAGAAGTAGAGAAAAAGTCGGATATCTACCCGAAAACGCTTATTTTTATTCTCATCTTACCGGTAGAGAGCTGTTGGAGTTTGCCGGAAGTCTTTTTAATATGCCAAAAGAGTTAATAGATAAGAGGATAGAAGAATTGTTGGTATTAGTCTCCATGAAAGGAAGAGATCACATTAGAATGAAAGGTTATTCCAAAGGCATGCTCCAAAGAATCGGTATAGCACATGCTTTGATTAATAATCCGGATTTAATCCTATTTGATGAACCAATGTCCGGTCTTGATCCTATCGGTCGTTATGATGTTAAAAATATTATTTTGGACTTAAAGAAGCAGGGTAAAACAATCTTTTTTTGTTCACATATCCTTTCTGATGTGGAAGCGATTTGCACTAATATCTCTATAATTGTTGATGGAGTCAAAGTCGACCAAGAAGAAATTAATAAAATTATGCAGAAGAAAACAAATCTGGAAGAATATTTTATTGAACTAGTAAAAAAAATTAAATATGAAAGTTCTAACAATCGCTAAAAACACCTTAAAAGAAGTATTGAGAGATAAAATTTTGTATATCATCCTATTCTTTGCCTTGGCGATGATGGCTTTTTCAACTCTTCTCTATGAACTTTCCATGAAGCAGGATGTTCGTATAATCAAAGATCTGGGACTCGGAATGATTTCCATGTTTGGCATAATCATTACTCTTTTTATCGGGTCAAGCATGCTATACAAAGAGATAGATAAAAAAACAATTTATCTGGTTTTAAGTAAACCGGTAAAACGATCTTCTTTTCTTCTGGGAAAGTTTATTGGTCTTGCCATAGTCCTTCTACTTATTACTCTCGGTTTAACCGCCTCCTTTTTCATAATATTATATATTAGAGATATCCCCTTTAATTATCTCTTCCTAATAGCTATTTTCTTCACTTATCTGGAACTACTATTCTTGGTATCGGTTACGATTTTCTTCTCCACATTCACATCTCCGATAATAACCATTTTTTCGACTTTAGTTGTCTTCCTGACCGGACGATCGGTTACCGCTATATTTGTCTATATCGCCAAAATCTCTTCCGGAATGACACAAACTATCCTAAAAGGACTTTTCTATCTTGTCCCAAATCTCGAACATGTTAATATTATAAATCAAGTCGTCTATGGAGTTCCCGTCTCTTTAAAACAAGGTTCCTTAGTCATTGGTTATATTGTACTTTATACCTTTTTCTTACTCTTTATATCCCAAATAACTTTTGAAAAGAAAGATTTTTAACCAATTAAAGTGGAAAGAGTTTTTATTTTAGTTTTTTCTACACTTGTCGGTATTGCCATCGGCAGTTTTCTAAATGTCGTCGTTCTGAGAACGCATGCTTCGCAAGGCGGTATCTTAACTGGTAAATCCGAGTGTCCAAAATGCAAACACACTCTTTCCTTCTGGGATTTAGTTCCCGTTTTGAGTTATATATTTCTATTCGGTAGATGTCGTTATTGTCATAAAAAAATCTCTCCTCAATACGTAATAGTCGAGGTACTGACAGGTCTTTGTTTTTTACTCGTTACCTATTTTCTCTTTCCTTCTTTCAATCTATTTTTTTTACCCTTCTTTCTATTTTATTTATTACAAATTTCGGTTCTGATCTTAATTTCGGTTTATGACTATTTATATCAAGAGGTACCTAATAGATTTACGTTTCCATTCATATTCTTGAATCTTGTTTTTTTGATATTCTTTTCCCGAGCCCCTCTAGACGGTATTTATGGAGGACTGCTGTTCTTCATTTTCTTTTATTTACAAGTCTTAATCCCTTATTCCATTTATGCCATCAAGAAAAAAGATACAGCTCCATTGAAAGATGCATTGTTCTTCCCCATATATTTTGTTATTCAAATCTTTAGTTTCCGACAATGGTTCATTGATGAAAATGGAGATGAAGAAGAAACTCCATCCGGTTTAGTTGAATGGATCGGATTTGGAGACTTTAGGATAGGAGTCCTAATTGGTATTCTATTGGGATTTAAATTCTCCATTGTCGCCCTTTTTCTAAGTTACATCTTGGGTGCCGTAATCGGTGTAATAAGTATATTAAAAAACAAAAAGAAAACTATTCAAAGAATTCCATTTGGACCATTTTTGGCGATTTCTACGGTCATCACGTTGTTCTATGGACAAATATTTATCAACTTTTATTTTAGGTTCGGGCAGATTATAAGGACTCTTTTAGAAAAGGGTGCTATAATTTAAGCATGAAAAACGAAAATTTCATTAAAAAACAAAATAAAGGCTATACGCTTGCAGAGCTTCTTTTCACAGTTGTAATCATGGGTATTGTGGCCGGATTAGCTATGCCACTAATTACGTCTTCTCAGTACAACACCGAATTAAAAGGCCAAGCACTAGAGATTGAATCAATAATCAAACAAGCAAAGAATTTAGCAATCAGTGGAAATAAAAGCGATTTTGCCGGAGGTGTTCCGACTTATGGATATGGAATCAATATAAATTCCAGTAATGAGATTAGTATTTTTACTAACGCAATAAATGGTCCCCTCTTTCAATATGAGGATGTGTCGGAAGCATATACATCTTATGAAGGAAATTCGAAAATAACGCTTCCCAAAGATATAGTAATAGACAAAATAACCAATTCCATCGGTACTGAAATCCCTTCTGATTATGGAGCAAATATCGTTTTTTTGCCTCCGGATGGTCAAATCGAACTTACTGACAACAGAGGTATTTCAGGAAATAGTTTTGATTCGGAAACGATTATTTATTTGAAACACAATGTCAGTAACGGTTGTTATAAATTTTCCATTAATAAAATAACAGGTCTTTATTACAAAGAGTCTGTTACCTGTCCTTAAAAAACCTAAATGAAAAACAAAAAAAATCAAGGATTTTCTTTAGCCGAAATTGTTGTCGCAATTTTCGTTATTGGTTTGACCAGTTCAGCTTCATATATTATCACATCCATCAATATTAGATCACAGATTGTGGGACAAGATTTTACCATTGCATCTAACCTAGCCAGAGAAGGCATTGAAGTTGTCCGAGGAATTAGAGATTCCAATTGGCTTTATTATAGTGGAAGCAGAAGGGCACCTTCCGGCGAACCCAGTCGCGACCATTGGAATGACGGCTTTGATGGAGTTGATAGTTTTGGACAAGACTACAACACAGATGCTGTCGGAATAGGAAATTTAATGACCGAGGATATAAACTACAATATTAAAGAAATGACTAATCATTTTATTCCCATTTTGGATTACAACAATCCGGATATTTATGAAAAAAATAAGTGGAATTTAAAGTATATAGCAAATAATAATGAATTCGGAGATACCAAAATTAAAACTAATAGATTCCCTATTAAGCCCGAATATCTCGTCTACCAACTTAGTGATGTGGACGGAAGACTCTACGTTCAAAACGATGCTTATCTAGGTCTGGCTCCGGCGGGAGGCTCAGTGACTAAATACTATAGGATATTAGATATCTTATATCAGGAGAGTTATGACCAAGGAGGTACGTGTATACCAATTCCAACCCAAACAACAGATATTCCACCTGATTTTGATTCTCTTGGAGATGAAGATCCTTCTGGAGATTATAATTACGATGGAAACGATGACGATGATCTAGATGGAGGAATAATACCAAATGAAGATGAAGACGGTTTTGATGCCACTTGTCACCTCAATGCCAATGATAATAAAATTCTGGTTCGCAGCAAAGTATACTGGTATGACTATCAAGGAAACCTATTAAATGTGGAACTGGAAACAACTTTAACCGATTGGTTTAGAAGAGAAGATCACACTTAAAATATGAATGCAAAACATTACAACAAATCGGGTTTGACTCTTTTGGAACTACTAATTTCATTGTCAATATTGGCTTCCGTTGGAGTTCTGGTTACTTCCGTTTTCGTCAATATTAAGAACATTGAGACTAAATCAATTGTAAAAAAAGAAATACAAGAAGAAGTCAGGAATCTTATGGAAAGGATGGTGCAAGACATTAGAAACCATAGCATCGATTTTCGAGGCTATTACGTCTTAAATGGACCTCATGTGTTACTTGGTGAGAACACTCGTGATGACTCTAATCTTTCCTATATGAATCTTCCGACAACCTTTCCTTCAGGTGGAGATGTTCTAAATCCCGCTCCGGCTTTCTTCGACATAGATAAAAGAGAAAACATATTAATTCTTCTCAGCAATGATGGCAAAAGTAGGATCAAATACATGATAGCCGACCCTGATGGAGGAGGATCTAAACCCAATGCTTTGATGATCAGCAAACAAACATATTCCAATTTTGGCACTTGCCATGATTTACCTGAACTAGCATACGATTCGTCTCATAGTTGGAATACTTCAGTTGATGACCCCGATTATTGTTGGCAGTTAGATTCTGATTATCCAATTAATCCAAATTTCGGCTATTTGCCAATCTCTAGTCCGGAAACCAATATCAGTGAACTGGAGTTCTCTTTCAATGTACACAAAAGCCCATTCAAGGTTTACGAAGAGGACAAGGTCCAATATCAACCGATGATCACGATTAAATTAACAGGTCGATTAGCTAATGAAAGTTCCGTTATTGGAAATGTACCGGAATTAACAATACAGACAACTGTAACTTCTCGAAATTATATTGAGCCCGACTGGTCAACCAATTAACAGTTTTTCCCAATGTCGCTTAAAAACAAAAATTCAGGAAATATCATCTTCATTGCCATTGTGCTTTCAGCTTTGATAATGGGATTTGGAATTACAGTCACCTCTGTAATGACATTATCTATTGTCTCCGTTCGAAATATTACCAAAGCCTCAGTCGCCTATTATGATTCCGAGGCAGGTGCCGAAAATGGGTATTATCTATTTGCCGGACACTTACCCGGATTTGAATATAATTATGACAATGATTCCGCGTGTGAAGTGGAAAGTGGTGAAGACAAATGGTGTTTAAAAAGCCGTTTGAATAATATTCCCGATACAACCGATTCTTACGAGACTCTTAATGATAATGGTGTTATCTCAATCGGACTCTATAATGATACTTCTGCCACACCATATGGAACTATTTCCACTTCCAATGTTGATTTATCCCATCATTTGATCACCATTTCCCTCTATCCAGCTCCGGGAGCAGATGCATCGTCAAACAATTTAGCGGGACTCGGGGATATGAGAGTTACGGGTATAATTGCCGGAACTTCCACGTTTGATGAAAAATCTCAAATAGAGAACGGCGATGGTGACATTGGCACTGCCCTGGAATCAAATACCAGCTCGTCTGGCAACTGCATAAATCAATACTACGCTATATCTGGGGCTGATCTGCTCTGGGATCCAGGAGAATTTTTGTATAGAGATATTGATGGAAGTTTATCCGTGTCTGACGGAGACTTAAGAATGATAACCGTTGGCACATATGGCGCTGGAACTACAGTTATAGCCTCCGATTCCGATTTCGGAACTCCACTAAAAAATGGTATAACAAATATTGCCTGCTCGAAAACCAATGCCAGTTATGTCTATGCCACAAACACTGCACAAATCTTGTTATCGGGACAAGATGATGAGGGTAATAAATCATTTATTCGCAAAATTTCCAAAAACGATATAGCTGGGACATCTGCCATAAATCCATTAGTTTTCACTCAAAAAATGAAACCTAATGTCAACATTGCCGGAGAATCTGCAACTTCCTGCACTATTGAAAATTTTATAATAACGGACAATAGCGAATGCGGAGTAAGTGGTAACATGAAAGAGCCACAAATGGAAATTTATGCTTTCTCCGATAAAATTGCTTATAAGATTGAATCTACTTTCTCCGATTTTCGTATAATCAATATGTCATCTCCTAATGATTGTACTTTGTGCGATATGCTCGATATAGCCGGCACAGCAGGAACCTCCACAACATATGACAATAGAGCGGATTCCGAAAGTGATATAACTGACAACCCTACCACAGGAGGACCATACAGCTTACGCATTCAGGAATATGAAGCGGGTGTTAGTGACCTCACGGGGGCTGTCGCGACCAGCGATGTAAACATTCCGGCCGATTATACCCATGCCAAAGTGGCTTATTTAATCCAAACAGCGCTAAATAATACATCCGCTCTAAAAAACAATTATTCCGTTAGTTTCCGAGATAAAAAATATGTTATTACCTCTACCGGAATAACACTGACTAACCCTCAAACAACTCTGGTCTCCAAAGGAACTTCCGAGAACTTTGAACAAAGCATCGAAACAAGTATTACCGATTCCAGCTTAGTACCTATTTTTGGTTGGTATTCAGTCTTCTAATCAAGCTCTTCTTCTATCTTGGGAAACAAAACATCAGGCTTAACTATTGGTCTTGAACTAAGAACTACTTCCAATTTCTCCGATATTTGTGGAACGAAAGGTTTTAACATTTTATTGATTTCCACAAGATAAGTGAATAAAGTCACCATTATCTCTATAAGAGCTTCTTTATCCTCTTTGGCTACAACCCATGGTTGTCTTTCTCCAATGAACAAATTAGCTTCATCACAAACATCAATTATCTTGGAAGCCGCTTTATCGACTCTTAAAGATCTAAAACTCTCATTATATTCTTCTTTAGCCTTTTCGATACTTGCAACCGTAGGTAATTTCTCCGGCATTTGGATATCATATTTCATAACCAAGGTAAGAACTCGATTATAGAGATTCCCAATATTGTTAGCTAAATCGGAATTGTAAGTAAATACGAAACGATCATGAGCAAAATTACCATCCTGCCCATTTGGGATTTCCTTCAACAAATACCATCTTAAAGCATCCGAACCATACTTATTCGCATAAACAACCGGATCCACTACATTTCCCATTGATTTACTCATTTTCTGCCCATCAGCCAAAACAAAACCATGGACAATGTATTTATTGGGAAGAGGTACTTTTGCTGACAAGAGCATAGCCGGCCAGATGGCAATGTGATGCCTAATAATATCTTTTCCTATGAGATTAATCACTTCACTATCTTTCGATTCCCACCATTTCATGTATTTATCACCTTGCTCATAATAGCCCACTCCGGTCAAATAATTGGTCAAAGCGTCAAACCAAACATATACTACGTGATCCGTGTCATCGGGGACTTCTACTCCCCAATTAAGGCTTGTACGAGGTCTGGAGATACTGATATCTTCCAATCCCGAACTAACTATATTTACTATTTCCTTGTATCTTGATTCCGGAAAAACAATTTCAGGATTATCTTTTAACCATTTTAGAATTTCGTCACCATATTTCGATAATCTGAAAAAATAATTTTCCTCTTCCACTATTTCCGGTTCCTTATTATGGTTTGGACATTTTCCACTAACCAAATCTTTCTCCTGAATAAAACTTTCACAACCGGTGCAATACAAACCTTTGTACTTCTTCTTATAGATATCTCCACTTTCTTTGGCTGCTAACCATATCTTTCTGACAGAAAGATGATGCTCGGGATCGGTAGTTCTTATAAATTGATCGTAAGATAGATTGAAAGTCTCCTTTAAATCTCTAAATGTCTTGGAAATAAGATCACAATATTCTTTTGGATCCATTTTTTTATTCTGAGCGGTTCTCTCCAATTTTTGTCCGTACTCATCCGTACCTGTCTGTCCCAAAACCTCCAATCCTATATCTCGATTATGCCTTAAAATGCAGTCACCCAAAATAAACTCCAATGCATGTCCTAAATGCGCTTTAGCATTAACATATGCAATTGCAGTTGTAAGATACGTTCTCTTGTAAGCCATTTTTTCGCGTTAACAGCAAAAAATATAGCATAAATAGTACCTCTCGCCAATTTTTTAAACATTGAAAAGAGGGCCTAAGCCCAATTGGTCTTAGACCCCCATTATGACCAAACTCACTCACGTTAGTTGACAAGCCTTAGGCTAAATCTCGTATCGTGGCGGATGATCGATGTTATGGGTCAGCTCAACACTCATAACAACTCTCTACCGTTCTTGGGTGATCGTATACGCGGTCACCACGCGATGTGATATTGCCAGTCTTATTAACTAGCATGAATAAGTTTTTTGGACAATTTTATTTTTGTTTTTTCGAAAAAAGATATTATTATTCTCCTGCTTAGGGAGTGTGGGGCTACGAAGCTGAAAACGTAACCACTGCTCGAAAAGTAGAGAGGGGAAACAGATGAAGGATTTCATCCATTTTCCCTCGCACTCTTCGTTTAAGAAGTGTGTCTTAAGGGAGGAGAATAATTTAAATTGTTAAGGTTCAAAGGAAATCAGATTATTATAGCAGATTTATGCATTTCATACAATCATAATCTCTAGAAAAATATTGTTATCTGTACTGGTTATTTGACAACACTATTATATTATAGTCTTGTATGTTTTTCAATACACAAAATTACTAATTTTACATACATCTTCTTGATCTAAATATGTCTTATTTTGAAGATTAGAAAGAGGTTTATTCCCAATAGTGCACCAAAGCTTAACATCAATGGCACCATAGCGAAATTTAAAAAACTGGTATAGAAAAGAAAACTAATTTCCAAGAAAATACAGGACAAACCAAACAGAATAATATTGAAATGCCTCCCAAAAGCATAAATTTGATTATTGTTAACAAATAATTTCAGCTGAAAAGATTGCAAAACTCCTAACATAAAACCCAAAACAAAGGTCCAAATCAATAAAGGATGAAAAACAGAGACACCAGAAACTATAACAAACAACATAGCAAATGTAGCTCCATAAAACATTTCCATAATTTGTTTTTTTACACTTACATAATCAAATTCCTCTCCATAAACTTTTAATACCAAAATCAAAATAAATCCAATAATTAGTGAATATCGGAAAAACGTCATTACGATATTGCTAAGCTTGATAATTATGTAGAGGTTTTCTTGTGTCATAATAGTCTTTTTCTTGTTAACCTAGTCTTGAAAGCACTATAGAGGTGCGGTAATTCATTCCATTTGACCACTACCATCATTGCTAACAAGATAGTAATAGCCTCAAATATCGTTGAAAAAAGGGTTCCCTGTAATTTTTCCGATTCTTTATTTAAAGCGGTTATTAATCCCTTCTCATAATCAGTTAAATCATTCCTAGCTTTTTCCGCTTTAACCGCTCCGGGTGGTATTATCTTATTCAACAACTTATTCCCTGGAGTAAGACTTGACTCAAAAACATCAGACTCTATTTTCTCTTTTCCCGAAGCCATTACAATACGATAGAAGAAATTCTTTTCAGATTTCACATAAGAAGCAATAATTATTTTATGGTTTAGTTTACTCTCCATATCACTGGCATAAAACTCCATATCTCCTTCCTTATAACCATAACTAATTGCTCCGGTTGTTGGCACATTAGTTTGCCATACGATTTGTAATTTGTTTTTCTCAGTATCAACCGTGAATTCAGGTGTTCCAACCATGGAAAGAAGACCCCCTTGCTCCATCTTGTCACAAGCATCTCCCATAAAATCACCATCCGTATCCAATTGATCGGCGTTTTTCATATAAGGACAATTATCGACTATGTCAGCCACCCCATCCAAATCATAATCGGCAGCAACTCTGGTACAGGCGTCTCCCTGACCATCGTTATTGGAATCGGACTGAGTTGGATTGGATACATCGATACAATTATCTGCATCATCAGGAATACCATCTGAATCAATATCAGATTTTGGAGTTTCGTCACACAGATCTCCAAATCCATCTTTGTCATTATCAAATTGATCCACATTATAAAGTTTGGGACAATTATCCAGAGAATCCGTAACAGTATCACCGTCATAATCGGCTGACACAGATTCACTTCCGGTTATATTTAAAACCTCATCATTAAATCGAACCTCTGATGAAGCTGAATTCTCAGCTATCCCAGTAGTTTCAGATGTTGCCGTAGTCTCTTCCTGTGCTCTAACCGAACTAGTCACAAAAAAACTCAGACTTGTTACCGCTAAGAGTAGATATAAAAACTTTTCTTTCATATTTCAATTACTTTTCTTTACAGGCTTAGTTGCCAAGGCTTTCACATAATACTCATCATAGAAATCCTTGCATGTTTTAAGCCTTCTTTTAACCTGAGACAAGTCATCTTCTCCAATATTTTCAAGTTTCAGTTTGATGGCAATCGGTCCTTGGTAACCATCTTTGGCCAACTTGGTTAAAAAACTTTCCAACGGTAAAATTCCTTCATTTGGCATCCAATGCTCAAGTCCCTTGTGCCAGTTTGATAACTGAATAAAAGAAAGCCTACTTTTAAAATTTTGATATGCTCTCATCAAATCAATTTTTCTTGTAACAAGATGAGAGGTATCCATGCAAATATGATTGTATCTTTTAAGTTCATTGATATTACCCATGGCAAATTTCGGCAAGATGAAAGTCTTACTGGCAGGAACATTAACAACGCAGATATTTACATGAGTTTTATCTTGGAGTTGAGGTAGTTTATTTTTGAACCAGCTGGTAAATCTAAAATCAGTAAAAAATGGAGGTCTAACAATTAAATTTGGTATGTTCAAGTTTTCGGCCAAAGTAAGAGCATTTCGGATGGTTTTAGCTTTGGACGTGACAACGGGGGTAGCGATTCCAACTATTGGAATTCCCGTACTATTAATTAACTCTCTCAAATAATCCTCATGATAAGTATCATAGCAATCAGGATTAATGACCAATTCGATGGCTTCAAAATCAAACTCTTTTGCTATGGCGAAGATACGAGCTAATCCATACTTATATAAACTACCTGACGACAATGTTAACATTTCTTTCTATTAGTCTTTTTTTTACACTTACAATTCTACACACTAAGAAAAAAAATGGCAAAAAACCCTAGGATGAATAACGAAATCCAAATTCTAAATAAAGAATTAGGCTTCATGTTTCGTTATTCGGATTTCGGACTTCGAAATTCTCTCTAGATATTTATCCAATTAATCTCATCGTCTCTGGTGGACCAAAGGCAAATAATTACTAATCATCAATTACAAATTTTCAAATAGAACATTATATCCTAACAATCTCTACATCTTCTACGGTTCTAATGTCCGAATATGTTCTTTCTTTAACATTCAAAACAATATCCAGTAATCTGCTAAGATTCTCATTCAAATTTACAATTTTAACCTCCGTATTAAACAATCTTAGAAATCCCATTTTACAATTCAATTCATCAAAAAAAGATCTGCTTGCATATTTTACATCTCTGAAATCCAATTCTACTACTTTTGATTTCATATTCTTAATATGCTCATAAAGCTCTCTTGCTGTTTGGCGAGATATCATACTTTCCGATTCAAAAAAATCCTTAATGTATACTTTATTATTTAACATATTTGTATAAATCAAATTTATTCAATGGTTTTTTAACTCGTAGTACAATGATTGTACCTTTCCATTCATTGTTAGTATACAGAAATGATTATGACCATAAAACTCATATGAAGAAAATTGTCATCCTCGGGCCCCGACCCGGGGATCGCGTTAAATACGCATCACTTCACAAAAACACTTTTTTCAATTCGTCAAATCTCCAAAATATGTTATGTCCCTTTTGTCACCAAAAGGTACCCAAAAGTGCTGGGGCCGACTACAAGTATCAATTTTCAATTTCCGATTTCCAATTTTCAATGAATTTTATAATCTTCAATATTCATTTAGTGAATGAAAATTTATCCAATGAAAATTATTTGCAAAACTGTAAAATTGTAATATTGAAAATTTCTCTTTTGCCCCAAGCCCCTGTTTTCCTTACCCTATTTCTTAATTCCTAATCCTATTTCTTTTGTAACCCCTGACTAATGCAGAATTTACTTATTTCTAAAACCCTATAATACAGACAGACTTTCACTGTGCCCTGCGTAGCCCCGCTAAGCGGGACGAAATAGGGTTTCTGTCTGCTTTATATCGTTCTAATTCTGGTTGTTAAAGGGCGAGACAAACACTCCTAATTCAATATTGCATTGACTTGAACAATATCAGAAATAATATTCCACAGTATAATCAATGCTATACAGTTCATTATCCACATCTTGATTGGGTTTTTTTCTTTCTTTTCAATATAAATGTAATAGTATTCATTCACTATCATTCCATACGCACTACAAATACGAAGAAAAAAAACATAATAAAGTACATTTACCGACATCACATTTAAATCCACCGAATATACAAAGGAGCCAACAAGTGCAATCAGCAACAAAATATTAATTAATGATCTCGTTATCATTTTCCCCTTATACGCGAAAAAAGCGGTAATCAAAAACATAAAAGGTAGAGTTATCGTGACACTTGTAACCGCCATCATTATTAATGATATGAACAATGGTATCTGTTTTTTATTAATCTCCATAGTTAAATATTATTGTTAATTATAGCGGGTTTTGCACTGCCATCTATCTCTTTTTTGGGTGTGTGATTCCCCGTCGTAAATGCTCTATACTGTTCTATACTTTCAGAATTAATTGCTGGTACTGGCACATCAATTCCAAACATATTTATATACTTTAAAGTATATGGACATCCTAGTGATTGACTTGAATTACAAAACGTCTCTTCATATTCAGGCAGATTATTGTAATTAGGTGCTTCTTCAGGTGGCATTGGATTAAGATCCATAATAAAATCATGGAAAAGATCGCTTACCTTCTTATCACTATTCTCCTGACTTATCGAATCTCTATAAAAAATGGCACCCAAATAATTTGAATTCACATCTTCATAAGAGAATCCACTATCCATTGAAAGAATAAACTGAAGAGCCTCAACTAAATATCCAACAGCGAATACTCCAACCTCTGACTTCATATCTCTAGATATCGATCCAATCATATTGCTGTAATATACCGTATTCCAGAAATGTTGCATATCAATCCAACCTTCCTTTTCTGTATAAATGAATCCATTTGGATTGCCAAAATAACCACTAGCAAATTCATTTTTTATACTTGATATTATATCCTCCTTCGAAGCACCCTCTCTCTTTATTTCAATCATTCTTATATCGTTGTATACACGCATCATATCGGTGTCTTGTGCAAGATTCGGGACCTCTCCACTTGGATCAACAAAGTTTACTGGATTATCATTTACATAAGCATACAAATTCATACTATCCTTATACCCAATCGGATCCTGATTCAAGAACCTCCCCAATTCAGGAGAATAATATCGAGCCTTGTAATAATACAACCCAGTTTCACTATCAGCTCTCTGACCCGTATATCCAAAGTCATTTCCAACCGTACTAGCACTAATGACTACACCGTTACTATTCAATACCGTTGTTTTCCCG
>Ga0074197_1001285_pt1 | contig 22118 bp, 21 predicted proteins | sample EPASupsiteSAE305_FD_64526 | JGI IMG/M metagenome (GOLD analysis project Ga0074197, IMG submission 64526) | Bioremediated contaminated groundwater microbial communities from EPA Superfund site, New Mexico - SAE3-05 reassembly with SPADES | ecosystem: Environmental > Aquatic > Deep subsurface >...
GGTCCGCCTGTCCATTTCCCCGCTGGTGGACGATTTTAAACGCAATTTCGACGACGGGCTTAAGGATTTCCTGCTGCGCAGCTCGCTCAAGGGCGTCTCGCCCGAATGGGAGAAGGCGGGCGACTCCGGCCGCAAGGCCTTCGTAAAAGACGTGCTTTCCCTCGATATCTGGGCCGTGCCCGTGCCCGGCGTGAAAGAGACCAAGAACAGCCTGGAGTATATCAGCAAATAGCTCAGGCGGCCACGGCCCCGCGGCCTTCCGAACCGTCTATGCGGATGTCCAGCGGCGCTGCGAAGCGCAGGTGGCGTATGTACACGCCCTCGCCTACCGGCGCCTGCGCCCGTATGCGGTCCCAGTTTATGAAGGACTCCGGGCCGGTCTCGTGAACGGTCAGGTAGCCCAGGCCGAGCGACGTCACGTTGTGGAAGAAGTGGGTGCCGTACGACGGGTCCACTATGAAGTCCCCGTACGCCGCCTCGATGATGATGCGGGAGCCGGAGATGTGGTTCCACTTCACTGGGATGCCCAGCGCCGGGTCGCTCGAACCCCAGCGGCCCGGTCCGATGATGATGTAGGAGCGGCCTTCGGCGCGCAGGCGCGCGTTCAGTTCGCCTATCTCGGCGGCGATGTCGCGGGTCTTGAGCGGGTCGAACTTTTCCGGGATCACGTAGATCAGGTCGCTTATGTCACGGTGGGCGCCGTTGCCGAGCGCCTGCGGGCTCAGGCACAGCAGGCTCTCGGGCCTCATGTCCTTCAGGGTCACCTTTTTAACGGGACTGCGCGACACCATGGGCCGCATCTGCAGGATGTTGAACGAAGCGGCGCCGGAGGCCGGGTCGTAGTCGCAGGCGAACTCCATCTCGATGTTGCAGCCCATCGCGTCCTTGCCCAGGTCCGAGACCGTGCCCAGGATGTCAGCCAGCGGCAGGGCTTCGTTCTTGAGGATCGGCGCGAAAGTGATCAGCCGCCGGCCCGGGTTGGAGATACCGTCGTAAACCCGGTCGTTCTCCGCGGAATAGGAAGACCCCACCAGCTCCAGCGAACCGTCGGCCTCCGCTTCCTCTATGCCGGCCGAGACCAGCGCGGGTTCCTCGTCGTATTTCAGGCCGGGCTCGTTGCCCTTCACGCTGAGGGCTATGAATTTCTTCTGCGAATTCGTAAGAAAATCGGTGAGCGTGGAGAACTGGTGCAGGTTCTGCGGGTGGGCGGGGGAGAAACGCAGGGCGTTGTACCCCTCCACTATGGTCTTGCCGAGGCCCAGGGCTATGTGGGCTATCGGGTCCTCGGCCTCCAGCGGCGGCACGGGATAATAGTTGTAGGACTGCATCACGCCGGCGAAGGCCGGGTAAAAGCGCCCGTCCCCGTAGGGCCGTCCAACCACCTTCTGTATCACCACGGCCATCTTCTCCTCTTCTATGAGCAGCGGGTTCAGCTTGCGGTAGGCGCGGGCCTCCCGGGAGAAAACAGAGGCGTAGATGAACTTAATGGCCCGCTCCAGCTCGGCCAGGCGCTGCGCCGGGTTCAGGCTGTCGTTTGGCAGCATGTAGGTCTTGTACACGCCGGCGAAAGGCTGGGTCTTGGAGTCCTCCAGCAGCGAGGATGAGCGCACCGCGAGCGGGCCGCGGATCTTGTCGAGCACCGCGGCCAGGTCGCGCGTCACGTAATCCGGCAGCCGGGCCTTCTCGAACAGGGCGGCGGTCTCCTCGGTGGAGTGGTTCTCATTGATGACCGAGTCCAGACCGTTCTGCTCCATGAAGAAATCGAACACGTCCGTGGCCACCACCACGGTATTGGGCACGCTTACCGTCACGCCGGGCCAGCGGGTCTCCAGGTCGCTCTTGCTGAGCAGGAAGTCTACGAAAGCCAGGCCGCGGGCTTTGCCGCCTATGGAGCCGGAGCCGATCTTGGCGAACGGCGTGGAATCGTCGAACAGCTTGCGGTCGAACTTCAGCACCGTGCCCAGCTGGGTCTTATAGATGAACTGGTGCATGGTCTCGATGAGGTACTTGCGCAGTTCCTCGGGGTTGTTGAACTCGGAGATCTTCTTGGGCCGGATGTGGTACGCCATTTCGAACTCGGTGCGCGCCAGCAGCCACTTAGAGAAATGGTTGCGCCCGGCGTGGTAGAGCACCGACTCGATGGGCACCACCTTCAAAAGCTTCAGCATGGTGTTGAGGTCGGCCGCGCGCGCCAGTTCCGCGCCGTTCTGGTCCGTGAACACGAAATCGCCGAACCCGAAATAGCGGGTGATGAAGGCGCGCAGCTGCTTGGCCAGGTCCGGGGCGGCCTTATGCACGAAGGCGGCGCCCAGGCCGGCCGCGGCGCCGGCCATGCGCGCGTTGGAGGACTGCAGGAGCACGGGCATGTCCGGGTTCTCCGCCTTGATCTTGCGGGTCAGCTCCAGCCCCGCCTCGCTGTGGCAGGCCCCGCCCTTGGGGTATTCAATGTCGCTGATCACGCCGAGCAGGTTGCCCTTGTACTTTTCGTAGAGGGCCCAGGCTTCCTCGTAGGTGCTGCAGAAAAGGATCTTGGGGCGCGCGCGCAGGCGCAGGTTCTTCTTGGCCGGGTTGAGCTCCTCGGCCATCACTATCTGCGTCTGTTTCATCAGCTCGGTGTAGATGATGGGCAGGTAGGAGGAATAGAACTTTATATTGTCCTCCACCAGCAGCACGGCCTGCACGCCCACCTTGGAATCGTGGTCGAAGTTGCGGGCGTCCTCGATGATGTTGATGATGGCGGAAAAAATGCGCGTGTCGCCGCTCCACAGGCAGATCCCGTCGGCCAGCGCCCGGGCCTCGTCCAGGACGTTCTTGATGTCCTGTACGTTGAAGGAGAGCAGCACCACCGGCAGGTCCGGCCGGCCTTCTTTCAGGCCGCGGAAAAAATCGGCCATGTCGGTCTCGCCCACCTGGATCATGGCTATCACCAGGTCGTAGTTGCCGCGCTTGAGCTTCTCTATGGCCTTCTCGGCCGTGGCCACCCGCGTGATCTTGGGCGTGCCCCGGCCCGAGTCCGGCAGCTCGCCGAACAGCGCCTCGTTGAGGCGGTCGTCGTCGGCCAGGAGGAAAGAGTCGTAAAGGGAGGCCACCATCAGGACGTTCTTGATCCTGTGCGGCGTAAGCTTCTCGAAGCCGCCGAATTCTATCTCGTAGTCGCCCGGTTTCTTGGATGTCGGCATAGGGTTTATTTTACTAAAAAGCCGTCCGGCGCAGTGCTAGGGGACGCTGCACAATAACTCAATAACCATGGGGAACAGCTATCCTGATTCCAGGGATGGCATCTTTGCGGAAGGTTATTGAGTTATTGTGCAGCGTCCCCTTGAGGGGGTGGTTGCCAACCCGAGATTATTTTGTTTATATATGATTAGCGTTTTAGAATATATTCAGGAGAATCATAACCATGGAAAAACCTACACTGAAACCCAAGTGCCCCAACTTCTCTTCCGGCCCCTGCGCCAAGCGCCCCGGCTGGACCGTTGACGCGCTGAAGAACGCGCTGGTGGGCCGCTCCCACCGCTCCAAAGAAGGCAAAGCCCGCCTGCAGGAAGTCTCCGACCGCATGAAGAAAGTGCTGAACCTGCCCGCCGACTACCGCATAGGTGTAGTGGCCGGCTCCGACACCGGGGCCGTGGAACTCGCCATGTGGACCCTGCTCGGGCCCCGCTCCGTGGACATCTTCGGCTGGGAAGCCTTCAGCAAGGGCTGGATCACCGACGCGGTGAAATACCTCAAGCTCAAGAACGTCAACGAGTACAAGGCCGATTTCGGCAAACTGCCCGACCTCTCCAAGGCCAACGCGCAGAACGACATCATCTTCACCTGGAACGGCACCACTTCCGGCGTGAAGGTCCCCAACCTCAACTGGATCCCGAAGAACCACGAAGGCCTCATGATCTGCGACGCCACCAGCGGCGTGTTCGCCATGGACATAGACTTCACGAAGCTCGACGTGGTCACGTTCAGCTGGCAGAAAGTGCTGGGCGGCGAGGCCGCGCACGGCGTCATCATCCTCTCTCCCAAGGCCGTAAAGCGCATGGAAGAGCAGAACGCCAAGATCACCTGGCCCGTGCCCAAGATCTTCCGCCTGGTGGACGAGAAGAAGCTGCTGCCCGGCGAGCTGGAGTACAGCACCATCAATACCCCGTCCATGCTCTGCGTGGAGGACGCCATAGACGCCCTGAAGTGGGCCGAGACCGTGGGCGGCCTGCCCGGGCTCGTGAAGCGCTCCAGCGCCAACCTGGCCGCCTTCGAGCGCTGGGTGGAGAAATCCTCCTGGATCAGCTTCCTCGCCGAAACCAAGGAGACCCGCTCCAACACCTCGGTCTGCTTCAAGATCAAGGCCGAGTGGTTCCAGAAGCTGTCCGACGAGGACAAGGTGAAGGCCGCCAAGAAGATCACCTCGATGCTCGACAAGGAAGGCGTGGCCAAGGACATCAACTCCTACGGCAAAGCCCCGGCCGGCATCCGCGTGTGGTGCGGCGCCACCGTAGAGACTTCCGATATAGAAGCGCTGATCCCGTGGCTCGACTGGGCCTATGAGCAGACCGCCAAAGAATACTCCAAGGAGGCAGTGAAATGAGCAAAGTTCTTATAGCCGACAAGGCCGATCCCCTCTGCGAGAAGGTCCTGAAGGACCGCGGCCTCACCGCCGTAGTTAAGACCGGCATGAAGCCGGAAGAGCTCAAGGCCTGCGCGCACGAGTACGACGCCATCATAGTGCGCTCCGCCAGCAAGCTCACCCGCGAGATCATAGAGGCCGCCAAGAACCTCAAGGCCGTGGCCCGTGCCGGCGCCGGCGTGGACAACATAGATGTTGTGGCCGCCAGCGAGCGCAAGGTGCTGGTGATGAACACGCCCTTCGGCAACACCGTGAGCACCGGCGAGCACGCCATAGCCATGATGTTCGCCATGGCCCGCATGATCCCCCAGGCCAACGCGTCCACCCACGCGGGCAAGTGGGAGAAGAGCAAGTTCGAAGGCGTGGAGATAACAGGCAAGACGCTGGGCGTCGTCGGCTGCGGCAATATCGGCGCCGTGGTGGCCGACCGCGCCAAGGGCCTGCACATGGACGTGCTGGTATTCGACCCGGTGATGACCACCGAGCGCGCCCGCGAGTTGGGTGTTAAGATGGTGACCCTGGACGAGCTGTACGCCAAGGCCGACTTCATAACCTACCACGTGACCATCAACCCCAACACCAAGGGCATGATCAACAAGGACACGATCGCCAAGATGAAGAAGGGCGTGCGCATCATCAACTGCGCCCGCGGCGGCATCATGGTGGAGGCCGACATCAAGGCCGCCATCGAGAGCGGCCACATAGCCGGCTTCGCGGTGGACGTTTACGCGGAAGAGCCCGCTACCAAGCACATGTTCTTCGGCATGGAGAAAGTGATCTGCACCCCGCACATCGCCGCCTCCACCAAGGACGCGCAGGTGACCGTGGCCCGGCAGGCCGCCGAGCAGATAGCGGACTTCCTGCTGACCGGCAAGCGCACCCACGCGGTGAACGGCGACAAGATATAACCTTGCCGCCCCGCGCCCGGGTCCCCGCGAGGGGGCCCGGGCTCATTTTCAAACAAGGAACGCTGACATGGCAAAACTCCCTCTTTTCTCCCCGATCTTCGGCATACGCCCCGCGCCCGGCAAGGCGCAGGAAATTATCGCCCCGCCCTACGATGTGATGGATTCCGACGAGGCCCGCGAGATGGCCAAGGGCAAGCCCAACAGCTTTCTGCACGTGTCCAAGGCGGAAATAGACCTGCCGCCCGGCACGGACGTGCACGACGAGAAGGTCTACATGAAGGCCGCCGAGAATTTTGAAAAGATGCTGAAGACCGGGCTGCTGGTACGCGAGAGCAAGCCCTGCTTCTACGCCTACCGCCTGCAGATGGGAACGCACATACAGACCGGCCTGATGGTGGGCGCCTGCGTGGACGACTACGACGCCAACCGCATCCGCAAGCACGAGTTCACCCGCCCCGTGAAAGAAGACGACCGCGTGAACCAGATCAAGTACGTGAAGGCCCAGACCGGCCCCGGCATCATCGCCTACAAGCAGGTGCCCGAGATAGACGCCGTCATAAAGAAGAACGTTAAGAAAGAGCCGCTCTTCTCCGCCACCGGCAGCGGCGGCGTGATCCACACCCTCTGGCTGATAGACGACGCGGCCGACATAAAGGCCGTCTCCGACGCGTCCGAGAAGCAGAAGACGGTTTACATAGCCGACGGCCACCACCGCTCGGCCGCCGCCAGCCGCGTGAAGAAATTCATGGTGGAGACCCGCGGCAGCGCGCACACCGGCACCGAGCCCTACAACGTTTACCTCGCCGCCGCCTTCCCGGTGAACGAAATGAAGATCTGGGACTATAACCGCGTGGTGAAGGACCTCAACGGCCTTACGCCCGAGAAGTTCCTGGCCGAAGTGAAGAAAAGTTTCGACGTGAAAGAGGTGCAGGGCCAGGCCAAGCCGGCCGCGCGCCGCGAGTTCGGCCTGTACCTGGGCGGCAAGTGGTACCTCATGAAGCCCACCGTGAAGACCCCGGCCAAAGAGGAAGACCCGGTGAAGGCGCTGGACGTCAGCGTGCTCAGCGACCTGGTCCTGGACCGTGTGCTCGGCATCAAGGACCTGCGCAAGAGCGACCGCGTTGATTTCGTGGGCGGCATCCGCGGCCTGGGCGAACTGGAGAAGCGCGTGAATTCCGGGGAGATGTCCGCGGCCTTCGCCCTGCACGCCACTTCGCTCGACGAACTTATTTCCGTGGCGGACGACAACCAGGTGATGCCCCCCAAGTCCACCTGGTTCGAGCCCAAACTGGCTGACGGCGTGGTGTCCAACCCGCTGCTGTAAGGCGCCGGGGGTAAGGGCCGGGGCGGTGGTGGGTTCCTATGGCCAAGAAGATATACGAAATGCTGCTCGGTACCAGGGCGCGGGCCCTGGTTACCGGGGCCCTGCTGTTCGTGGCCGTGTCGGGCGCGGATTATTACCTGCGCAACGAGATCTCCGTAGATATTTTTTACTTCCTGCCGATCTTCGTGCTGACCTGGCGGGGCAGCCGCGGCTGGGGGCTGGCCGCGGCGGCGGCTGGAGTGCTGGTCTGGATCACCGACGAGCGCCTCTTCCTGCCGGGCTTCCAGGACCAGTTCAACGTCGTGCTCTGGAACGCCGTGGTCCGGCTGTCCTTCTTTTCGCTGCTGGTGCTGCTGCTCAACGAACTCAAGGTGATAATCACCCGGGAGCGGGCCGTCTCCAAATTAAAATCCGCCATGATACACACCGTCAGCCACGAGTTCAATAATTCCCTTACCGGGCTTTCCGCCGGACTCTTCCTCCTTAAGGAGATGGATCCCGAGGGCGGGGCCGCGGCCAAGGGCCGGATCTATTCGTCCATGGAGTCGTCCCTGCATAACCTTACGATCTACGTTAAGAGCATCCTGAACGAGGCCCGGATGGAAGAGGGGCGCTTCAAGATAGAGAGACGCCCGGTGGCGCTGCGGGAACTGGCGGCGGCCGCCGTCGAACCGATGCGGGAGTTGCTGGACCAGAAAGGCATAGAGCTGGAAACCAGCATGCCGCAGACCCCGGTCATGGTCAGCGTGGACCGGGAGGCGCTGGCGCTGGTGGTCAGCAACCTCATCGGCAACGCCGTTAAATACACCCGGCGGGACGGGAGCATAACGGTGAGCATAGAAGCCCCCGCCGCCGCCGGAGGCAAAGTTATTTTTTCCGTGGAGGATTCGGGCATAGGGATCTCGCTGGACGACATGAAAAAGATCACGGCCGGTTTCTACAGGACGGAAGAAGGACAGATGCAGGCCGCCGGGTTCGGCATGGGGCTCAAGATCTGCAACGACCTGCTTGAGCTCCACGGCAGCCGCCTGGAGATCTCCAGCGAAAAAGGCAAGGGCTCCCGCTTCTTCTTCGAACTGCCGGCACTGCTGCGGCCGGCGGAGTAGCCGCGTCCTATCTTTGGGAGAATCAATTATGAAACACAAGATCCTGATAGTTGACGACGAGGAGAACATCCTCTTCGTCACCAAGACGGCCTTCGAACAGCATTACGAGGTCTTTACCGCCCCGGACGGCGAACTGGCCCTGGAGATAATCAAAAGGGAAAGGCCCCTGCTCGTCTTCCTGGACATCAAGATGCCGGGCAAGTCCGGCATGGAGGTGCTGGAAGCCATAGGGAGCATGTCCATGCCTCCGCTGGTCTGGATGCTGACCGGCGACGAGGACCTGGACACCGCCCTGAAGACCCTGAACATAGGCGCCAGCGGCTACGTGACCAAGCCTTTCGACCTGAGCCGCCTGCGCGAGATAGTGCTGGGCGCCGTGGAAGCCGCGGAGAGCGAGGGGGGCAAACCCTCCGCGCGGCCGTGGAAAGTGAAGAAGAAAAAAGAGTGACCCTTTCAGTTTTCCGGAACTTCCCGCCCCGGCTGCTGGGCATACTGCGGCGGCTGGATACGCCTCGGAAGGTGCAGGCGTTCCTGGACTGCGGGCTGGCCTACAACGATTCCCCCAAGAACACCTGCCTGTCCCCGCTGGAAGTGCTGAAGCAGGGCCGGGCGCATTGCATAGAAGGCGCCATGCTGGCCGCCGCGGCTTTCCTGCTGCACGGCCGCCGCGGCCTGCTGCTGGACCTGCGGGCCAATCCCAGGGACGACGACCACGTGATAGCCCCGTTCACGGAGAACGGGCGCTGGGGCGCCGTGGCACAGTCCCATTTCTGCGGCCTGCGCTACCGCGAGCCCGTGTACCGCACTTACGGCGAGCTGGCCCGCAGTTATTTCGAATTTTATTACAACGGGCGGGGGGAGAAGACCCTGCGGGAATATTCAGCCCCGCTGCCGGTCTCGGCGCTCAAAGCAGGCTGGCTGGACTCCCCGAGGGACGTCTTTTACGTCGGACGCAGGCTGGACGCCGCGCGCCACTACAATATCCTCGCCCACGGCCAGGAGCGCCGGCTCGCCCGGGCCGATTCCTTGCTGGTGGAGGCGGAGCTGGTGGGTAAAAACAAGGCGCCGCTGGTGAAGCGGCGCCCTAAACCTTACTCTTTGCTGAAGCTGCCCCGCGTCAGCGGGCCGGCTTGAAACTCTTCACTATCTTCTCGAAAACCGCCAGGTGCCTCTTGGCCTCGCCCTTGGGCGATTTGAAACTCAGCGCGTAGAAGCCTTTCTTGGCCGGTATTATCACGTACCGCTCCAGCATCTCTATCTTTTCCGGTTCCGGGGCGTAGGGCGGTATGAAGGCGAAGGTCTTCTTGTCGAAGGTCTTGGCGTAGCGGTTGTTCACCACGGTGTCGGTCAGCTTGCCCACCACTTCGCCCTGGATGCCGTCCTTGGTGTCCCTGAGCGTGGCCAGGTATTTCTCCCAGGTCTTGAAGCGCGGGTGGTCCGGCCCGAAGTAGATGAGCGAGACCGCGCCGGCGGGCTTTTCGCCTGGGGAGTAGAGGTCCACACCGTACTGCTTCTCCTGCCGTCCGGCTATGATCTCCTCTTCCTTCTCCCAGTCCGAAGGCACCATGGCGGTGAAGACGTTCCCGTCGCAGACGAATTTTTCCATAGCGGGGGTCTCCGCCTCTCCGGCGCAGACGGCCGGGGCCAGGGTCATTAGCAGCGCGAGTATTTTTATCATTTTAATTCTCCGTAAAAGCTGTAAAGTCACAGTCCTTCCCCGTTCAGCTCCCTGAGTTCCTTGATCTTCTTGGCCTTGAGCCGCTTGGACAGGGAACTCTGGTTTATCTGCTGCTCCAGCGCGGCGTTGAGCATGGCCGTCTCGGACTTCTGCCGCGTGATGGCGGTCTCGTACCAGGGATAGGCCTTCTGTGTCATGGAGAGCAGCTGCTCGTCGGTGCAGTTGCGGACCACGTACCAGGAGCAGTTGGCGGGGTCCCTGGGGGCCGCGCCGTAGGCCGCATCGGTCTTGCGCAGTTCCATGTCTTTAAGGCCGTACTCCAACTGCTTTATGGTCTTGGCGCCCACGCCCTGCACGCCTTGCAGATCGTAGTAGCGGACGAATTCCTTTATCCCGCGGAAGCCGCCGTTCTCCACGGCCTTGAGCGTCTTGAGGTCGAACTCGGAGGCCTCGCGGCGGTACAGCGCGCCCTCGGGGCCGTTGAGCTTGTTCTTCAGGGACAGGGTGGAAAGGCCGAACGCCATGGCTTCCTTGTCCAGGATCTTTTTATTGTCCACGCCCTTGGAGATGTAGAACTGGTCCTGGCGCACCTCGTGCACGGGGCCTTCGTGCACCATCACCACGTACAGGTGACGGCCCAGGCGGTCCATCAGCTTCGGGTCGCTCGTAAGCCGCTCGGCCGTGACCTTGTTCTTCTTCATCCAGGCTTCTATCAGGGTTTTGTTGACCGCTATGCTGCCGGCGGGGAAATCCTTGCCGCAGCCGTCCGTAGCGTGCTGCGGGCAGTACCCGCCGTTGGTGGTCTTGGCCATGGGCAGCACCTGGAAGTTCAGGTCATGCAGGGGTTTACCGTCCTTGCCCTTGGCGGTGTAGAACTTCAGGGCTTCGTCCTCCCAGGGCGTGCCCGAGAAAGCCGGATTGCGGGGTTTATTGTCCAGCGTGCTGGTGCCGCCCAGCATGCGGGTCTTGATCTCCGCGGCCACCAGGGGGAGTTTGTCCACCGGCAGCTCGTATTTGGCCGCGGCCGCGCCGGGCTTGCCAGCCGGGGGTTTTGCCGGGGCGGGCTTGGGTTTGTCGGCTGTATCTACTTTGCGGGCCGGAATGGTGTTCTTGTCGAACATCTCGCCCAGCAGGGCCAGCGTGTCGCCGTCCTTGCCGGTAGCTGCCTTTATCTTGGCGTTGGCGGCAGCGAACCTGGACGAGTCCGGCCCGGTTCCGCCCGCCTTGCCACCGGCCGCGCCGGCGGGGGGCATAAGCCTGGCCTTATAGGCCTCTATGGCGTTCAGGATGTCCTGGGGGATATTGTGGCGCATGTAGGAAACGGGGTCTTCGTCCACTATCCAGCAGCTGGTCAGTTCCGGCGGGTAGTTCTTGCGCCCGGCGAACGCGGTCTCGGCCATGATCACGGCCGTGCGCTCGGAAATGGTCATCTGCTGCCAGCGGGCCTGGTTCACTGAAAAATTGTTAAGCATGGCGGCGCGGGGGGCGCCGGCGTTGGCCCAGGTAAGTGACATCTTCTGGGCGCCCTGGAGGGACCCGTTGTAGTACTTCCCGATCCAGGGGAACACCTTTTCCGGCTGGGGAGCCATCTGCAGGTCGCAAAGCAGGCAGCCCTTCTGGTAGCGGGATTCGTCCAGGACGTCTATGAAGCGCTGGCGGATATGGCACTCCTCCGGCTTCTCCCGGAAGAATTCACCGAGTTCCGTTATTACGCCGTTGTACTTCAGGATATAGTTAAGGGAGTCCTGGTCTTCAGTCTTGAGTTTTTTGAAAAGCGGCGAGTCAGGGAAAAAATCGGTCTTTACGCATTTCTCCGCTTCTTTCGGCGAGAGGGTCCCGTCCTCGATGTTGGCTTTGCAGGCCGCAACGAGGGTGGTTTCCTCCTGTGTAAGTTCCGCCGCCGCGGGCAAAGCCAGCGACACCGAAAAAATGGAAAGGGTTAAAAGATAGGAGATCTTTTTCATAGTACTAATAGTATAAGCCAAGGCGGAAAGATGTCAAGGGCCGGAGGGGCAGGCCTTGTTGCCAAGCCCTCCCCCATTTGGTAGAAAGTAAGAATATAGCCGCAGGAAGGTGACCCATGAAAAACCCGGTCCTGGAAGCAATAAAGAACCGCCGCAGCATAAGAAGGTACCTGCCCGACCAGATAAAGGACGCCGAACTGGCCGCCATCCTGGAGGCCGGAGCCTACGCGCCGAGCGCCCACAACGAGCAGCCATGGCACTTCACCGTGATCCGCAACCGGGAGCTGCTGGACCGCATCAGCGACAAGAGCAAGGAGCTGATGGCCGCCCAGGAGACCGAGTGGATAAAGAAGATGGGGCAGAATCCCGACCTGCACATCTTCTACAAAGCGCCTACCGTGGTGCTGGTGTCCACCCGCCTCGGGGCCATGTCTCCTAAGGTGGATTGCGCGGCCGCCATACAGAACATGCTGCTGGCCGCCGAAAGCCTGGACATCGGCTCCTGCTGGGTAGGCCTGGCCCGCTACTATTTCTCTCTGGAATCGGAACTGCCGCTGCTGGGTATCCCCGACGGGTACGAACCTTTCTACGCCGTGACGCTCGGCTACAAGGCCCAGCGGCCCAGCCGCGCGCTGCCCAGGAAGAAGGACCTGGTGAACTACCTGGACTGATGATACGCCTGGGCCTCTGCTGTAAATTCGCCGCCGAACCCATAAAGTTCCCGGTCACCACCGCGCTCTACGCCCTCAAGCTGAAGCCGGCACAGCGCCGCGCCAGGCTGGCCGAACTCTGCCGGGTGAACGCGGCGGCCCTGGAGCAGGCACTGGAATACTGCGCTGCCCGCGGCATAGGCAGCTTCCGGGTGAACAGCCAGATCCTGCCGCTCAAGACCCACCCGAAGGCCGGCTATGAGCTGGCGGAGCTGCCGGGCGGCCCGGACATAATAAAAGACTTCAAAAAGTGCGGCGTCCTGGCCAGGCGGCTGAAAATGCGCCTGACCTTCCATCCCGACCAGTTCATCCTGCTCAGCGCCGAGAAACCGTCGATCACGGAGTCGTCGGTAAAAGAACTGGAATACCAGGCCGAAGTGGCCGGCTGGATAGGCGCCGACGCTATAAATATCCACGGCGGCGGGGCCTACGGCGACAAGAGATCCGCCCTGGCCCGGGCCGGCGCGGCGCTGAAGCTGCTCAGCCCCGCCGTACGCTCGCGGCTGGCCTTCGAGAACGACGACCGCATTTACACTCCCGCCGACCTGCTGCCTTTCTGCGAGGAGCATAAGCTGCCTTTCGTGTACGACGTCCACCACCACCGCTGCCTGCCCGACGCGCTGACGCCTGAAGCGGTCACGCGCCGGGCCCTGAAGACCTGGGACCGGGAACCGCTGTTCCACCTCTCCAGCCCGAGGGACGGGTGGGGGAGCCCGGACCCTCGCCCGCACCACGATTATATAGACCTGAAGGATTTTCCGGCGTGCTGGCGCGGCCTGGACATAACGGTGGAAGTGGAAGCCAAGGCCAAAGAACTGGCCATAGCCCGCTTGCGGGAACAGCTGAAGAAGGGGGCAAAATGAAAACGGCCCTGTTGCTGGCGCTGCTGCTGCCGGCCTTTGCCGCGGCCAAGCCGCCGGCGCTTAAAAGTTTTACGCTGGAACTAGGCGGCTATAAGCGGGCCTACCACGTTTACGTCCCGGCTAACCTGGACAAGACTAAAAAACACCCGCTGCTGATCATCCTGCACGGCGGCGGCGGCACCGGCAGCCGCATGTCCGCGCTTACCGCGAACGGTTTTGAAAAGCTCGCAAGGAAATACGGGGCCGTGCTGGCTTACCCGGACGGTTTGGAGAAGAACTGGAACGATTACCGCGGCGACGCTAACCGCAAGGCCCAGCGCGAGAACGTGGACGACGTCGCCTTCCTTACCGAGGTCGCCGACCGCGTGCTCAAGGACTTTCCCGCCGACCGGAGCCGCGTTTACGTGACCGGCATTTCCAACGGCGCCATGATGAGCAACACGCTGGCCTGCCTGGCCGCCGGCCGCTTCGCCGCCGCCGCGCCGGTGGCCGGCGCGGTGCCCGAGAACCTGGCACCGCTCTGCCGCCCGGCCCGCCCCGTGCCGCTGCTCATCATCAGCGGCACCGAAGACAGTTTGGTGCACTGGGGCGGCGGCGAAGTGACGGGGCCGTTCGGGAAGCGCAAGTTCGGCCGGACGCTTTCCGTGGAGGCCGGCCGCGACCTCTGGCTGGAAAAGAATTCCTGCGACCGGGCGGCCGTGAAGACCATCAAGTTCGACAACCTGAAGGACGACGGCACGGCCGTGACCTGGGAAACCTACGGCGCCTGCGCCGGCGGGTCGGAGGTGCAGTTCATACGGGTGGACGGCGGCGGCCACACCTGGCCGGGCGGCGTCCAGTACCTGCCCAAAGCGGTGGTGGGCAGGACTTCGCGCGAGTTCAGCGCCACGCAGGAGATATGGAGTTTCTTCATGCGGCACACCCTGCCGCCGGGGAATTGACCGGCGGTAATAGCCAGTTATCCGCAGAGTTCGGTTCTGGAGGAAAAATGTTCAGGAAAATTATCGGCGTCACCATGGCCGCGGCCTTCATGGCCATGGCCAGTTCCGGGCTGCTCATGCTGCTCAACGAGTCCATGGCGTTCCAGTTCCGGGTACACCCGGTGCACAAGGTCTTCGCGGTGGTGATGGTAGCGGCCGGGCTCTGCCACCTGTTCCTTAACCGCGGCGCCCTGAAAGCGTACTTGAAGGAACGCGGCCCGCTCCTTGCCGGCGCGGCGCTGGTGCTGGTGATGGCGGCCGGCTATATAGCCGGCTTTACCCGGGTGCTGGACGAGGACATGGGCAAGGCCTTGGACGAGATAGCCAGGCAGGTGGAAGGGGATTAAGCGCTTATTTCTGTATCCAGTTTATGAACTCGAACCAGCGGCCGGCCTTGGCCCAGGCGAGTTCGTTGTAGGCGGTATCGGGGATGGTGTAGGGCATGTAAATGCCCAGGCCGTGGGCGGACCGGTAGGCGTCGCCGGTGACGGCGTTCTGAAAGATGATCCTGGAGGAGATGAAGGCCGCGAGCTCCCTGCTTTTCGCCTTCACTTCCGGAGAGGAACTCTTCTCCGCCGAGAGGGTGAGAAAGTGCACGAAGTCCTTTGACTCTATATCCTTGAACGTTTTGGTGTCGTTGCGGGCGGCCTTGAGCCCGGCGCGGTCGCCGGAAGCCATGGCGGCGGCGGCCCAGCTGTCGGTCATGGTCTTTAAAGCGGCCAGGGAATTGGTGCGCAGCGCCGAGATGGTGGTCTTGTCTCCGGCCTCGGTGTAATACTGGTTGTAACCGCGCACCGCCGCGGCCGCCATGTTCTCGGCCGTGAGCGGAGCGGCCCGCAGACCCTCCAGGAAATAGTCGTAAGGCCAGCCGTCTGCGGGCGCCGTTTCTTCCGAGCCCACTATTACCCGGGCTTTATCCTTCAGTTCGTAAGCCACTTCGGCCATCTGCATCAGGCAGGCGTCCGAGGCGTACACATCCACGCCGCCCATCTTGGCCAGGGCCTGGCCCAGCTGCACGCCGGTGATGTAATTGCGGGTCTCGTCGTCGTAGGAGATGCCCTTGAACTGGGCGTCCAGGCTGACGGACTTCCAGCCGCTGCCGTGGTTCCACACTACCAGCATGTAATGCCGGGCGGGAAAGCGGCTCTTGGCCCACAGGCCGAACTCGGCCAGGTGGTTCCAGTCGCCCATGTCGCCGTTGAATTCCTGCAGCACCTGCGAGGTCACGTCCGAGGGCGCTTCGTCCTTCTGTATGAGGTAGCGGCGTATGCCGGACCAGGAAGGCGTGCTCTTGGCGCCGCTCATCATGCCGGGGAAGCCGGGGATATTGGGTATGCCCCAGGGATTATTGGCCGGGGGAGGGGGCGGCGGCACGTAAGCCCGCCTGCCGGCCTCTACCACCAGATTCACGCCTGCCGGCGCGCCGGCGGTCTCCATCTCGTTGAGGTCCTTGAGCGCGTAGTTATAAAGATCGTTCTTGCCGTTCATATAGACCATGATAGTCCACTCTTTCAGCTCGCGGGCGGGCTGCGGCGAGGCCGCGGGAACTGAGCCCTCGTAGCCCGGCAGCTGGTCCAGGGCCCGGCCGTCAGCCGCGCGGGCGAGGCCCGGGCAGAGCGGAAGTATAAGGGCGAAAAAATAACGGAAAATTTTCATCCTGACTATCGTATTAAAATAAGGGCGGCCGGCCATGAGCCGTTGTTCCCAATAGAGGCAGGGCCAAAAAACGCCCTTTAACTGGGTCCTTTGGGCCTATCTTTGGCGCCGGGGATTTCATAGCATATGAGTATAGGGGGAACTGGTTCGTTATTGAGAGGAAAGTTATGATGACCTGTAATTTTGAAAAAGACGACCGCGAAGAGCTGAAGAAAGGCGAGAGACTTATTGTCCGCATCCCGCCCGGCCATTCCGTCGGTACCGACACCCCCGGCCTTAAGCCCAAGGGCGGCGCCTACATGTGGGTGATGGGCCCCCGCCGCCGCTCCGGCAAGAGCTGGCGCGGAGAAGGCAGCCTCAACTGAATCCCGGCCGACCCGGAAAGCCGCGCTCCCCGCGCGGCTTTTTTATTTCCGGCCATTGCGGCGCTCCTCAGGGAGTGCTAACATTTCACGGAGGCCATTTATGAGGATCCTGAAGATCGAAGACGTTTTTAAAGACCTGCCCGAGCTGACTACCCCGCGCCTGCTGCTGCGCAAGCTGCGCCAGGAGGACGCGGAGGACATGTTCGACTACGCCAGCGACCCGGAAGTTGCCAAAGAGGTCACCTGGGACGCGCACCGCTCCCCGGGGGATTCGCTCGGCTTCATTAACTTCAACCTGGGCAAATACGGGCGCGGCGAAGTCGCCGATTGGGGCCTGGTCCTAAAAGAGAACGGCAAACTTATCGGTACCATGGGCTTCGTCTGGTGGAAGCCGGATCACGCCAAAGCCGAACTCGGCTACGCCATGTCCCGCAAGTACTGGGGCCGAGGCCTCATGACGGAGGCCGTTAAGGCCGTGATGGATTTCGGCTTCAGGTTCATGAAGCTCAACAGGCTCGAAGCCAGGTGCAACGATACCAACCCCGGCTCGGAGCGGGTAATGGTGAAATGCGGCATGAAGTACGAAGGCCTGCTGCGCCAGGCCATGTGGGAAAAGGGCGCTTTCAAGAACCTTAAACTTTACTCCGTGCTTAATTCCGACCGGCAGGAGAAGTAAATGAACCGCTACGAACACACCGAGACCGGCTGGGTCATAATAATCATCCTGGGCGCCTTCACCGCGGCCTCCGCGCTTACGGCGGCGTTCGCGCCGTCTTGCGAGCCTAGGTATGTGCTGTACGGGGTGCCGCTGCTCCTGTTCGCCGCGCTGCTGAACTTTTACAAACTGACCGTGACCGTGGACGAGACCGCCGTGCGCCTGTGCCTGGGCGCGGGCCTGGTGCGCGCCAGCGTGCCGCTGGCCGACATCCTCTCCGCCGAAGCCGTGAAAGGCCGGTGGTACCACGGCTGGGGCGTGCGCTTTTTAGGCGACGGCTGGCTATATAACGTCAATTCCCTGGACGCCCTGGAGCTGAAACTGAACAACGGCCGCCGCTGCCGCATAGGCACCGACGACCAGGCCGCCCTCCTGGCGGCCGTGCGGTCTGGACTGCAGTTGCTTCGCCGCTGATTTTGGTGCTACCATTGGGTGAACCGGGCGGGCCGGGGTACAATGGAAGCCTCTTTCCTGAGAGATCTAATTTATAATGTCTGCCTCCTCCTGGGGGTAGGCGTAGTCTATTCCGAATTTAACCTGCGCCCTGCCCGGCCCGCCCGCTACCGCGACGTGCTGACCGGTATCATAGTAGGGCTGTGCGGAGTGTTGGTGATGATAAACCCCTGGGTGATGCGCCCGGGCATGGTTTTCGACGTGCGGTCGGTGTTGCTGAGCGTAGCCGGCATATTCTTCGGGTCCGTCTCGGCTTTTCTCGCCGCCGCCATCACGGCGGTATTCCGTTTCAAGATAGGCGGCGACGGCGTCTGGATGGGTATGGCCGTTATCTTCTGTTCGGCCGGCATAGGCGTGCTGTGGCGCCGCCTGCGCCCCCAGATAGCCGAGAAGCCCAGCCTGTCGGAACTGGCCTTGTTCGGCCTCGCCGTGCACCTGGCCATGTTGGCCTGCACGGTACTGCTGCCGGCCGGTACCGCTCTGGAGACTTTAAGACGCATTGCGGTACCCGTACTCTCCGTCTATCCCGCCGCCACGGTGCTTTTCTCGCTGCTGATGCTGCGCCAGACCGACCGGGCCCGGGCCCGCCTGGCCCTGGCCGAGAGCGAGGAGCGCTACCGGGCCGTTTCCGAATATTCCAATAACGCCATCTGTATCCTCAACGACGCCGGCCGCATAACCTGGGTGAACAAACGCCTCATGGAGATAGGCGGCTTTTCCCACGAGGACTATGTTTCCGCGGAGTCTTTCGCGCGGTTCTTGGCCCCCGAGTCTTTGGGACCCGTGAGCTCCAATTTCAGGAAATTCGCGGCCGGTGAGGTTTACGAGTATCACCAGATCTTCATGTTCGTCAGGTCGGACGGCGCAAAGCGGACCGGCGAGGCGTATCTTTCCGATTTTCGCGACAGGCATGGGCGCCGTAACCTGGTGGTGAATATCGTGGATATCACCGAAGCCAGGGCGGCGGAGGCCGAGCGCGAGCGGCTGATGCGCGCCATAGAGCAGGCCGGCGACGCCATGATAATCACCGATCCCGACGGTATCATTCAGTACGTGAATCCCGCGTTTGAAAAGACCACCGGGTACACGCGCGCCGAGGCGATAGGTAAAAAGACCAGCATTCTCAAGAGCGGCGTTCAGGATGAAGCTTTTTACGGCCGCCTTTGGAAGGCCATACGTTCCGGAGAAACATGGGAAGGCCGGTTGGTGAACCGCCGCAAGGACGGCAGCGTTTATACCGAAGAGGCCGTCATTACCGCGGTAAAGGACGCGGGCGGCGACATAGTCAATTACGTGGCCGTTAAGCGCGACATCACCGAGGCCCTGCGCATGGAGCAGCAGCTCCTGCAGGCGCAGAAGATGGACGCTATAGGGCACCTGGCCGGCGGCGTGGCGCACGATTTCAATAATATCCTCACGGCCATAAAAGGCTACGCCTCCATGGTCTCCGCTTCGCTGCCGGAAAAATCCCTGGGCCGGGAGGATATGGGCGAGATCATTTCCGCCGCCGACAAGGCCACCGCGCTCACCAGTCAGCTGCTGGCTTTCAGCCGCCGCCAGATAATAGCCCCGAAAGTGGTGGACCTCAACAAGACCATCGCCGACATGACCAAGATGCTGCGCCGGCTGATAGGCGAGGAAATAACCCTGGAGACCCGCCTTTTCAGCGCGCCGTGCCTGGCCAAGGTGGACCCCGGCCAGATAGAACAGGTGATCCTCAACCTGGTGATAAACGCCAGGGACGCCCTGCGCGGCAAAGGTGTGATAACCCTGGAGACCCTGGTGGGCGAATGTCCCCGGAGTTTGAAAACCGGCGCGCGCATGGTCTGCGTTAAAGTGCGCGACAACGGCTGCGGGATGACAGAAGAGGTGCAAGAGCATCTGTTCGAACCGTTCTTCACTACCAAGGTTCCGGGCAAGGGCACCGGTCTGGGGCTTTCCGTGGTCTTCGGAATAGTGAAACAGAGCGGCGGCGAGATAAACGTGGAGAGCGAGCCGGGCAAGGGCAGCGTTTTCATCATCAGCTTCCAGCTGGCCGAAGCCGAAGCCGCGCCGAAGCAGGCGCCGGAGCCCAGGCCGCTGGCCGGCGGCAGCGAGACCGTGCTGCTGGCCGAGGACGAAGAAAGCCTGCGCCGCCTCGGCGAGCGGCTGCTCAAGGCCGCGGGCTATAAGGTGCTTGTGGCGGCCTCCGGGACAGAGGCGCTGAAACTGGCCGAAGGCCTTGGCTGGCCCGTGGACCTGCTGGTGACGGACGTGGTGATGCCCGGCATGACCGGCCCGCAGCTCGCCAAAGAACTGGCCGCCAGAAAGCTCTGCCCCAGGACGCTTTACATGTCCGGCTACACCGACGAAGCCATAGTGAAGCACGGCGTGCTGGAGCCCGGCATAGCCTTTATCTATAAACCCTTCTCCGCGGACGGCTTTACTGACAAGGTGCGCCAGGTGCTGGACGGACCCGCCGACCAGGCCCGCGCGTAAATAAAATCCCGCAAGCCAAAACCCGACGTAAATAGCAGGAAAAACTGACGCGCGCGAACTTGACAAACGCCCGCCGGTCATCTATATTATTACCTGGGTTAGGCTTAATGGATCATACACCACTTCACACGCGTTCGCGGATGCTGTCCAAGAACTACAAGCATCACGACCACCTGCTCGATACCTGCCGGCGCCGCAAAGGCTCCGCCTTTAAAACTTTTCTCTGCTGCGCCGGCCTCATCCCGCTGGCCCTGGGCCTGGCCCTGATGGTTTACTGCCTGGCCGTGGTGGCGAAAGCCCGCCGCGACACCCCCGGCATTATCCAGGCCGCCCTCGCCGCGGAAAAGATAACCCTCACCCCCGTCGACCTGCCCCGCAAAAGGGTGGACCAGCTGCTGAAAGTGGAAGACCCCGGCTTCCTCGAGCATAAAGGTGTGGACCTTAAAACCCCCGGCGCCGGCATAACCACCATAACCCAGGCCCTGGTAAAGATCTTCTACTTCGCCGAATTCAAGCCCGGCTTCGCCAAGCTCAAACAGACCCTCATAGCCCGCTACGCCCTGGACCGCCTGGTCTCCAAGCAGGACCAGCTCACCCTGTTCCTCAACTACGCCTACCTGGGCAATTGCAAAGGCGAGCCCATGCGCGGCTTCACCGCCGCCGCCCAGTGCTACTACAACAAAAAATTCCACCGCCTCAAGGACGACGAATACCTCTCCCTCGTGGCCCTCCTCATAGCCCCCGACACCTTCAGCCCCGTGGCCAACCCCCAGGCCAACAAAGACCGCGTAGAGCGCATAAAAAAACTCCTCTCCGGCGAATACACCCCCGTGCACAACATGGACATCTACTACGGCCCCCTCGACCCCTACACCCAAACCGCCCTCGCCCCTGCCTCCTATTTCCCCAGCCTCTACGAAAACTGACCAGGACCATTAACCCATGCGATACATCTGCGCCATCCTCGGCTACCTAACCGGCAAATCCAAAGTGAAATGCGACGAATGCGCCCACCTGGACCCCTCCGGCAAATGCTACGGCCACCAAATGCCCGCCGACATCATCCACCGCGAAATCTCCTGCGGCTTTTGGAAACATGGGTAAAAAATTAGGTCTGTGTCTGATTTTTTAGTGACATTTTTAAAGGAGCATGTTTATGGAAAAAATTTGTGGATTGTATGCGGATTTGATTCTTGCTTTTTTAGGATTGGTTGCTCCGATAGTCGTTATCATCTTCTCCCTTTTTAATGAAGGGGCAAAAAAACTTGCGAAGCAGTATGAGGATGAGACTGCGCTCAATCAGAGTAATATAAAAGAACAGTTGCGAAAAATTTCCGAGATGAAGCGTCCGGACACCGCAGAAATTCGAAAAACAATTGATGAACTTGAAACGGCAAAAAGCAAAGCGGAGGAGAAACTATCATACCTAAATCCTCAGACCCAAATATTATGGTTGTTTGTGCCATTGCTGGTTGCGTATTTTATCGCTGGATTTGCATGTTATTTCCACCCAGATGCGGTGTATTCTGTTTCGTTTTTGGTGGTTTCTATTGTTTCGTTTTCGGTTTCTATTTTTAGACTATGGGAATCAATGGGGATAATTGTTGAGGTCCAAAAGCTTATTGATGGAGAACGTGTGGAGTCTGAAACTCGGTTGATGGATTTGATTGCGGATGTGGTCGATGCGGTTAAAAAAAGTCCTAGAGCAAATTTCCTTAAAAATATCTGGACGGTAATTGGCCCTAAAAAGACATATGTAAAAGATAATTCCGTTGAAATTAAACTGATACAAAACACCAAATCTGAACTGTACTTAAGTGTTGATAATGATGAAACAATTATGGCGGAAAAGGTTGAGCTTGGGTTGATTTTTCCCTCACACTTTTTGATAGGTAAGGCTGGTGAGTATACAGTATTGGTTAGTGGGACGGACCAGATTGTTAGGTTAAATGTAGATAGTATACACGCAAAAACCAATCTGTTGCCTAATCCATTGATTGTTACCCCTTTGAAGGCCGGTACGTTTAAGGTTAAAACATTTTTGAAGGCAAGGAATATAGAGGCTAAATATAACGACATCAAATTTGTAATACAGTAAAAATGTGGTTGGAAATTTAAGAATGAACCTCTAGAGCCGCCGGGGAAGCCTGGCGGTTTTGTTTTTGGGGACCGGAGGGGCGGCGGGGGGGGGGGGGGGGGGGGGGGGGGCGGGGGGGGGGGGGGGGGGGTGGGGGGGGGCCCCGCGACCAAACGGGCGGACAGGGGTCGAGGGCCCGCGCGCCGGAGCCCCCCACCCCCCC
>Ga0074197_1001288_pt1 | contig 22073 bp, 5 predicted proteins | sample EPASupsiteSAE305_FD_64526 | JGI IMG/M metagenome (GOLD analysis project Ga0074197, IMG submission 64526) | Bioremediated contaminated groundwater microbial communities from EPA Superfund site, New Mexico - SAE3-05 reassembly with SPADES | ecosystem: Environmental > Aquatic > Deep subsurface >...
TCCCGAAGGCGATGCAGAAGAAGGTCAAAATTGTGCCGGTCAAGGAGATCGACGAGGTGCTGAAACTGGCTCTTGAGAAGTTTCCGATCCCCGCTCCCAAGGGCAAGGCAAAGCTGGCTACTCCGAAAGTGGTGGTCAGGCCGAGTAAAGAAATTTCGGCGTAGTGGTTGTTAGGTAAGAGACATTAAGGGCATGGTGCTAACGGCACCATGCCCTTTTCTTTTGCGTTGGGGAACGTAATACCACACATCCCTGTCTGTATCCTATGTGCCACAGGTGCTGCCTGTTTTTAACACCTGGATCTTGTTTTTTATTTGACACATTGTTTTATTTAACACATTTTGCTCTGTGTCTGATTTAAAGGTATGTGCTTATTATGATAAGCATAATAAAAATAGATGGTTAGGTTGAGTGGAAGGTGATTGGTTCCAAAGCAGGTGTTGTATTGTTCAGTCGTATTTTCGTATGTATTCCCTTATTTTTAAATGCCGGCTTTAAATTTACAAGCGAAAGGTCTGACAATGAATATATCAAAGTCTTTACTGTCCTTTTTTTTTCTGATTAGCTGCAGTTCAACGGCATTTGCGGATGAACTGACTCACAGAAAACTGGCTGAAGAGTTTATGGTTTTGACCGGTGTAGAGCAGTTGATGGATCAGACCTTCAAAAACCTCAAGGAATCACAGCTCAAAAAAATTTCTGCCCTGGCGTATCCGGGGAAAACACCTGAAAAAGATAAGATACTATACGCAAGAATGCAGGCTTATCTGGACAGGAAGCTTGTCTGGAGCAACTTCAGGATTGCCTACACCGATGTTTACAAAACGGTTTTTTCTGAAGAGGAGCTAAGAGCCATGGTGGCATTCTATGCAAGTCCGGTGGGCAGGAAAGTACAAAGCAACGGCCTGGAGTTACGCAAGAAGGTGCTGGAGTCAACCCAGATACAATTAAAGGATTTCGGCCTGGAAGTGAAAAAGATAGAAAAAGACTTCATCTCCGAACAGAAAAAATAATTCAGGAGATAGCGCCATGGGCATACTATCCTGTGTGGAATATTATTTGTGCGTATCTCATCAAAACCGGCAGCGGAACAGATTATTCAAGCCACAGTTCCTGTTACTGACGCTTCTTTTGCTGGTATCAGTCTCCTCCATTGCTTTTGGTGCAACAACCACAGCCTCTTGTAACTTTTCCACCAGTAAGCAGAACCTGTGGGGGGGGGATAGCGCCTATGCCTACCAAAAGAACCTTACCCTGTTTGAAGTTCCTCTTGATGTAGATACCACAAGACTTACCAATAATTTCCGACCGGTTGTAACCATCCTGGGGGATGACTATGGCGCGGATCTAGGCGCTAAAGTGAACGCCAGGGTTGGCATGTATTTCAACCTTGATGCCACAGCAGGTGAAATCGATGTTCAGTATGGTGGTGCCGTCAAATTTGAATACCCTGATCCTCGCACCTTTGTTAAAGGGGCGACCTTCACCATCAGGACATCGATTGATGAAAACGTCAAACATATCGTTACCCGTTCGCCCCGTGTGGTCACTGACCTGTATCTGGCGGGCTACATCAGCCTTGAAGCCTATTACAAGTTTATTCTGCAAAGCAACGACTACCCGGTATTCAATCTTAAATTCGATTCCAGAGATTTTGCAGATCCCCTAAGCCCCTACTATACTATCAACGGCACCACCGGGAATATGGGGTTCAGCCTCTTTAAGCTCGACAGCGGCACCTCATCGCAACCGGCCTACGTAAAGGTCTTCTACCCAAGCAAATATAACCTGTTGAACGGCGGTTATATTACAGAAGGGCTGCCATACCCGGTTCCTGACGACATTACCGAAAAAACAAACATCAGCGGCGAGTTCAACCTTCCCCATGTTGAGCTTGATGATGATTTTCAAAAAGGTCCGTCCGACCCTGGGTTACTGAAGGCTTCCGGAGAAGATGTATTTATTGAGCTTTCCATGGATCTTGACGCCTGGCTCCCGATACCGAAACCCTACGAACTGTTGATCAGGGGCGAATACAAGAATGATTTCATGGGGGTTGGCTATGGTGCCTCCTATGATATCCTGAATGTCGAGCTTGGCTTCAACGTGTCGGAAGTTCAGGATTTTGAGTTCAGACCGGTTGTCTCGACCTCGCTGGCATTCAGTTCTCCACTTAACGTTTGTGTTACAGAGGCATCGGTTGAGGTCCCTCCGGCTTCGAACAACTCCTGCTGGAAAATGAACCAGACAGGCGTAACCCTGGCAGTGGGACAGAATCTGCATATCAACTATCCATCGGGTATCGAAGTCCCTAAAGCGGTAACCGTCACACCAAGCTTTGCTCTCACCCAGACCAGTTTCAAAAACAAGACCTCACTGCATTTTGAGGAACCGCTTACCTTTGAGTTCCTGAAGGCCGAGGCCCATATTGATGGCTTTGAACTGGTCCCCGAGATCTGTATTCCGGCAGTAACCGTGTACGCCTGCTGGCCATTTGATTGTGGCGATGTAACGATCACCCCGGAAGTGTGCACCCCCAGCGTAGGTTTTGATGGTCTGCAGTACGAAGTGGGCCCGGCCTGGGACTATACCCTTAGCACCGGCCTTCAGAACCAGAATCTCACGGTCTATGAAAAGAACTGGTCACTTGGAGGCTTTACGCCCGCCACTATCACAGACAGTTCCTCCGTGTTTGAAATGGAATCCGGTGAACCTCCCACCGTCTCCGATGCCACCCTGTCGATTACAGAGGAACAGGCCGGTCAGGGGAGATTTGTAACCACGCCGATCATTGACAATAAACAAACGTTCCGGATCATCTCTCAGGGGACCAAAGGAAAGGTTGTCATCACCAACACCGTGACTGGTGACTACATATACACCCCAAATCCCGACGCGTATGGCACCGACACCTTCACCTTCAAGGTTCATAACAACAATCCGCTATTTAATGTTGATTCAAATCTTGGCACCGTCACTGTCACCATTGCCAATGTCAATGATGCCCCGAGGGACATCACTATTTCAAAAGACCATGTTGCCCAGGCATCTGCCACCGGAACCGTGGTGGCAACCTTGACGGCAGTTGATCCGGATCTGCCTGACCATGATTCGCATACCTTTACGCTGACTGACAGTGCCGGCGGTCGCTTCAGGATTGTTGGAAACCAGCTTCAGGTTGACAACGGCAGTCTGCTCAATTATGCAACGGCAACCCAGCACAATATATCGGTACGGGTGAGCGATACAACCGGTGCCACATTCAACAAGACACTTACTCTTAACGTGAAGTCAATTCCGGTTGCCAGTGCCGGAACGCTGTCAGTCACCGAGGATTTTGCCAAAACCGGAACACTTGCAGCCACCGACCAGGACGGTGAAGCACAGACCTACAGTGTCGTCACCAATTCGCTAAAAGGTACTGTCACTATAACCAATACGACAACAGGGGCTTATACCTACACGCCACTGCGTAATGCCAACGGATCAGACAGCTTTACCGTCAGAGCTACCGATGCTTCCGGTTACCAGTCAAATATTGCAACAGTTTCAGTCACAATCGCTTCAGTGAATGATCCAATTCTGGATCTCGCTGTCAATCCTGCTATCAGCTCGACTACGTCTTTTGAAACAACAAAGGACAGTTGGGGCACTGAGATGTATTTGGCGAGGACATCGGGAGATTATATAGCCTACCTGATGAGGTCCACTTCAGGTCTACAAAACATATCCATATTTAAACGTGAGGCTGACGGAACTCTTACCAATCAGACAATTGCGTCACCACCAGCGTACATAACTGATTTTTCAATTTCAGGCGACTATGCGGTGTTTGTGTTAAGTCAGCATGTGAGTATTTATAAGCGCAACAGTGGCGACGGCATCTGGCGCCAGGAAACAATACTGACTCCACCAGACGGTGCAGCGTATATCAAATATGCTGCAGTCTCAGGTGACACCATCATTGCATCAGACTTCTTTCGGGGCATTTATTTTTGTCAGCGAAACAGCTCATCAGGGGCGTGGGAGTGGAAGCAAACAGTTTCCAAAGGCGGTGAGGAAACAGATTACTTTATCGGAGCATCTGTAGCCATATCCGGAAATGTTGCTGCGGTTGGTCTGAAGGCCTATGCAACAAAAGAAACAACTATTAACAACAAGTTGTATATTTATGAGAAAGACGGTAACGGCACCTGGAACAAAAAAGCGACCATGCAATCCGATCATGCTGCAACGGATGGCTTTGGTCTCAATCTGGCATTAAACGGTTCCGTGGCAGTGACTGGTGCGCCCGCAGACAGGGAAAAGGGACAAAAAGCGGGAGCGGCTTATCTGCTTGAGCGTTTTGACGACGGCTCCTGGAAAGCTACCAGACTTACCGCTGCAGACGGCCAGGCCTCAGATGCTTTTGGTACATCGGTATCTTTTCTTGACAATACACTGGCCATCGGTGCGCCGGGCAAAAGTGTCATGGGCAGAACCGGTGCCGGTTCCGTTTACATATTTAAAAGAAACCAGGATGGAAGTCTTATTGAGAAAAGGAAGATTGTTCCACCAACAACCCGGTATCCATTAACACGATTCGGCTCCCTGGCAACAGTGATGAGCAACTATCACGACATGGTAGTTACAGGCAGCTACAAGATCGGCATTCAAAACTATGTGCTATTGGTACGTACAAGCAGCGAGCCGGTTGTTTCCGTTAACGAAGGGGTTGATCACGGGGGGAGGACTGGCGCAGTTGTTGGTGGTTCGGCAACCGGGACGCCAGTCGGTACACTTGTACCGTTCGATTTTGATCTGGACAACCCTGACGCCATCGGCACGTATACGTTTACCCTGCTGGAAAATGCCGGCGGCAGATTCAAGTTAACCGGCAACGAGATTCAGGTTGACAATGCAGGCCTGCTGGATTTCGAAAACAGTAATAATCATGCTATCCGTGTCCGGGCGGCTGATAGTCACGGCAGTTCCATTGAAAAACTGTTCAGAATATATGTTAATAATTTCAGTGAAATTCCCAGCGCCGATGACAAGTCGTTCACAACCCAGGAGGACACCCCCCTTTCAGGTACGTTAACCGGCAGTGACCTTAACAATAATACCCTGACCTATAAAATTGCCGGCAGTCCGAAAAAGGGTACCGTCTCCCTGAACTCCGTAACAGGTGCTTTTTCCTATACTCCGTACAGTAATATTACGGGCACTGACACGTTTACCTACAAGGTACACAATGGCCTGGTTGACTCACCGGCGGCAACGGTCTCCATCCAGATAACTTCTCTGAACGACACACCCGTTGGTATCGGCGCACTGACCGGCGTAACCCTCCTCAATGATCCGGCCGGAGCGGCAGGCGACCTGTACGGTTCGTCAGTGGCGGTCTCCGGAAACTATGCGGTCATAGGTGCAAAACATAACAGTGAAAGCTCCTCAAAGAGCGGCGCTGCTGTTTTCATTGAAAAAGGAACCAATGGCAGCTGGCAACAGGTTCTGAAGGTCAAACCGGACAGTCAGGCTGATGCATTCACCGGTGCTGCGGTGGCAATTTCTGATACCTACGCCATAATCGGGGCTTACGGGCATGACAAAAACGGAGCGCCGGACAGTGGAATTGCGTATATTTACCAGCGTGCCGACAACATATGGAGCTATGCGGCAGCCTTTGATCCTGCAGAGAGCAGTGGAGCAGACCATACCGGCCTGTCGGTAGGTATTTCCGGTAGCTATGCCATTGCCGGAGCGCCGGGAGCCTCCGTCAACGGCAGCAATGCCGGTGCCGCCTACATACTGGAGCGTGATGCCAACGGCTGGAAGACGCCGGACAGGCTGCTGCCGACTGACGGAGCTGCTGGTGATCTGTTTGGTACGGCAGTGGCAATCTCCGGCAGCTATGCGATCATCGGTGCGCCCGGAGATGCAGACAAAGGGGGCTATTCCGGATCTGCCTATATTTTTGAACGGAATGCTTCCACCGGCATTTGGGAGCAAAAGGCTAAACTGCTTGCCGCAGACGGTACAGCCGGTAGCACCTTCGGCACTGCGGTCGCCATTTCCGGCAGCGATGCGGTGGTGGGGGCAAGCAACCATGTCACCTATGGTATGGCCAGATCCGGGGCAGCCTATGTTTTCAAGCGTGCCGCTGACGGTACATGGTCGCAGACCGACAGGCTGATTACACCGGATGGCGCTCCAGAAGATGAGCTGGGAGCTGCGGTTGCAATTTCCGGTGATCTGATTGCAGCCGGGGCGCCAAAAGATGGCGATAAAGGCTCGGTCCACCTTTTTCAGCGTGGCGGAGATGGGAAATGGAGCCAGGTTCAGAGAATAACCGCCAATGATGGAGCAACAGGTGATGACTTCGGCGGCGCAGTATCGCTATCCGGCACCAAGCTGCTGGCCGGGGCGTCACTGGCAGATGTTAACGGAAAGGCTGATGTCGGCAAGGCATATCTCTTTGTTGCCGGTAATTTATCGGTGCAGGAAAATGCGCCGGTCAACACGGTTGTCGGACAGTTGACCGTATCGGATGTTGACGAAGACGACACCTATACCTATGTGCTTCTCAATGACGCGGGCGGTCGATTCAAGATCAGCGGCAGTCAGTTGCTTGTCGCTAACAGCACCCTGCTGGACTATGAAACCGCAGCCAGCCATGACATCCGGGTCAAGGCTATCGACTCCAGCGGAGCAACTTTTGAGAAGGTATTCACTGTCATCATCACAGATGCCAATGAGGCTCCGGTTACACGTAATGACGTGCTGTTTACAAACAAGAATACTGCTCAAACTTCCGCACTTTATTCGATTGACCCTGAAAACAGCGCCCTGGCCTATAGTATCGTTACAAACGGTGCATACGGTACTGCAGAGATTCTTGACGCTGCTACCGGCTCCTATCGCTATACACCGAATACAGATTTTACCGGTACTGATACCTTTACCTTTATAACCAGTGACGGAGTGAATAACTCAAATACCTCCACAATCACGGTTTATGTAGCAACGGATGTCAACGAAGCGCTACTTGCGTATTATCCGTTTAACGGTAATGCCAATGATAGTAGTGGCAACAACCGTCATGGTGCGGTTAACGGTCCTGCGCTGACAGCTGACCGGTCAGGTGGAGCCGATGGCGCCTACCAGTTTAACTGGAACAATATTTCAATACCTTCATTCAAATTTGGAGGAGCATTCAGTTTTACCGCCTGGATACGGAATGATCGCTACATAAACCCATCACAAAGCTCCATGCCGGGCTCAAGCCAAAAGTTGCTGGATTTTTCGGGTGGCGGCACAAATTATGTTTCCATCGGCCTGGACGGCAACAGTAATCTGACCTTTGATATTGCCGGTGACAAACTGACTTCTTCTGCAACCGTACCTCGCTACACCTGGACCCATGTGGCGGTTACCCACTTAAACGGCAATGTCAATTTTTATCTAAATGGCACCTTAGCGGGCTCCGGCACCATCAGTGCTCCACTACTGGATACTACCCGCTCCAGCCATCTGCTTGGCTCGTACTTTGTGGGTGCACTGGATGAGATTCGACTTTACAACAGGTTGTTGACGGCTACAGATGTCAGATACGTTTCTGCTGTGCCGTCATGCGGAGCATCCAACCATGCAATTCTTACTTCAGAACCGACTGCGAATCTGTGCAGTGAGGGGGTTGCTTCTGCTGTAACCGGCAATGGTCCCTGGAGCTGGAGCTGTAAAGGTCCTGCCACCAGTGCAGCATGTACCGCTTACCGTCCGGTCAATGGCACATGCAGCTCGTACAACGGCATGTCGCTTGATACGGTACCGGCAGTCCTCTGCGCTTCCGGGACCGCCTCTGCCGTATCCGGCAACGGCCCCTGGGCCTGGACCTGTAACGGAGCCTATACCGGTATAACCGCATCATGCGCCGCCACCATCAATACCTATCCCCTCACCATTTCAAAAGCCAGCAGCGGGACAGGCTCTGTCACCGCCAGCAGCGGGGCACTCAACTGGTCGGGCAACATTGCCACAGCTACCTATAATGCAGGAACAAACGTCTCCCTGTCCGCAATTGCCGGCGAAAACAGCGTGTTCGTCGGCTGGTCAGGCGCCTGCAGCGGAACAGGTACCTGCTCGGTGACCATGTCTGCCGCTACGAACGTGGTTGCAGCCTTCGTGAACAAAAACAGCGGACTGCTTGCCTATTACCCGTTCAACGGCAGCGCCAATGACGCCAGCGGTAACGGTCGTCATGCCACCGTATTCGGAGTCTCATCCTCCGGTGACATTTCCGGGATTCCTGACAGCGCCTACAGCTTTGACGGCATCAGCAATTACCTCACAATTCCTTCGTTTGACCTGGGTGGCCCGTTCAGCCTGAGCGCCTGGGTCTACCTGAACAGCGCGACCCCTGATTGGCAGCGACTGATTGATTTTGGTAATGGCCAGTGGGACAACAACCTGGTGGTCGGCATCCAGGGCCAGAAGATGTTCATCGAAAGCTACAGCGGCAACTCATCGTCAAAAATATATACGACAGATACGTTCCCTCAGAATCAATGGGTGCATGTAGCCGCAACCATTGATGTTTCCGGTAATGGGAAAATCTACTGGAACGGTGCATTGAAAGGAAGCGGCAAGACCTATCTGCCGCCGGTACTTTCCCGCAGCTACCAGTATATCGGCAGGAGTAACTGGCCCGATCCGTACTTCGGCGGGAAGATGGATGAAATCAGGCTGTACAACAGGGCGATAGATGAAAATGAAGTAAAGGCCCTGTACCAGATCAACGGTGCCTGCGGCGATTCAAACGGCGCAAACCTGACGGCAATTCCTGCAACCGGTTTCTGCAGGGAAGGGGTAGCCTCGGCAGTCAGCGGCAGCGGCCCCTGGAGCTGGTCCTGCACCGGTGCCAACGGCGGCGGCAGCGCCAGCTGCGGCGCAAACCTGCTCGTTAACGGAACATGTGGCACAGCCAGTGGTCAGACTTTTACAACCGTTCCGCAGACCAACCTTTGTGCCACCGGAGCAGTTTCACCGATAACCGGCTCCGGCCCTTGGAGCTGGACCTGCCAGGGCGCCAACACCGGTACTGATGCCGGTTGTTCTGCAAATATCCAGACCTATTCTGTAACCATTACCAAATCCGGTACCGGCACCGGAACCATCATCGACAACAGCGGCGGGCTCATCATATGGAACGGCAGCATTGGCACTGGTACCATCAAGTATGGCACTAACCTGCTGCTGACCGCCAAGATGGACCCCGGCTCCGTTCTCAAGAGCTGGAATGGTAGCCTGAATGATTCCGAAACCTATCAGGTGACGGTTGACAGCGCGAAGAACATCGCCGTTGAATTCACCACGGCCACCCTCGACGACGGCCTCCTTGTGCATTTTCCTTTCAGCGGCAATGCCAACGACATCAGCGGCAACGGCTACAACGGTGTTGTGAGCGGTGCGATCCCTGGCGCTGACCGGTTCGGAAATACAAACAAGGCTTACAGTTTCCCGGCCAGAGGCACATACATCAACGTCGCACCCGGTCAGACGCTGCCGGTTGTGAACAGTCTTTCCATATCCCTCTGGTTCAGGACCGACAGCGATATTGATTATTATAATAAGCCGTATTTGATTTCAAAAGGGTATGTTGAATTTGCCGGACAGACTATCCCCGGGCCGTTTGCCATCGGAATGTCACGGGCCGGACGCTACGAAATATTCGGCAAAGGCCAGGGGTTAAGTGCATACGGTGCCTTTGCCGATAACGAGTGGACCCATCTGGCTGTTGTCTATAGCGGCACAACAGCCACCGTCTATGAAAACGGCGTCCAGATCGGCCAGGGAACAGTAGGTGCAGTAAACGACATGCTTGCGAATACAACAAGTTTTACCGATGGTGAATTCTTCGTCGGCATGGGGGCAAGGGATCCCTGGCTCAACACTCGTTGGGACGGTTTCAAAGGTTCTATCGACGATGTGCGCGTATATCGACGGGCACTTTCCTCCACCGAAGTGGAGCAGCTGCGCCTGCTCAATACCAGCGTTCTTACCATCACCAAGTCAGCCACCGGTTCCGGCGCCGTTACCGGCACTCCCGGGACGATCAAGTGGAGCGGCGCCACCGGCAAGGCATATTACGATCCGGCCAACAGCACCGTGGTGACCCTGACGGCAACCCCGGACAGCGGTTCGGTCTTCACCGGCTGGTCCGGCGCCTGCAGCGGTGCCGGTAGTTGCGTTGTTACGATGAGTGCATCCCGTGATGTGACCGCCACCTTCATGTATCCGACCGATGGCCTGATCGCCCATTATCCGTTCAACGGCAACGCCAATGACGCTGGTGGTAACGGCTACAACGGCACGGTGTACGGTGCAACGGCAACCACCGACCGGTTCGGCAACGCCAACAACGCCCTGAGTTTTGACGGCAGCGGCAATTATATCTCGCTGCCTCCATTCCCGGTCGGCGGCCCGTTCAGCCTGAGCGCCTGGGTCTATCTGAACAGCAACACAACTGACTGGCAGCGGGTGATCGATTTTGGCTATGGTCAGTGGAACAACAACCTGGTGGTCGGTATCCAGGGAAAGAAAATGTTCATCGAAGGCTACAACGGGGATGCGTCGATCAAGGTTTATACGACGGAAGAGTTCCCGCAGGGGCAGTGGGTGCATCTGCTGGCGAGCATTGATGGCAGCGGTACGGCAAATATCTACTGGAACGGCGTACCGAAGGGCAGCGGTACCACCTATGTGCCACCCCTGATTGCCCGTCCTAATCAGTATATCGGCAAGAGTAACTGGCCCGATCCGTACTGGGGCGGCAAGATGGATGACCTGCGTCTGTACAACCGTGCCCTGCATCCTCAGGAGGCCGTGGCGCTCAGCACCCATCTGCTGACGGTAACCAAGCCCGGCAGCGGAATCGGCAGCGTTACATCAAACAAAGGGACGCTTCAGTGGAACGGAACCACCGGCACAGCAACCATCCTGAGCGGTGAAGTGGTGACCCTTACCGCCACGCCGGACGGTAGCGCCACCTTCACCGGCTGGACCGGCGCCTGCAGCGGCACCGGCACCTGTGTCATCACCATGGATGGTGCCAAAACGGTCGGGGCCGTATTCACCCATGACATCATCCCCCCCACCGGTTCCATCGCCATAAACTCCGGTGGGGCAATCACGAATACACCGGCGGTCACACTGTCGCTTACCTGCACCGATACCGACACCGGCTGCGCCCAGATGCAGTTCAGCAATGACAACGTCACCTGGTCGACTCCGGAAGCCTATGCCGCCAGCAAGATCTGGAACACCGGTGAACCAAAGATGAAGCCGGTGATCATCAGCAACTTCCAACCCGATTTCCAGACTAGCATGACGGTAACCTATGACACTGATATGCGCGGTGATTTCTCTGATCTGCGTTTTATCGATACAACCACCCAGCAGAATATCCCCTACTGGATCGAGAGCAAGACCGATGGTGTTTCGGCAACTGTCTGGGTCAAGACCGGTGCCAGCAATACCATAGTCATGACGTATGGCACTTCCAATGTTTCGAGTACCGGTGATGCCAACAGCGTATTCGAATTGTATGATCATTTTGACTCAGGCACAACAGATCAAGCAAAATGGAAGCTCGTCAATTACTCATACTACTCGTACGCATATGCCTATAATTTGAGCAGTATGCTCAATGTAACGGTTTATAATGGGGATTACTGGGGCACTGACGACACAAGCGGTTATCTCGTATCAAATGCGGCGCTGCCGGCCAATTTTGTGGTGGAAACACTGGTATCAACGCTTATTCCAAGGACTTATACCAGATTTTTTTCACTCCGTTCAGGACAGGAGACCAATGCAAAAACATTTTTCATGCTCAGGAATGGCAGCTCAAATATAACTAACGGCTACAGGGATACCGTGGGTGGCTCAGCAGACTGGTATGGAGAAAGTTCCGGTATCAGTTATCCCGGAAATGGTAAAATTGCCAAATTCGTAGTAGTCGGTGACACGGCATCCTCCTATTATGACAACCAGTTCATGAATTCCCGGACTGTGCCCGGCTGGGGGCTGAAATATGTGGCCTTTACCAGCTCGGGGGATATATCCAGCAGCCAACCCAATAAATTTGACTGGATTCGTGTCCGCAAATATGCGGCAGTAGAGCCGACCGTGACCTTCGCTTCTGAGCAGGCATGGACATCGTATGTCGGCATGTCAACCAGGAATATCTATGTTAAGTTCAGCGACGATGCCGGCAACTGGTCGAACGCCTACAATGCTTCCATACAGCTCGATATGGCAGGTCCCACAGTAACTCCATCACCGGCGGGCGGAATCTATCCTTCCGCCCAGAACGTTACGCTGACCTGTTCGGATAGTGGAGGCACCGGCTGTACCAGTATTTACTACACTATCAACGGTTCTACTCCAACCGGCAACTCCATCCGGTACACTGATCCGATTCCTGTTTCAGCGCACACGGTACTTAAATTCTTTGCCATGGACACAGCAGGCAACAGCGGAGCGGTCCATACCGAAGTTTACAGCTTCAATCTGTTAAGCGGTTCTGTCCAGAAAGGCGAACTTACGGTTGAACCGGCAATGGTGACCACCCTGGCCGGTCAGGCCGGATCTGCAGCCACGGTTGATGCTGTCGGCGCGGCAGCCCGCTTCAACAGTCCGGTCGGCATCACGACTGACGGTGAAAACCTGTACACCACCGGCTATAGCGATCACACTATCCGCAAAATTGTTATCGCCACCGGCCAGGTGTCAACGGTGGCAGGTCTGGCCAATAATCCGGGCTCCGGCGATGGAACCGGCACGGCCGCCCGATTCAACACCCCATGGGATATCACCACCGACGGTGCGAACCTCTATGTGGCGGATTCGGCCAACCACACCATCCGCAAGATCGTCATTGACACCGGCGTGGTAACCACCCTTGCCGGTCTGGCCGGTAATGCTGGCTCATCAGACGGCAGCGGTTCAGTCGCCCGCTTCAGGAATCCCCGCGGTATAACCAACGACGGGACAAATCTGTACGTTGTCGATGCCGAGAACCATACCCTGCGCAAGATCGTCATCGCCAGCGGAACCGTATCGACCATTGCCGGTACGGCAGGAAGTTCCGGCAGCACCGACAATACCGGAGCTGCAGCCAGATTCAACTGGCCACTCTTCGTTACCACCGATGGCCAGAACCTGTATGTTACGGAGTCAAGCAATCACGCCATCCGCAAGGTTGTGCTGGCAACGGGCACAGTGAGTACCATTGCCGGCACAGTCGGAACTGCCGGCGCTGCAGACGGCACGGCAACGGCTGCACAGTTTAACGTGCCCTTTGGCATTGTCACCGATGGCACCAACCTCTATATGTCCGATCAGTTGAATCATGCCGTCCGCAAGATCGAAATTGCAACCGGCAAGGTCCTTACCATCGCCGGTGCCCTCGGCACTTCCGGTGCGGCCGACGGCACCGGCTGGGACGCCAGGTTCAGTTGGCCGTGCGGCATCACCAGTGACGGAACAAACCTCTATGTGGCTGAATTCATGAACCATACCATCCGGAAAATTGCCGCCGGTACCGACACTCGCACTAACGGTCTGATCGCCTATTATCCGTTTAACGGCAACGCCAATGACGCCAGCGGCAACAACCGTAACGGCACGGTGTACGGCTCTGCGCTGACCACCGACCGCTTCGGCAACGCCAACAGCGCCTACAGCTTTGACGGCCTCGGCAATTACATATCACTACCGACGTTCCAGATCGGCGGCGCATTCAGCCTGGGCGCCTGGGTCTATCTGAACAGCAACGATCCTGACTGGCAGCGGATTATCGACTTCGGCAACGGGGCTGAAAACCATAACCTGGTGGTAGGCATCGACAACAATCGGAAGATGTTCGTTGTCGGTGACACGGCACCGAATATTTCGACATCGGAGGATTTCCCGACAGGTCAGTGGGTGCATGTGGCGGCAACCATTGACGGCAGCAGCGGCAGTGTAAAAATTTACTGGAACGGTGTATTGAAAGGGTCCGGTACCACCTCTGTGCCGCCTCTGATCTCCCGCACCAACCAGTTTATCGGTAAAAGCAACTGGGCTGTTGACGCTTATTTCGGTGGCAGAATGGACGATCTGCGACTGTACAACCGGGTACTCTCCCTGTCCGACATCGAGGCACTCTACACCTATGACAATGGAGTTTGCGGCAGCGCCAACAATCAGACCGTGGCGGCAGTGCCAACGGCAAACCTCTGCAGTGCCGGTACAGCCTCGGCGGTTACGGTCAACGGCGGGGCACTGGCCTGGAGCTGTAGCGGCACAAACGGTGGCGCGGATGCAAACTGCGGAGCAAGCCTGATTATCAACGGTGCCTGCGGCGCCTCATCTGGCCAGTCCTTTGATATGAAACCGGCCACAGCCCTGTGTGGTGCAGGGACTGCTTCCGAGGTGACCGGTAATGGCCCCTGGAACTGGAGCTGCAGCGGCTACAATGGAGGTGCGCCGGTCGACTGCTCGGCGACTATCAACTCCTATACCCTCACGGTCAGTAAATCCGGCACCGGCGCTTCTGGCGGTGTGGTCACCGCAGACAGCGGAGTTCTGAACTGGAGTGCAAACAGCAGCACCGCCAGTTACAGCTACGGCACAACCGTGATGCTGACTGCCACCTCATCGGCAGGCAGCACCTTCACCGGCTGGTCCGGCGCTTGCAGCGGCAAAGGCACCTGTACAGTGACGGTGGATGGAGTTAAAAATGTCACGGCCCGTTTCTCCGATTTCACCAGCGGTCTTTTGGCCTACTATCCATTCCATGGCGATGCAAACGATGTCAGTGGCAATGGTCGTCACGCGACAGTTAACGGGGCTACGGCGGTTCCCGAAGGGGACAACGCCAATATACTGACTTATGAATTCAACCCGATGACGTACGACCAGAATAACAATGAAAAATATATAACTCTGCCGTCATTCCAGATCGGCGGCGCCTTCAGTATGAGCGCCTGGATCAAGGCGGATGTCTACCAAACGCTGGATCAGTATCATCCTCAGTTGAATTGGCAAAGAATAATCGACTTTGGAAATGGCCAGCAGGACAGCATCATTGTCGCTATCCTGAGCGGGCATCTCCGCGCTGAGGCGCGCATAGGCAGCGGTTCCAGTGCAGGGGTTTCCGCACCCCTGGCAACACATACGAGGACACATGTTGCTGTTACTGTTGATGCAAGCGGTTTCATGAAGATGTACCTGAACGGTCAGCTGAAGGCTTCCGGCCAGTCTGTGGCACTCCCCACAACTTCAAGAACAAACCAGTACATCGGCAAGAGCAACTGGACCAGTGATCCCTACCTGCATGGCCGGGTCGACGAATTGCGGCTGTACAGTAAGGTGCTTGCCGATACTGAAATTGAGGATCTTGCCGGCGGTCGTGATGCGTTATGCGGCTCTAGCAACGGTCAGAGACTGACGGTCAGGCCCGAGTCCGGTCTATGCAGCCAGGGGACAGCTTCACCGGTTACCGGCACCGGCCCCTGGAGCTGGACCTGCATCAGCGACAAGGCCGGGGGTGATGTGGAATGTTCTGCAGCCCGTGCTTACACGCAGACCATTACCTTCAATCCTGCAACTGTGGCCTACGGCTCGCCATCCCTTGACCTGGGCACCTATGCCACCGGTGGAGCTTCCGGAAATCCGGTAACCTTCTCTCTGGTGAGTGGTCCCGGCATGCTGAGCGGTGTCAACAATGCCACTCTCACCGTGACCGGTATCGGCACTATTGTGGTCAAGGCCTCCCAGGCCGGAAATACCGATTACCTGGACGCACCTGCCGTCCAGCAGACCATCACGGTTGCCAAAGCTGGTGCCACCGTAACGCTTTCCGGACTCAACCAGCCTTACAACGGCTCAGCCAGGCCGGTCACCGTCACCACCATCCCGGCAAACAGAAATGTCACGGTGACGTACAACGGCTCTGCCACGGTGCCGTCTGCTATCGGCAGCTACAATGTGGTGGCTACGGTAACAGACGCCAGTTATCAGGGGACTGCCAGCGGTACTCTGGTGATAGGTAAAGGAGAGGTGGCCATAACCCTTGACGGGCTGAGTCAGATCTATAATGGTGCCCCGAAACCGGTTACCGCCATAACAACCCCGGCCGGAACAGCGGTCTCTCTCACCTACAACGGTTCGGTAACAGCCCCCACTGCTGCCGGCAGCTATACGGTGAACGCCACGGTAACGGATGCCAATTATCAGGGGACTGCAAGCGGAACACTGGTGATCGCCAAAATGCCGGTTCAGATGACCTTCGGCAACCTCAGTCAGGTCTATGATGGCACTGCCAAGGCGGCAACAATTACTACCATCCCGTCTGGCAAGATTGTCACCGTTACCTATAACGGTTCCGCTACAGCACCGGTCACTGCCGGCAGCTATGCCGTGACTGCCACCGTTGTTGATGACAACTACGTGGGGACGGTCACCGATACGCTGGTGATTGCCAAGGCACCCGCAACCCTGACCCTGGGTAGTCTGTCAGCCACCTATGACGGCACTGCAAAGCCGGTTACCTATACGGTGGAGCCTTCAGGCAAGACGGTTGTGGTGACCTATAATGATAGTGTTACCGTTCCGGTGAATGCCGGAACCTATTCGGTTATCGCCGCGGTGGACGACCCGAATTATGCCGGCACTGTCTATGGAAGCCTGATAATCACCAAGCAGACTGCTTCGGTAAGTATCAGTAACCTGAGTTATACCTATGACGGCACCGCCAAGACCGTTACGACAGTCACGTCACCGGAAGGACTGCCGGTCACGGTCACCTACAAAGGTTCCGCTACGGCTCCGTCAAATGCAGGCAGCTACGCCGTGGTGGCCACTATTAATGATGTCAACTACAAAGGAAGCACCAGCGACACCATGATAATCGGCAAAGCTACCGCCGCGATTACCCTTGGCAATCTGCTGGTCTCCTACGACGGTTCCCAGAAGACCGCTACGGCTACCACTCTTCCGGCCGGGAAAACCGTCACCTTTGCCTATAACGGTCTTTCAACCCCACCATCCAATATCGGCAGCTATGCGGTGACCGCCATCATTACCGACAACAACTACCAGGGAAGTGCCAGCGGTACGCTGCAGATAACCGATCAGCCAGTCGTTCTCAGTCTGGCTGCATCACCAAGGAGCAGTGGCCTGACTGCTGACATAACCTCCTTTACCGGCAGCGCCAGTTTTGGCATCACCGGCTACTGCCTTAGCGAGACGAATGCTGGTTCCGGGTGTGTCTGGAGCAGTACCGTTCCGTCAAGCTACACCTTTGCCACTGCCGGCGTCAAAACGCTGTACGGCTTTATCAAGGATACCAGCGGAACCATCTCCTCACCCTATGGTCCTGTTAATGTCACCATCAGCAGAAGACTGACGGTACAGGTTGCCGCCAATGGTACACTTGTTTCGGGTGTCGGAGGCACGGTTACCAGCAACCCATCCGGTATCTCCTGCATCAACAGTGTCAAGGGTACGGTTGTGGCCTGCGAAAACAGCTTTACCGGAGCAGTCAGCTTGTCTGCCACACCATCCATACTCTCTACATTCAGCGGTTGGGGAGGTGGTTTCTGTAGCGGTACCGGAGTCTGTAGTCTGACAATGGACGGAGACAAGAGCGTAACGGCCACCTTCAATCAGGCCGCGTTGGCTCGTATCGTCAACACTGACTATGCCACCATGCAGGATGCTTATAACAGTGCAGCCACTGATGCCATTATTAAATTACTGGCAACGAATGTCGGAGTATTAACAATAAACAGGAATGTAAATCTCACACTTAAGGGTGGATATGAGGGAACCTACAGCTCTAATAATGCAGGTGTCACTACCATTGACCAACCGCTGATAATCAAGCAGGGCAGAATCACGGTTGAAAGGCTTGTCATTAAATAATCCGGGTCGGGTCTGGGCTCCGGAAACGCGTAGCCACCTTTTTGTTGACGGCCTTGGACTGGCGCGTATACCATTCGAGTAACGAGGAAAAGAAATGAATGTATATAAAATCAGTTGGTTAAAGCATGATTAGAGTGGGGCAACGTATCCATGTGAGAGGAAGTCTGTGAGCAAACTATCCCTCTCATCCCTTGGCGAATTTGGTCTGATTGATCATATCCGCGCCCGTTTCCCCCAGCCTGTTGCGCCTGAGCTGGGAATCGGCGATGATGCCGCGCTGCTCTCTCCCTCTGCCGGCAGGCAGGTGGTTGTCTCCACTGACCTGCTGGCCGAGGGGGTTCATTTTGATCCGGGTTTTGGCCCGGCACGGCTGCTGGGACGCAAGTCCTTGGCAGTCAACCTGTCTGATCTGGCCAGTATGGGGGCAATCCCCCGCTGGTTCTTTCTCTCTCTGGCTATTCCGGCCGGATTTTCGCTCGAAACCATTGAAGGCTTTCTGGATGGTCTGGCTGAACAGGCGGCTGAACACAACTGTATCCTGGCTGGCGGTGATACCTGTGGATCAAAGGGTGGGCTGACGATCTCGGTTACCATCATGGGCGAGCAGCGCCCGGAACTGATCCTGAAACGGAGTGGGGCGCAGCCCGGTGATGATGTCTGGGTCAGCGGTTCTCTGGGAGATTCGGCCCTGGGGTTGAAACTGCTGATGGAAGGAGTCCGGTTGGGCGGTGCGCATGATCCACTTTTGTTGCGTCAGCTTGATCCAACTCCGCGCTGTGAGCTGGGGTTGAAGCTGGCTGAGGCCGGTCTGGTCAATGCCATGATCGATATCAGCGACGGTCTGCTGGCTGACCTGGGTCATATCTGTGAACAGTCCGTTTGCGGTGCCGAGATCCTGCTTGGACAGCTTCCCCTCTCTCCTGCCTTGTATACCTGCAGCAGCAAGCAGCCTGTCTTCCCCTGGCCGCTTGTCATAAGCGGTGGTGAGGATTACGAACTCTGCTTTACCGCTCCCCGCTGTAACCGTGAGGCTATCCAAAAAATATCAAAAACTGCTGGCATTCCGCTTACGGTTGTTGGTAAAGTGACCAACTCAAGACAGGTCCAAGCGATCCTGCCTGATGGAACAAACTTCCAGCCATCTGCTTCCGGCTATACCCATTTTTGACCCTCATTTGAAAGGAGCTGTACCGATGTCCACCCCGCTTTCTGCCCAGCAGGCTCTGCGCTGCGCCAATACGATCCGTCTTCTTGCTGCTGATGCTGTTGAAAAGGCCAACTCAGGCCACCCCGGTCTGCCGATGGGTTCAGCTGATATGGCGGTTGCCCTCTGGGGCGGCGTGCTGAAGTTCAATCCTGCCGATACTGCCTGGGCCAACCGTGACCGTTTCATCCTCTCCGCCGGCCACGGTTCCATGCTGATCTATTCGTTGCTGCATATGTTCGGGTTTGATCTTTCCATGGAAGAGCTGAAAAACTTCCGGCAGTGGGGCAGCAAGACTCCCGGTCACCCGGAGTTCGGGCATACCCCCGGTGTTGAGGTGACCACCGGTCCTCTGGGGCAGGGTGTGGCCAATGGCGTCGGTATGGCTCTGGCTGCCAAGATGGCTGCCGAGCGGTTCAATACCCCCGATTTTTCACCGATTACCCACCGGGTGTTTGCGATTGTCGGCGATGGCGACCTGCAGGAAGGGATTTCCTATGAGGCAGCCGCCCTGGCCGGTCACCTCAAACTGGGTAACCTGGTCTATCTCTATGACAGCAACAGCATCACTATCGAAGGCAAGACCAATCTGGCCTGGTCCGAGGATGTTGCCAAGCGTTTTGAGGCAGCCGGCTGGCATATCCAGAAGGTGGATGGTCATGACCATGACCAGGTCACCGCTGCCCTGCAGAACGGCATTGCCGAGACCGCTAAGCCTTCGCTGATCATTGCCACCACCCATATCGCCTATGGCGCCCCCAACAAGCAGGACTCTTCCGGTGCCCACGGTTCGCCATTGGGCAAGGATGAGATCGAGGCCACCCGTGCCAACCTGAGCTGGAGTGAAAAACCGTTTACCGTGCCTTCCGATGTTGCTGAACAGTGTGCCAAGCGAGTTGCAGAGCTGAAGTCGGAGTACGATGCATGGCAGCAAGGCTTTGCTGCCTGGCGGGTTGCCAATCCGGACAAGGCGGCCCTCTGGGATGCCATGTGGCAGAAGCAGGTACCTGAGAACCTGGCTGAAGAACTGCTGGCTAGCGTAGCCGGTAAGGATGGTGCAACCCGCTCCCTGTCCGGTGCAGTACTGCAGAAGGCTGCAGCCCTGTTACCTGCGCTGGCAGGCGGTTCTGCTGACCTCTCCCCTTCGAACAACAGCGATATCAAGGGGGGCGGCTCAGTACAGGCAGACGCCTTTGGTGGCCGTAACCTGCACTTCGGCATCCGCGAACATGCCATGGGGGCGGTCTGTAACGCCATGGCACTCTACGGTTGCTTCATCCCCTACGGTGCCACCTTTCTGGTCTTCTCCGATTACTGCCGTCCGGCCGTACGCCTGTCTGCTCTGATGCAGCAGCAGGTGGTCTACATCTTTACTCATGATTCCTATGCTGTAGGCGAGGACGGTCCGACCCACCAGCCGATCGAGCATACCGCCTCCCTGCGGCTGATCCCCGGTCTGCAGGTGATCCGTCCGGCCGATGCCGATGAGACCGCCCTGGCCTGGTATGCTGCTATCAAGTACCACAATGGCCCGACCGCCCTGATTCTGACCCGCCAGAAGCTGCCGCTGCTGCCGAAGCCGGCCGGTTTTGACAAGTCCCTGCCGTTGATGGGGGGCTATGTTTTGGCTGATGTTGCCAATCCTGCAGTGGTGCTGATGGCATCCGGTTCAGAGGTCTCCCTTGCCATGGATGCTGCCAAGCTACTGGCGGATAAAGGGATCGCAGCACGGGTGGTTTCAATGCCGGATGTGGGCACCTTCACGGCTCAATCAGCAGAATATCGTGCCTCGGTGCTGCCCAAAGGGGTCAAGCGAGTGGCTATTGAGGCTGGCCGTGGTGAATCCTTTGGCAAGCTGCTGGGTGAAGAAGGCCTGTTCATCGGTTGGGAACAGTTCGGTGCATCCGCACCGGCGGAGATTCTTGCTGAGCAGTTTGGACTGACCCCTGCAAAAGTAGCTGACAAGGTGGCGGGGTTTCTAAAATAACAATGGAACTGATTCCACTGCTGAAAAACTCTCTGCTGTTTTCAGGTCTGAACGACGCTGATCTGGCATCACTGGCAGCCATTACGGTGCGGCGCAGTTTTGCCAAAGGTGAGACGTTGTTCAGTGAAGGTGATGAGGCCACCGGCTTTTATCTGCTGGTGGAAGGGCATCTCAAGCTGTGCCGCGTCTCACCGGATGGCCGGGAAAAGGTACTGCATTTTGTCCGGCCAGGGGAAACCTTTGCCGAGGCAGCATTTTTCGGCGATGGCCGCTATCCGGCTGAATCCCGCGCACTTGAAGCAGGCGAGGCGTTGTTCCTGCCCAGACAGGGTTTTATGAATCTGATGGAGAAAAATCCTCAGTTTGCCCTGAATCTGGTGGTCTCCCTTTCGCTTTCACTGCGTCGTTTTGCCCGTCAGATAGAAGAGCTGACCTTTGCGGATGTCGCCTCCCGGCTGGCATCGTTTCTGGTCAAACGGGCTGCGGAAAAATCAACCAGCTACAACGGTATCACCTACCTGGAACTGGGGATCAAAAAAGGTGAATTGGCCGCCCAGCTGGGTACCGCCAACGAGACCGTCTCCCGTACCTTCCGCAAGCTGAAAGAGGAAGGTGTAATCGAGCTGGAAGGGCGCAAGGTGACCATTCTGCAGATGGATCGCCTGCAGCAACTGGCAAACAGGCAGCAATAGCCTTCCCCGCACAAAGGGGATTGAGGGGGATGTAATGTTGATCGTAATGAATCACACCGCCAGCCAGGCCGATATAGACAAGGTCATTGAGGTAGTCAGCGGGATGGGATTTACCGCCGCCCCGATTCCCGGTGGTGAGCGGACCGCCATCGGCGTCCTGGGCAACAAGGGGTATGTGGATGACAGCACGATCCGCGACCTGCCCGGCGTACAACAGGCGATCCATGTCTCCAAGCCG
>Ga0074197_1001294_pt1 | contig 22039 bp, 21 predicted proteins | sample EPASupsiteSAE305_FD_64526 | JGI IMG/M metagenome (GOLD analysis project Ga0074197, IMG submission 64526) | Bioremediated contaminated groundwater microbial communities from EPA Superfund site, New Mexico - SAE3-05 reassembly with SPADES | ecosystem: Environmental > Aquatic > Deep subsurface >...
TTGACAAAGCGCAGGCAACGCTGTCAAATATTTTTGCCGTTTCTCTGCCCCCCCTTTGTGGCACCACGGCCGAGCAAGAGGCAATCGCGGCCGCCCCCCCTTGCCCCTTCATTCGATACTCTTTTTCCTGGCAGGAGTCAGGCCGTCCAGCACCTCCAGCAACCGCTTTTTGGCCTTGTGCGTCCGTCGCAATTCAGCAAGCAGCGCCTGCCAGTCGCCAAGGCGCTGGGTAGCCTCAAACACTTTGTGCATCAGGCGAAGATAGCCGCCGGCCTCGGCATAGGCATTGGGCTTCACCTGGGCGATCAGACCGTCGACGATTCCCCGCCAGATACCGAGGGCCACGTCGGGGTGAGTTGCGGACACGGCCTTGGCAACGGTCTGATCAATATGCCAGCCCGCCCGTCCTGTTGCCTGCAAGGCACGGTAGAGGGCCACCGCATCATCGAACCGTTTTTCCAGGATGGCGATATCGATGAGGATTTCGCGATAGGGAAACCGTTGCGCGCTGCCTCGCTTCTTTTCCGCCGACCACCTGACCTCCGGTTCGGGCAGAGGCCACTCCAATGGTTTGCCTCCCTTGCCGGGCAAATCGGGTCGATGACCGCTTTCCAGAAATCCAAGAGCCGCCGCCCGGATAATCGGCCAAGCGCCAGCCTTCTCGGCCGCCTTGCGCAACTCCTTATAGGTTTCCAGGGTGGCGCGGTCAAAAAAGTCCTGGGCTCTATAGGCTGCGACCAGATCGTATCGTTTCTCCGTCAGAGCCATTTCCCGCAGCCGTTTTTGCAGATTGGCGGCGATGCCGCGAACCTTCTCACTGGTTTTGGCGAAACCCCGGATGCACCACTGCCGCGCCAGGTCCCGGTCGCCGGCTGCCAGCAAGGCATCGACCAACTGCTCGTAATTTTGGCAGATATCCGCTTCTCTTTCCAACAGGGGCAGGATCTTTTCCTGCCCTCCGCTCTGCCGATACGCCTGGATCAACCAGTTCATCACCCCTTTGCGCTGGTAGGTTCCGGAAAAATCCAGGGAACATCGGTCCGCCTTGGCCTCCAACCGGACTTCGAGGGCCGCTGCCACCTCGCCCCAATCCGCCTGGCTATACCCGCGATTTTGCAGCACCTCTTCTCCTGATTCAAGAAGAGAAAATTCATCCTCCAGCAGCCGGTCGATCACCCAGAGCAATTGCCGCGGCGGGGCCAGGGTAGACCTCGGCACCGCCTGGAGGACGATCTCCAGACATTCGCCCAGGGCTCTGCCGGTGGCGCCCTCATCATCGGACTGCTCCACCTGTTCCGAGCCCTGCCGCCACAGTTCATCACCCAGCTGGAGCAGCACATCGGCGTAGCCCTTGTTGAAAAGCGCCCTGAATTGCTCGCGGACATGGGTGAAATCCGGGATATTGCCCTCATGCTTCCAGTGATTGTACCAGGCCGGTTCGGTGGTGAGGCTGTTGATCTCCTTACGCAACGAACGGACAAGAGGATCGATGCGGCCGCTCTCCAGCTGTTGAGCCTCAAGGATGCGACGCTCGACTTCCGGATAATCGCCCGCCAGCTCGATCATCAGCTCCAGCAATTCTTCCCGGCTCTTTTCGACCAGGAGCTTGCGGACCGAGGCTTTTCCCGCCTTTTTCCCTTTTTCAGTAGCCACGCGGACAACAACCTCAGGTGGCTTGACCGGTTTGACCACCGCTTCCTCGACCTCTTCCTCCACCTCCGCGTCCACTTCCTCGACTTCCTCCCAGCCCGCTTCGCCGTGATCGCCGATCAGGATCAGGTAGAGATCGTCGTTCTCGCTGAGCAGCGGAATCTCCTCCCGCCGCTTGACCCGGTCCGCTGCCGCCAGGATCACCGCCACCGCATGCGTGCACGGCCCCCCTTCATGGGGACAGGTGCAGAAGCAATCATATCGCCCCGCCTGCTCGATGCGGACCAGGGTTGCGTACTCCTCGGTGCCCGACACCCAGGCAACGAGTTCATCGTCCGGGGTGCGGTGCAGGCCGTCCACCTTTTTAATGTAGGACTTGCCGCGGGTACGGATCTTTTCTCCGGCCCACCGATCCAGGTCATCAACTGTCAGATCCCGCAGGATGGCACTGATTCTCTCCATCTTCTTTCTCCATCAATCGTTTCCGACTGCGTCCCCAACCGTTTTCACGGAAATTTATCGCCACAATTGCAGTTGCAAGGCCGTGGCGGTCAGCTCCGGCACTCTGTCGCGGTTGCGTGTTTACCCGAATAAAAACGGACTTTGGCCAAGAGGACAATGGATATCTCTCAAAACATGCATTTTGCGGTCTTTTGGGACGCATGACAAGGCCGGTCGGAACACCTGTCGCAGCCATCCTCACCGTTCTTGTTTCGTTGCGGACCAACACACCATTGACAAACGAGAGGTCTTGGTATGTACTATGGTATATCTTGTTTTTTCATCGTGCTACCCGCGGGAGGGCCTATGCGAGGAAAAGCACAAACCTGTAATGTCAAGGACGGCAGAATACGTGTCACCTGCGCCCGATGCGCCAAGAAGCGCTATGTCACCGTCCCGACGGGGATCAGGAAAAAGGCGGTGCGATGCGTCTGCGGCCTGTCCACGCCCTATACCATCAACCACCGAACTGCGCAGCGGGAGTCCATCAGCGGTCAGGCCATACTTACCCTGCAAAATGGCAAAGAATGTCCAGTGTATCTGTGCGACAGATCCCTCGGTGGGATCAGTTTCAACATCCCCCGACAATATACTCGTTCGGTCGCCAACGGCCAGGATATCCGCATCAAATACCGATCCATGGGCGGATCGATTCTGCAACGAAGAATTCGCATCAAGAGCATGAACAACAACCGTGTCGGCGCTCAATTCCTTGACGGCTTTCCCCCCTCTTTTTAATCCGTTCGTTCCCCGCCCTGCACCGCAAATACAGCACCCCTCCGCCGCCAACCCGAGACGCTTGTTTCAACCGATCAGGCCCAGGGCGCGGTAGGTCTTGCGCCCGGCGATTCCGTCCGCTTCGAGGCCGTGTGTTCAGCCGGTCCCAAAGATCGAGAAGGTTTCCAACCCCCGCAGAAAGGAGAGGCGCTGATCGCAGATGCTGTTGATGATTGATGGCGGCTCCTGGGCGCCGACCTTGGCGAGGGTTTTCGGGCCGATAGCGCCATCCTCCGCAGCCCCTATTGCGGATTGGAGAAACTTTGCGGCCCGTCCCGGTCCGGAGTTGACGGCAACATCGAAGACAGCGTAGTCGACGCCGGTCGGCAATTGATCGCAGCTGCATTTGTCCCAGTAACCGGTGCGATACACGCAGGCGAGCTGCTCCGGGGTAATGTTGCGAAGGTCATTGACGGTTTTGCCTGCCCCGAAATGCCGGCGGAAGGTTTCCAGGGTAACGCCCTTCATGGTCGCGCCCCCCGGATCCTGGGGATGATCGGCAAATCCGCCTTCATGAACGAGGACGAGTTGCAGGGCTCTGTCGAAATTTTCTTTCATGATCAATCCTCCTCTCAGTTGTTCCTGGGTTGTTTGGCCCCCGCATCACGCGGAAGCGACTCGGAAACCTTCCTGATGCCGCTGCTTACCCCCCTGCAGATCGGGGCACACACTACTTGAGGTGCGCCCTCAGCTGCTCGGTTCTTTGTTTGGTGAGGTTGGTCAACTCCGTTACTTCCAGAATCGGATACATGGTGCCGCCCTCGACCACACTGGCCGCGAAGGCCGCGTTCTTGTCCCTGAACGCGCTCCAGGCCTGTTTCGCCGTTTTGAGTTGCTCGCGGCGCACGCCGGAAAGCTGGGCGGCGAGTTGCCGGTAGACCCGATTGAGCTCGGCATCGGCTGCCTGAAATTGTTCATTGGCGCAGGTGCGCATCTCGGTCGTTGACACGGCGTCCTGGCAGTCCTTCTCCGATGCCGACGGATCGGCCGCCAGGACCAGGCAAAGGAACAGTGCCGCCAGAATGAATGTGATGTTGTGACAAGTCTTCATAGAAACGATCGGGGTGGATGCGGTAATGTGCTGTTGTGACGCCTTCACGTTGTTTCCCAGGTCCATGGCCGACACCTCCTCGTTCCCAGTGTTGTCCTGTTGAATTACGTTCCTCGGCTGTCGTTCTTGAACGGACCCCGGCTCTTGCCGGCCGGGTTATTGACGGGTTGCCTCCGGTTGGAGGACATGATCATTTTTTGATGGTCTGGCTTTTCAGCTCCGCCATGACCCTTGCGTGGCCATCGAGACCGAGTTGCTTGATTTGCGCTATGCATGCGGCACGATCAGACCTGAATACCAAGCCAAATAATTTCGCCATGAAATTGTTGAACTTTTTGCATGCACGCGGGTCAATGAATTCGGTACATTCAGCACAGGTCTTGATCTGTTTATCAAGACAGCAGGAGCGCACCTTGCACCAGGTAGCCTTTGCATTTCCGGAGCAGCCTCTGCATTTCCCCTTCAAGTAGGACCTGCAGGCGCCGCAATAAAGCCCGCAGCAGGCGACCTGCTCCGCATTTATTTGAATTTCAGACATATTTACACCTCCATTCGGGGCAGCTCTTCAATAAATCAGGTCACACCATCGTCATTTCGTCCGATCCGGTGGTCAGTTTCTCTCCTCCTTCATCGGTGACAAGAAAGGTGTTTTCCACACCCACCAGCCCGATGCCTTCCAATCCCTTCTTAGGCTCCACGGCAATGACCATGTTGGCCTCAAGGGGGGTATGGACCTTGCCGGCAATAACCGGGACCTCGTCAATGGCCAGTCCGATGCCGTGGCCGAGGAATGGCACCTGGTTGCTGCCGAAGCCCATGAAGTCCTTTTCAAAGCCACGGGGATAAACGAACTGGTTGTAGACCTCCTCGTAGATCCGGGACGGGATGGCGCCGGGCTTGAGGCGGCGCCGGACGGCCTCCTGGATGTCCAGGCATGCCTGGTGCGCATCCAACGCCGGAGCGGGCGGAGCGCCAAGGGAGAAGACTCTCGTTTTATCGGTGAAATATCCTTCATAGCCAAAGCCGGTATCCACGAATATCGGTTCGCCCCTGCCCAGTTTCTTCATTCCCCCAACCAGGGGGAAGGCGGGAGAAAGCCCCATCAGGCCTCCCGGCCCGACCGAAGCAGTGGGATAGTTTCCTGATTCGCCAAAACTGACGATCCCCATGAACAATTCGCCGCCAAACGCTGCCAGCCGGGTAATCCCGGTATATCCCAGCGCCATCATCTCCTTGTGGATCTCGGCCCCGAGCTCCCATTCCGTCATCCCTTCGCGGATCATGGCGGGGATGGCGTCATAGACCAGTTCATGCCGCGCCCCGGCTTTGCGGATGAGCCCCACTTCGTAGTCGGACTTCACCGCCCGGATCATGCCCAACAGGGCGCTGATATCCGTGAATGTCCCTCCTGGAAAGGCCTTGGCCAAGGTTTTAAAAACGGAAACGGGCAGGGTGGTTTCAGCCACCCCCAGGATCTTGGTGTGCAGGCCCAGATCTGCAAGGGTTGCCTGGAGCTGGCTAAACCCTTTTAAGGGAAAAACCCTTTGCAAGGGGGTCTCCCGCTGCGCCCGCTCATAACTTCGCCGGACCAGGAAGACCGGTTCTCCCTCGGTTGGCACAAACAAAACCCCCTGTTGCATCGTCCCGGTGTAGTAATACATGTTCAATGGATCGAGAATCAGGGCTCCATCCACCGGCCCTTGTTGCAACCGGTGCCGGAGCCTTGAGACGCGTTGGGAAATCTCCCGGGCAGGAACAAGATTGTATTGAAATCGGTCATCTGTACTCATGGTGAACCACTCATTAGGTGAAAAATTGATTGCAATGCCCCTTTTTGCAGCGTGGCGCATTCGTATCGTGCCGCCGGATAAAAATAAACCGCGTTTCGGGTTGGCCGCAACCTCACGGCGTCTCTGCGGCTGTGGGCCGGCCCCAGGTTTTCATATAGAGCGATACGCTTGAGAATGTCAAAGAATAACCGTAGGTAAAGCTCGTTACCCGTGCCGCTCACCCCGGTAGTTTTTTCAGGGGGAGAGCAGGATGAAGCATCAGGCCAAACGAGCGGTCGACTTTATTGGCCGGTTCGAGGAGGCAGTGGCCGGGGAGGCGACACAGCACCAGGTGAATGACCATGCTCGTTCCGGGGATGCCGGCGCCGTACTGACAAGATGGGCCACTGAGACATAAGTGGGCCTTATGCGACATTGCACGGGGATAAGCTCGGAGATCGGTGCGGGTCAGCAGGTTGCCGTGGGAATCATAGGTCATTGAGGTGACCGTCTGCTGGCCGGGATTGGCAAAAGATGCCCAGCCCCAACCCTTCAACCCCGGTATCGCGGGCCGGATTTATCGCTTGAATCAGGCCGGGGCAATCTCCAGGCGGACAGCAGGAAACGATTCAGGAATCCCGCCGGATGGAAGGGGCAGGCGATATAAAAATCTGCCGCCTGGCCGGGATCCTCTTGACAATCGAACCAGGGCCGCTACCTTGCAGCCATCCGGAAAAAAGTCACTCGGCACCCCCTTCGCGACGAAAAAGGCATGCGCAAGACGATCACCATGACCAGGGAAGAACGCAGCTGGGCCCTTTACGATGTAGGCAACTCGGCCTTTGTCCTGGTGATGGTCACCGCCATCATGCCGATCTACTTCAAGGATGTGATCGCAGTCGGCATCCCCGGAGCCCTCTCCACCGCCCATTGGGGATTCGCCAATGCCGCGGCCTCGCTCATCCTCGCCCTGTCCGCCCCTGTCCTCGGGGCCATGGCCGATTATCCGGGACAAAAGAAACGCTTCCTGCTCGCCTTTCTGTTCCTCGGCTTAACCTTCAACCTCGCGCTGCCGCTGGTTCACGCCGGCCAGTGGCTGCCGTGCCTCCTCTTTTTTGTCCTGGCGAGGGTCGGCTGGGCCGGGGCCAACATCTTTTACGACGCCTTTCTCGTCGACGTCACCAGCCATGAACGCATGGACATCATCTCCGCCCGCGGCTACGGCTACGGCTATATCGGCTCGGTCATCCCCTTTATCATGATCATCGGCCTCATCTTCAATGCCGGCATGGGAGACGGCCTGCCCGCCCGGGCGTCACAAATCGGATTTGTGATCGTTGCCCTCTGGTGGCTGCTGTTTTCGGTCCCGATCATCAAGAATGTGCACCAGGTCTATTCCCTGCCCGCCTCGAAGACCCCGGTCCGCGACAGCCTGCAACGGATCGTCCATACCTTCCGCGAGGTTCGGCGCCACCCCCGGGCCTTTCTTTTTCTCCTCGCCTATTTTTTCTACATCGACGGGGTGGATACCGTGATCAGCATGGCCACCGCCTATGGCCGCGATCTCGGTTTCAGCGTTCCCCTCCTGATCGCGGTCCTGCTCTTTATCCAGATCGTCGCCTTCCCTTTTGCCCTGCTCTACGGTCGACTGGCGGCCCGGCATTCCACCAAACCGATGCTGATGCTCGGGATCGCGGTTTACTGCCTGGTCACAGTCTGCGCCTTTCTCCTCCCCTCGATTCCGGATCCGCGGTTGAAAAATGCGGCCTTCTGGGCTATCGCCTTTCTCGTCGCCTCGTCCATGGGCGGGATCCAGGCCCTGAGCCGCAGTTATTTCGGCAAACTGATCCCCCCGGAAAAGAGCGCGGAGTTCTTCGGATTCTATAATGTCTTCGGCAAATTCGCCGCCATCACCGGCCCCTTTCTCATGGGCATGGTCAGCCGTTTAAGTGGCGACAGCCGTTGGGGAGTGCTCAGCCTGCTGCTGCTCTTTGTTCTGGGGGCGTATTTTTTAAACAAGGTCGAGGGCGGCAGCGATTCCTAATCGCGGAGAAAGGGGAGGGAGGTCATCCGAGGGAAAGGAAGAGCCGTGAACACGAAATATGCCGCCAATCGTGTTCCCGGCTCCTATTATCAGACCTGAGGATGGCGTCAATCACTGCCACCAGATAACTCTTTTGGGCGGATTACCGAAGGATTCGAACGAATCACCCGATTCCCGCAGCACATCGTTCAGATCCTGTACGGAAAAAACATAGCCGTCGGTCTCGGCCAAGGCGACGAATTCCTCTTTGGTCTTCAGTTGATCGTATTTCCCGCGGAGATTCTCGTCAGCGCCACCGGCAATCAGGAGTTCCTCAACATTTTTTTTCGACATGATTATCTCCATCACTCTGTATTAAACGGTTACTTTTTTTGGGGCGTGAGAAGCACAGCGCCCTTTAAATGGTATGCTACGATTTAGCAACAAACGAGCCAGGTTCGATATTCCATAAGAACTCATGTGATCCAAGCCGGTTACAAATATTTTCCAGGACCAGGGGCGGTCGAGCGGCTGCCGCCGGATCGACAAAAATGAAGTCGATTGTCTCTGTTTCTCCTTTTTTGTATATGTTCTCCCCGGATTGCAACCGCCAATCGCCTGCGGCCAGGCCGAGACGGGGCAGGAAAGGAGACTATGCTGACCGTTAGTTGTCCGCGAGAGGATCAAGCGCTGCATCATGTAAAAACGACAAAAAAACGCTTTACTTACCCACTATTTTGCGTTATATAAAATCGTTTAATCGAATAATAATGCGGCCATTCTCCACAATGGCTCTGGACAGGAATACAGGTGAGCATTTTTTAAACGAGTAAGGGCTTTCCCCCCTACCCTTTGGGGCAGCACCACCAACGCATTGAGCATGGAGTTGCAGAACCAGCTGTAACTCCTTTTTTTATTCGTAGATTTTTTACCTATCCCACTAACTACGCAAACAACGAAATAAGCGACCTGAAAGCGGTAATTGAGGAACGCGTGATGAAAAAAGATCTAAAGAAAGTACGGAATATCGGAATCAGCGCCCATATCGATTCCGGCAAGACCACCTTGACCGAACGAATCCTGTATTACACTCAGCGAATTCATGCCATCCACGAAGTGCGGGGCAAGGATGGCGTCGGTGCGACCATGGATTCCATGGAGCTGGAAAAGGAGCGCGGAATCACCATCCAGTCCGCAGCCACTTACTGTTCCTGGAAAGATAGCGATATCAACATTATCGACACTCCCGGCCACGTCGATTTCACCATCGAGGTCGAGCGGGCCCTGCGGGTGCTTGATGGCGCCGTGCTCATTCTCTGTTCGGTCGGCGGGGTTCAGTCGCAGTCCATCACCGTTAATCGGCAGATGACCCGTTACAAAGTTCCCCGGATCGCTTTTATCAACAAATGCGACCGTACCGGCGCCAATCCCTTTCGCGTCACCCAGCAGCTCCGCGATAAACTGGACCTGAACGCGGTGATGATCCAGTTGCCCATCGGCCTGGAAAGCGACCTGGAAGGCATGATCGATCTGATCGCCATGAAAGCGGTTTATTTTGACGGCGACCAGGGCGACAACATCCGGATAGAAGAAATTCCGGCCCGTCTGCGGGATGAGGCTGAAGCGAAACGGGAAGAACTGCTTGACGCGGTCTCCATGTTCTCGGACGAACTGATGGAAGCCATGCTCGAGGAAAGCGAAATTCCGGAAGCCATGATCCATGATGCCATCCGCCGGGGCACCCTGAGCCTTGAATTAACGCCCGTCATGGTCGGTTCCGCCTACAAGAACAAAGGCGTGCAGCTGCTCCTGGATGCCGTTCTTGCGTATCTTCCCTGCCCGACCGATGTTGAAAACACGGCTTTGGATCTTGACCAGGGCGAGGCCGAGGTCGTGGTCAGCAACAACCCGAACGACCCTCTGGTAGCCCTGGCTTTCAAGCTTGAGGATGGTCGTTACGGACAGTTGACCTATATCCGTACCTATCAGGGCATGATCCAGAAAGGCGACACGATCATCAACAGTCGCACCGGTAAAAAGTCCAAGGTCGGCCGTCTGGTGCGAATGCACGCCAATGAGATGGAGGAGATCGAGAGCGCGGGTTCCGGTGACATCGTCGCCCTGTTCGGGATCGACTGCGCTTCGGGAGACAGCTTCTGTAACGGCGTCAACTGGTCCATGAGCTCCATGCATGTCCCGGCCCCCGTTATTTCCCTGGCGATTAAACCGGTCGACAATAAAGCGCAAATCAATATGTCCAAGGCGCTCAACCGCTTCACCAAGGAAGACCCCACTTTCAAAACCTTCGTCGATCACGAGACCAGTGAAACCATTATCTCCGGAATGGGGGAGCTGCATCTCGAGGTCTACATCGAGCGCATGAAGCGGGAATACAATGCCGAAGTCGAGGTAGGGGCACCGCAGGTCGCCTACCGCGAAACCATCACCCAGCGGGCCGAATTCGACTATACCCATAAAAAACAGACCGGCGGTTCCGGCCAGTACGGGAAGGTCGGCGGTTTCATGGAACCACTGGAGGAGGGCGAATATGAATTTGTCGATGCTATCGTCGGCGGCGTCATCCCCAGAGAATTTATCAGCTCCTGTGATAAAGGATTCCAAAAATCAATGGCCAAGGGTACGCTGACCGGTGCACCGATTACCGGTGTCCGGGTCACCATCAACGACGGCAGCTATCATGCGGTCGACTCGTCCGACATTGCCTTCCAGCTGGCTGCCATCGGCGCCTTCAAGCAGGGGTACAGCAAAGCAATGCCGGTCATCATGGAACCCATCATGAAGGTGGCGGTCGAAGGCCCTTCCGAGTTCCAGGGTGCGGTCATGGGGAGCCTGAATCAACGCCGGGGCGTTATTATCGGCACCTTTGAAGAGGGGAACTATACCGTGGTCGAAGCGGAAATGCCGCTGGCCGAGATGTTCGGTTATTCAACGACCCTCCGCTCCCTGACCCAGGGCAAGGCCGAGTTCACCATGGAGTTTGCAACCTACAAGCAAGTCCCGAAAGGTGTGGCCGAGGAACTGCACAAGGCCTTTGAAGCGCAGAAAAAAGATGCGTGAGCCGGCTGGCGGTATCGACCAGCTGGAGAAGAATACGCGAGAATCAATCGTTAAGAGGTGGAATTATGGGATATGAACCACTGGTACAGCAGAACCCTCTCCGGGTTCTGAATATGGGCAGGGAAAACAATCAGATGGGCCTGGTCATGGCCCGGGCCGGACTCGGCAAGACCGCGTTGCTGGTGCAGATCGCCCTGGACGCCATCCTCCGGGGAAAACGGGTGATCCATGTCAGCATCGGCGAAACCATTGAGAAGACCAAGAGCTGGTACGATGACATCCTGCAGCTCATCCTCCAGGAGCACAGCGTCAACCGGCCGCACGAACTCATCGACATGGTGGCCCGCCATCGGATGATCATGACCTTCAAGGTCGCCGCTTTCACCCGGTCCAGGCTGGAGGAGCGACTCAACGATCTTGTCCTCCAGGATATTTTCAGACCGAACTGCCTGATCGTCGACGGCTTCGATTTTGAAACCACCGATCGTGAAGCGTTGGAAGACATCAAAAACTTGATGGAAAGCATGAATATGCAGGCCTGGTTTTCCGCTATTCACCATCGTGGCGACTCCCGGATTTCACCGACCGGCGTGCCTGCTCCCTGCCACGAAATCGACGATCTTTTCGATATGATTATCCTGTTGAAACCCGAACACGACGCTACCATTCAACTCGATATCATCCGCAATTACGGTGCCCAGGTGGAAGGCGGCAAGGGACTGCTCCTTGACCCCACCACCATGATGGTCAAGGAAATGTGACACTTTCCCATTGAGTGAGGGGCAGCCGGCTGGTAGCCGCGCCCCTCTATTCCCGAGATTATCCGCATGCGGTTCCGGCCTTGCATAGATTTACACGACGGCAGAGTCAAACAGATAGTCGGCTCCACCCTGCGGGACTCCAGCGCCACGCTGAAGATTAACTTTTCATCGGCCCTCCCTCCTTCCCATTATGCCGCGATGTACCGGCAGGACAAGCTCACCGGCGGCCATATCATCATGCTCGGCCCCGGCAACGAAGCCGCCGCCAGCGAGGCGCTGGCAGCCTGGCCCGGCGGCATGCAGCTGGGCGGAGGTATCACCAGCACGAACGCCGCCCTGTGGCTCGACCGCGGTGCGTCCCATATCATCGTCACCTCCTATGTTTTTCACGATGGTCTGATTGACCTGGACCGATTACACGACTTAAATCGCCTGGTTGGAAAGAAACGCCTGGTGCTCGATCTCAGCTGCCGCTGGCGGGATGACGGCTACTATGTCGTCACCGATCGCTGGCAGAAATTCACCCAATTGCGGATCAATGCGGCCGTCCTTGACCAGCTCTCCGCATATTGCGACGAATTTCTTGTTCACGCCGTCGATGTCGAAGGAAAATGCATGGGTATCGATACGCGATTAGTCGAGGTGCTGGCCGAGAGCATCCCCGTTCCCACCACCTATGCCGGCGGAATTTCGACCCTGTCCGATCTGGAATGCATCCGCTCCGCCGGTCAGGGCCGGATTGACGTCACCGTGGGGTCGGCGCTCGATATCTTTGGCGGTTCCGGGTTGCACTATCGCGACGTGGTGGCATTTCATGAACGCCTGTGATCCCGATCGCCCATCGGAGCCCCCGCATCTTGTTGAACTGAAATTACTGATCCCGGAAAACCTGCATCGGGCCTTCCAACGATCGCTCTGGATACGGATCAATGAAACCGGGCAAACACAATTGCAGCTCATGGAGGAGGTCATCCGTGATTTCCTGGTCAAGCATGGCTGTTGACCGACGGAAGAAAAGCCTACCGTTCGCTTGACCTGTATCACTTCTTCATTTATCATAACTTGTTACCGTCAATATAATCGGCAGACATCGCGCTCTCAACTGCACTCGTCCCCAACAGAATTCTCCATGAGTGAACGAAAAACAAAACTGGAAAAAATCCGTGTTTTTGTTGACAAAATGCCGAGTCTCTCCACTACGGTAAGCAAGGTCCTGGAAATCTGCAGTCGACCCGATACCGCGCCCAACGATCTCAATAAAGTTATCTCCCTGGATCCGGTTTTAACCGGACAGGTACTGAAGCTTATCAATTCGGCCTATTATTCCCTCATGAACAAGGTCACCTCACTGACGAGGGCCATCATCATGCTGGGACTGAACACGGTGAAAAACCTCGCTTTGTCAACCGCCATCATCAGAAGCGTTGGCCAGGCAAAAAAATCCAAGGCCCTTCCCATCAATGAGTTCTGGGCGCATTCCATCGGGGTCGGGGTCATGGCGAAATTGCTGGCCGCCGAACGCGGCTTGCCTCTGGGTGAGCGGGAAGAATATTTTGTGGCCGGGTTGCTGCATGATCTCGGCAAAATACCCTTTGGCGACGAGTATATCGAGGTGCTCAACCTCACCCGGACAACCCAGGAACCGCTTGTCCAGGTTGAACAACGCCTTATGGAAATCGACCATGAAGAGGTGGGGAACATGATCGCCTCTAAATGGAAATTGAATGCTGTCATCACGGATGCCATTTGCCACCACCATTCCCCCCAGATGGCGGCTCCTGAAAATCAGGGGTTGGTCGCCACGGTCGCGCTTGCCGATTTTTATATCTGCCTGTTTGATATTGGCTATGCCGGCAACCGTTTCCCCGACGAAGCTCAACTGGCACCGCTGCTGGAAATATGTCAACTGGAATGGAGCCACCTTGTTAATCTCGCCGAAGCGGTTGACGCTGAAATCAAAAAGGCCGAGATTTTCTTGAAAATTTAGTCATGCACACACCACTTCAACCACAGGACCAACGGGATGATAAAAGTTAAATTCTGGGGCGTTCGGGGCTCCATCCCTTGTCCCGGGCCCAAGACCATGAAATACGGTGGCAACACGGCTTGCATCGAACTGCGTTTCCCGGAAGTCGATCGCCACATTATTATCGATGCCGGCTCGGGAATCCGCGATCTGGCCAACTTCATGCTGGCAAACGATTTACCCAAAGGCCCCATCTCAACCGAGATATACCTGTCCCACACCCACTGGGACCATATCATGGGCTTTCCTTTTTTCGTGCCGGTGTATATCCCAGGCACCTCGATCAAGGTTTTCGGGCCAGTCACCTATGAAGACGAACCCCTGGAAGCCGTGGTCGGCGGCCAGATGAAATACCGCTACTTTCCGGTCAACATGGGCGAATTGGCGAGTAAAATCGAATATTGCCGTTTAAAGGAGGAGCCGCGCATCGATCTGGGGGATGGCATCATCTTGTCGACAACGATCATCAATCATCCGATCACCGCTCTGGGCTATCGCTTCACTTTCCGGGGTGCGGTTTTTTGTACTGCGTATGATACCGAACCGTTCCGTAATCTCTTTGTAACCGACCCGAACGACCCCTCCTACGATGAACTCATGGCCCAGGAGGGGGCAGAGGCCGCTTTTGAGCAGAATCAGGTCCTGGAACGTTTTTTTGCAGGCGCCGACCTGCTGGTTCATGATGCCCAGTACACCCGGCAGGAATATGCAAAGGGCAAGATAGGCTGGGGACATACCCCCATCGAGGAGGCGATTGCCTCCGCCCAACGAGCGGGGGTCAAACAGTTGGCGCTCTTCCACCACGACCCGGAACGGAGTGACGATCAACTCGATGAAATGACCGAAACCTATTGCACCAACCACGGGGAAGAGGGCTTGAAGCTCTTTTTTGCCCGGGAAGGTCAGGAAATTATCTTATAGTTTTTACTCCCGTTTTTATTGGACCGGGGGTTGCGAAAAAAGGAAATAGAGATGGCCCAGACAACGCTCGACTGCATCGGATTGCCGTGTCCCCAACCCGTTTTGCGCACCAAGGAAATCCTTGAACAAGGGGTAACGCTGCTCGATGTCCTCGTCGATAACGAAGCCTCGCGGAATAATATCGTCCGCTTCGCCCAAAATCAGGGGCATCGGACTGAAATCACTGAGCAGCAGCCGGGGCATTTTAAAATTACGATTACGGCTGCAGCCAGACCCAATTCCGATTCCTTTGATCAGCATGAATATCGTTGCGAAATTCCCGAAAAACTGCGATTAGTGTATGTTATTTCTTCGGACTCCATGGGGCGAGGAAGTGATGAATTGGGTTGGGCTCTTTTGCAGACCTATATCCAGACAATCAAGGACATCAAACCGCTCCCCGAAAAGATTATTTTTTATAACAGTGGTGTCAAACAGGTGGCAACCGAATCAGGAGCACTGGAAGCCCTGAAACAGTTGCAGGCCCAGGGGGTTGAAATACTCGCCTGTGGTACCTGTCTTGACTTTTTCCAATTGAAATCCGCCATCAAGGTAGGGCAGATTTCCAATATGTACGAAATAATGAGTTCGATCATCAACGCCGATAAAATTGCCAGCCCTTTTTAATAATCTGATACAATAGCGCCGTTGGCCACTATTCCCCGGAAAATCCTCTCTTCTTCCGGGACTGCAAGCCAACCCATATGACACAGACATCCTTACCACACAACGATTCCCCCCTCCGCGAGTTCGACACCATGCGTATTTTTTCTTTCAACACGGCAGTGATGCGCCCGGTTCTCTCGCTTGTCCTGGGCCTCTTGCTCCTGCTGGCCGGTACAACCGCCTGCCTGGCCAAGGCCGTCCCTTTTGAGTTCAATGAAGACCGGAACCGACTGATCGCCTTTATTCTCAGCCAGCAACTCCCTGCCCAGCATTTCGGTCATGAACCCTTGGACGACAAACTGTCCCGCAAGGCTTTTAATCTCTACCTCCGTCAACTGGATCCCAGGAAACGATTTCTGCTGCAGTCCGATGTTCAACAACTTAACGCCTTTGCATCCCACATTGATGATGAATTGAAAAGAGGCCATGTTGTACTCGTGGATGCCGGCATGGAAATGCTCAACGACCGGATTCGCCAGGTGGATAAACTGATTGACCCGATCATCGACCAGGGGTTTGACCTTGAACGCAAGGAATACCTGGAGATCGAACCCAAAAAGATCGACTTCGCGGCAAACAAGGACGAATTGCGGGAGAGGTGGCGACTTTCCTTGAAAATGCAGATAATCGACACCTACTTTAGCAGTCTTGATGCGAAAGCGAAGCAGCAGCCTGAAATTCTGCAGGATATCTCACCGAAGACTCACGCGGCGGAGCTGGAAGAGGCGATCAAAAAGGTTCGCGAGAGTACCCATCGCGCGCTTAACCGGTTGATCCAGCAAACCCGTCAGGATCATTTCGACCGCTATTTCGATGCAATTGCCCGGGCCTTTGACCCCCATTCGGACTACATGGCCCCCACTTCCAAGGAGGATTTCGATATCCAGATGAGCGGCTCCCTGGAAGGGATCGGCGCCCTGCTCCGTGAGGATGAAGGATTGATCAAGGTGATCAGGATCATTCCGGGGAGTGCGGCGGAGAAACAGGGGCAATTGCAGGCCGAGGATACGATTTTAGCGGTTGCGGAAAAAAACGGTGATCCGGTCGATATCTCCGAAATGCGGATTCGAGAGGCCGTCAGTTTCATCCGCGGTCCCAAGGGAACGGAGGTGCGATTAACCGTTCAAAAACCTGATAGCACCAAACTTGTCATTCCGATAATCCGCGATGTGGTGCAGATCGATGAAACCTATGTAAAATCGACCATCCTTAAAACTGATAAAAACAACTCCATCGGGTACATTCGTATTCCCAGCTTTTATCGCGATTTTGCCTCGCAGGCAGATGGCAAGGAGGGCAGGAATGTCACCGACGATACCCTTGCCGAATTGCTTAAGCTCAAAAAACAGCATATCAGCGGTCTGGTTCTTGACCTCCGCAATAACGGCGGCGGCGCTCTGACCGACGCAGTAAAAATATCAGGCCTGTTTCTACCGGGTGGACCGGTGGTTCAGGTCAAGGATTCGCAGGGCGCTCTCCGGGTGCTGGAGGATGAAGATCCCAAGGTCGTTTATGATGGCCCGGTGATTGTCCTCGTCAACCAGTTCAGTGCATCGGCCTCGGAAATCCTCGCGGCCGCCCTGCAGGATTACCAACGGGCTTTCATCATTGGCGGCGCACACACCCATGGCAAGGGGACGGTTCAGGCGATGATGGATATGAACAAAAATCTCCCGCTCCTGCACCTGCAACAGTACGATGACCTTGGCGCCTTGAAGTTGACGATCCAGAAATTTTACCGGATTAACGGCGGCTCAACCCAGTACAAGGGCGTGGAGCCCGATCTTGTTGTTCCGTCAATGCTGGATTATCTGGAAAGCGGGGAAAAACATATGGATTATTCCCTGGCTTGGGATCAGGTGAAGGATGTTGACTACAGACTGTGGCAGGGTGCTCGTTTCAATATGGAAAAGGCGCAGAGGGAAGGAAAGCAATGGGCTGGAGAAAACCCCCTCTTCAAAAAGATAAAGGAAGAAACCGCTAAGGCTAAAGCGCGGAGCGAGCAGACCAAGATATCCGTTTTCCTCGAAGGAATGTGGAAGTATCGCCAAGATCTCAATGCCACGCGCAAGGAAGCACTGGCCGCCGGCATCCTGCAGGAAGAGACCGACGAAGAGGCGACCGCTACCCAGAAGGACAAGAAACTCGATGAAATCCTGGTTTCGGATCCTTTTGTCCAGGTATCCCTGTTTGTGATGAAGGACCTCGCCAAGGCCAATCCTTCCGTTGGATTATCCCATTAAATTTTTAGCTTGAAACAAATTTCCAATCATGCTAGAGCATCCCTTGCATGAATCGTCATTCATTTTAGACGAGCAGGAGCTTACTGATATACTGAAGTAATTGCGTTTATTATCAGGAATATCATTTTTTTAAGGTTAAACAACCGCCCCTATCCAGTAAATAATGGACCTGACCGAAGCACTGACAAAGAAGAAGAAAGAGATCCTTGATCTCTGGATAGGAAGAACTCTCGATAGTTACACCTCTCCGGGCTTCTTTAAAAAGTCAAAAGATCCGTTTGCCAACCCGGTCGGTGTCAACATAGCCAAAGGCCTCACCGCTCTTCTGGAGCTTCTGTTGAACAATGCGGAGCCGCAGGCCTATCAGATGCCTCTGGATCAAGTGGTTCGAATTCGTGCCGTACAAGATTTTACTCCATCCCAGGCCTTGGCCCCCTTCCTTGAATTAAAGTGGGTCGTTAAGCAGGTTTTTTCCGATGACAAGGATACCCAGCCCCTGCTCCGGTTGCTCGATACCTTGGACTGTGAAATCGACAGAATGGCTTTGGCCGCCTTCGATATCTACACGGAATGCAGGGAACAATTGTATCGCAACCGTATTCGCGAATTAAAAAGCGGAAGCGCCATCCTGACGGATGGAGGTTGTCCTTCCGCCATGATGCGGCAAGGAAAAACTACAGACTGTAAAACTGAAAGCTGATGTGTGTGACCGGCTGGACGTCTTCAAAATGAGAAATTTTGAAGATGCTTTCCAGCTTTTATCGTATTTTTAACAACGTATTGTTTAACTTGAATGCGAAGGAGTGATCAATGAAGTACGCCTTCCCTTTGGCGGCAGTAATTGCCTTGGTGTTGATTGCGCTTCTAGCGGTGCAGATACCGGGAATGCAATACCTCTTCGGTGTTGTTATTCCCTATCTGGCCATGGCGCTGTTTTTAGGCGGTTTTTGTTACCGGATAATCCATTGGGCTAAATCGCCGGTACCTTTCAAAATTCCAACCACCTGCGGCCAGGGGTTCTCGCTTCCCTGGATAAAGCATGACAAACTGGAAGCCCCTGTCAACACGTCCCAGGTTGTTGCCCGGATGTTCCTGGAAATTTTCCTCTTTCGTTCACTCTGGCGCAACACCAAAGCCACTGTTTATGATGGACCCAAACTGACCTACGAATCAAGCAAGTGGCTGTGGCTTTTCGGCATACTCTTTCACTACAGCTTTCTGATTGTCGTTGTCCGACATATGCGGCTTTTCCTTGATCCGGTGCCGTGGGTCGTTTCCTTTCTGGAAACCGGTGATTCTTTGCTGCAGATCGGCGCTCCGACCATGTATACAACGGATATAACCATTGTTCTCGGCCTGCTTTTTCTTTTCGGCCGCCGTTTGATGAATCCGCAGGTTCGCTATATCTCACTGGCCAATGATTATTTTCCCCTCTTTCTCATTCTCGCCATTGTGGGTACCGGCATTCTGATGCGCTTTTTCTTGCGGACCAATGTCGACATCAACGCCATCAAGCAACTGGCGGTGGGACTGGTGACCTTTTCTCCGACCATCGTGACTGAAATCAGTTCCCTGTTTTATGTGCATATTTTCTTAGTCTGCACACTGCTTGCGTACTTTCCCTTCAGCAAGCTCATGCATATGGGAGGGGTCTTCCTCAGTCCGACCAGAAACCTGGCCAACGATTCGCGCATGAAGCGCCACATCAATCCATGGAATCCGGAAATCAGGCCACACTCTTATGCGGGTTATGAAGACGAATTCCGTGCAGATATGATAGAGCAGGGCATACCCGTTGAAAAAGAGTTGCCGCCGCAGGCTAATGACTAACGCTGGAAAATTTTAGAGTATAAGGATAGAGCAATGGCAGTAGTAAAGGTAGATAAGTTGGCACGGAGCGTTGCCGAGGGACCTTCGCTGATGACAGGCTCCATACCAACCAAAGATTGGATGGATGTGCCTGTAGTATTCAAGCCTGGAAATTACGCCTACCCGACTAAGCCGGAAAAGCTTAGATATCTGGATAGTCAACAAGGGCTCAGCTTCCCCAACGCTCGCGAATGGAATCCGGAGGAGGATGACTGGAAACTCCCCGAGAATTGGAAGGAAATTATTCTGCAGGGACTGGCGGACCGGTTGGACCGCTTCCGCTCTCTGAAGATATTCATGGACTGCTGTGTCCGCTGTGGGGCCTGTGCCGACAAGTGCCACTTTTTCCTAGGCACCGGCGATCCCAAAAATATGCCCGTCCTCCGGGCGGAACTGCTGCGCTCCGTGTATCGCCAGGAGTTTACCCGGGCCGGCAAGATACTCGGTAAATTGGCTGGCGGCCGTGAGATGACCGTGGGCGTGTTGAAAGAGTGGTTCATGTATGCCTACCAGTGTACGGAATGTCGCCGCTGTTCCGTTTTCTGCCCGTACGGAATCGATACAGCGGAGATCACCATGATGCTTCGCGAGTTGCTGCATCTGGTCGGCATCGGTATCAATTGGGCCATGGAGCCAGCCTCGAATTCCAACCGGACCGGCAATCACATGGGCCTGACCCCCCAGGCTTTTAAAGGCAATGTTGAATTTCTCTGCGATGATATTGAGAACCTGACCGGCATTCGTGTTAATCCGACTTTTAACCGTAAAGGTGCCGAGATTCTCTTTGTCACCCCCTCGGCAGACGTTTTCGCCGAACCGGGGATCTTTACCTGTATGGGATACCTCCTGCTCTTTGAAGCCATCGGGCTGGATTACACCTGGTCCACCTATGCATCGGAAGGCGGTAACTTCGGCTTGTTCACCAACAATGAGTTGATGAAGAAGCTGAACGGCAAAATCTATGCTGAAGCTAAACGGCTGGGCGTCAAATGGATTCTTGGCGGTGAATGCGGTCACATGTGGCGCGTACTCCATCAGTATATGGACACCATGAACGGTCCGACCGATTTTCTCGAGGTGCCCCGATCGCCCATCACCGGCACGGTCTTTGAAAATGCCCGCTCCACTAAAATGGTTCACATTTCAGAGTTTACGGCTGACCTGATCAAACAGGGCAAGCTTAAACTCGACAAAAGCCGCAATGCCCATGTGAAGGCCACCTACCACGACTCGTGCAACCCGGCCCGCGCCATGGGACTGCTGGATGAACCACGATATATTCTTGATAATGTCGTCGATAACTGGGTTGAAATGCCGGAAAACACTATCCGCGAGCAGACCTTCTGCTGCGGTTCAGGTACGGCGCTCAATACCGATGAAATCATGGAAATTCGTATGCGTTCCGGCTTGCCTCGTGCCAACGCGGTTAAGTATGTCCACGATAAGCATGGCGTTAATACACTCGGCTGTGTCTGCGCTATCGATAGAGCGACCCTGACCTCTCTCATGAATTACTGGGTTCCTGAAGTTCAGGTGGCCGGTTTGAGTGAGCTTGTCGGTAACGCATTGGTGATTGAAGGCGAGCAACGACAAGAACTGACCGAAGGGCTCAGGACCTTGGTTTAATTTACCGGCAGGAATTGGAGGAATAGCAATGTATGACAGTGGTAAAATAATTCCGGGACTGATCATTTTTGTCCTGTTTATCACGATACCCATCTGGTACAACCGCGGCACCGCTGCGTCCGTACCAAAACCCGTATTACCCAAAGATGGCAAGACATGTGTTCTGCCGGTTGCTGAAATTCGCGCCGAACACATGAAACTCCTCAATACCTGGCGTGATGAGGTAATACGGACTGGTGATCGGGGAACTTTTGAGATTGAAGGCAAGCAATACCAAAAAAGCCTGATGCTGACCTGTATGAAGTGTCACACGAGTAAAAAGAAATTTTGTGACACCTGCCATACCTATGCATCGGTTCAACCATATTGCTGGGACTGCCACCTCGCTCCTGTTGAGTGAACGGCTAAGAGGAGATAAATTATATGGACAATAAAAGAAGAAATTTCCTCAAGGTTGCCGGGATATCAACACTGGCAGGCCTTGGAGGAACCGCTATAGTCGACCGGCTGGTGGCGGGCACGAATATCGCTCAGGCCGCTTCAACCGAAAGTCACGGGACCGATCATGCTGCTGCCTCCAAGGGACATGGAGAACAGACCACCCCAAGCGGCAACCGGTACGGCATGGTTATTGACATTAAAAAATTTCAGCAGGACCCCAGTCTTGGGGAAAAAGCTGTTGCTGCCTGTCACGCAGTCCATAATGTTCCTCAGTTTCCCGATAAAAAAGATGAGATCAAGTGGATCTGGATGACCAATTTTGAAAACGCTTTTCCCGAGAAGCCAAGTCGATTTATGGACGAAGCGACTAAAAGCCATAAGCTCCCCATTCTCTGTAACCATTGCGATCAGCCGCCTTGTGTCCGTGCCTGCCCGACTAAGGCGACCTTCAGGAACAAGGATGGCATGGTCGTGATGGATTACCATCGCTGCATCGGTTGCCGTTTCTGCATGGCTGCCTGCCCGTATGGAGCCCGTAGTTTCAATTGGCGGGAGGCCTCGGATTTAGTCATGTAACTGAACCGTGACATTCCTGACG
>Ga0074197_1001297_pt1 | contig 21973 bp, 19 predicted proteins | sample EPASupsiteSAE305_FD_64526 | JGI IMG/M metagenome (GOLD analysis project Ga0074197, IMG submission 64526) | Bioremediated contaminated groundwater microbial communities from EPA Superfund site, New Mexico - SAE3-05 reassembly with SPADES | ecosystem: Environmental > Aquatic > Deep subsurface >...
AAGAATGCTTCTAAGAGTTAAAGTATCGGATGCAGAAGAAGCGAACCATATTTTCGAAACACTCATGGGAGAAGATGTTCCGCCTCGCAAAAAATTCATCCAATCTCACGCTAAATACGCTAAGAATATCGATATCTAGTAATTAAGTCTTCTATAAAGAGCATGCTTAACTACCTACAAATCAACGTAACACCTAATCCGGTAATATTTGCCATTGGGAATCTTAGTATTCGTTATTATGGCTTATTCATAGCAATTGGAGTTTTTATAGGTCTTCTGCTAGCTACCAAAGAAGCAGCCCGAAGAAAATTGGATACGGAAATAGTTTTTGATTTAGTCCTATATGGGACAATTTCGGGAATAATTGGTGGAAGACTGCTCCATGTCTTATCTAATTTTAATTATTATTATAACAATCCATCGAAGATAATCGCCGTCTGGAATGGTGGTCTAGCTCTTCACGGTGGTTTATTATTGGCCACATTAGTCCTAACTCTCTATTTAAGAGCTAGGAAAGTAAGAATACTTCCCTACTTGGATGTAATTGCCCCTGCCATGATTTTGGCTCAAGCAATTGGCAGATGGGGAAACTTTTTTAACCAAGAAGCATTCGGAATCCCTACCAGCCTTCCTTGGGGAATTTTTATTGAAAAAATATATCGTCCGGTGGAATATCTAAACTATGCTTATTTTCATCCCACTTTTTTCTATGAATCAATCTATAATTTATCGGTCTTTATAGTACTTTTGATTATCCGCAGAAAAAAATGGATTTTAGACGGAGAAGTAGCTTTTATCTATCTGATCTTATACTCAATTGGCAGATTCTTTATTGAGATCCTAAGAACCGATAGCGTTTATGTTTTTTCACTCAAATTGGAGCAACTTTTAAGTATAGCTATCATTACAGTTGCCTCATTGTTCATTTATCACAATAGAAAAGTGAGAAAAGAAGGTAGTATAAAAAAATCAAATAATTTATAAATTAACTTTCACAATATGGAAAAAAATCTAAAAACTCTTGATCCGGCAATTTTCGAGATTATCGAAGATGAAAAGGTCAGACAGATGGAAGGTATCGAACTTATCCCCTCGGAAAATTATGTTTCTTCAGCGGTTTTAGAAGCTATGGGTTCCATTCTTACCAATAAATATTCTGAAGGTTATGCAGGAAAGAGATACTACGGTGGTCAGGTCAATATTGATAGGATGGAAAGTCTAGCCATTGAAAGAGCCAAGAAATTATTTGGTGCTGAACACATTAACGTCCAACCTTATTCCGGAAGTCCTGCTAATACAGCAGTTTATTTCGCTTTGTTGGAATACGGAGATACGGTTATGGGTATGAAGTTAGATCATGGAGGACATATCACTCATGGTTTGCCAATCAGTTTTTCTGGGAAAAGCTACAACTTCGTTTCCTATGGAGTCAATAAAGAGACAGAAATAGTCGATATGGATGAAGTGGAGAGAATAGCTCTAGAATGTAAACCAAAAATGATTATTGCCGGTTTTTCCGCTTATCCAAGAACACTAGACTGGAAGAGATTTAGAGAAATCGCTGACAAAGTAGGAGCATTATTAATGGCTGATATCGCTCATATTGCCGGTCTGATTGCTGGAAAAGTATTGGAGAATCCTATCCCTTATTGCGATGTTGTAACAACAACAACTCACAAAACTCTAAGAGGTCCAAGGGGAGCTATGATTATGTGTAAAGAGAAATATGCCAAAGCTATAGATAAAGCAATATTCCCCGGACTACAAGGTGGTCCTCATGATCATACCAATGCCGCCAAGGCTGTCGCTTTCTTGGAAGCTTTAGATCCTTCCTTCCATTCCTATTGCGAACAGATTTTAAAGAACGCAAAGGCTCTAGGAAATGGCTTAAAAAAACATGGCTTTAGACTCGTATCGGACGGAACGGATAATCACTTATTACTCGTAGATTTAAACAACAAAAAAATCGGCGGCAAAGAAGCTGAAAAAGCTCTGGATGAAGCCGGAATCACACTCAACAAAAACACTATTCCATTCGATCCAAATCCACCTTTCACTCCATCAGGAATACGTATGGGAACTCCAGCAGTAACAACCCGTGGGATGAAAGAAGCAGAAATGGAAATCATCGCAAACTTAATGAATGATGCTATTAATAACGCTGACAAACCTAATGAGCTTAGTAAGATTAAAGAAAAGGTTAGAAAACTTTGTCTTAAATTCCCAGTGCCGGGAATTAAAATTTAATGATGAATAATTTAATCATTTCCGGAAGAGTTATTGTTGGCAAACACAAAGGTTCTGAACTGGGGTTTCCGACTCTAAATATCGCCATACCAAATTCTGTAAATCTTGAGGATTATGGAGTCTATCTCGTTTCTATTGATATCAACGAGATGCATTATATTGGGATGGCAAATCTCGGGACACGTCCTACTTTCAATGATGAGACTCCTCTTCTGGAAGTTCATGTATTTGATTATAACGAAAACATTCTGGGAGTTTTTGTAGAGGTCACTTTGCTTAAGAAAATCAGAGAAATCATGAAATTCGAAACTGAAGATGAGCTTAAGAGACAACTCAAGATTGATTACAATGAATGTCTCAAGACCAGGATTTAAGAGAGCTTTTCTTTAACTACCAAAGAAGTGAATTTGATTGTGGCATTATAAATCCTCTTAAGTCTTGATGGAGTTAATAACAATCTATATAACCATTCCAAGCCAAGCTTGCGCATAATTTGTGGGGCTCTTTTGACTTTACCGGCCACGAAATCAAATGTCCCTCCCACACCAATCGCCACCTTTACCGTATTAAGTTTGTTTAAATTCCTAACGATCCATTTTTCCTGCGCCGGTGCTCCATAAGCCACCATTAAAATATCTGATTCACTTTTATTAATGATATGACAAATGTGATCTTCCGATGATTGATCCGGACTTCCAGCATAGGTTCCGGAAATCTGCATATTGGGGTATAAATCGAGTATCTTTTCTCTTACCATATCCGCCACTCCTGGCATTGCTCCCAGCAGAAAAACTCTTTTTTTTTGATTTTTAGCCAGTTCAATTAGTTCCCAAAAAAAATCCGACCCCGAAATTCTTTCTTTAATAATCTTTCTACAAAAGTTTGGATAAACCAGCAGACTCAAAAGAGTGTAAAAAGTCTGCCAAAGGGCGAAAATAACTTTCAATTTCTTAGTATTCTTAAATCGAGTTTTTAATGACAAGAGTTTGGAAGCAAAAAGCAGACCAATTCCGTCCGGAAGATTAATATCAGACTTGTTCAATGTTACCAAAAAATCACTATTCCTCTCAGCTTCTACCAAAAACTCCGGATTAGGTGTAAATATCATATGTTTCTTTTCTTCATCATCCAAGTATGTGGAGATGACACGCAGAATTTCTTCCTCGCTTCTCAAGTCAATTTTCACACCCAGAATATAAGTTAGGTTCTCCATATTTTATTTTCTTACCCACTATATACGTTACCGAGGAATTCTTCTAATCGTTTTTTTAAGAAAGGATTTTTTTCAAAGTTAGGATCAGCATTTAAATAATTTTCCGCCTCAATATGTGTCTTGGCAATAAGCTCTTTGTCGTTCAAGGACGCCATTCGTAAATCAGGAATACCACTTTGTCGTACTCCAAATACTTCTCCCGGACCTCGAAGTTTCAAATCTATTTCGGCCAGTTTGAAACCAGAGCTTTGTTCTACCATGGCTTTCATCCTTTTCCTATTTGTTTCACCTAAATTATCTGTAAATAAAAGACAATAAGACTGGAACTCGCTTCTGCCAACTCTCCCTCTAAACTGATGAAGTTGAGCCAATCCGAATCTCTCTGCTCCTTCTATCACCATTACACTGGCATTGGGAATATCAACCCCCACTTCCACAACAGATGTTGACACTAATATGTCTATTTCTCCATTTTTAAATTTATCCATTACTTCATCTTTTTCTTTGGGCTTTAATCTCCCGTGAAGTAATCCGATTCTGAATTCTTTAAAAACATCCATTTTCAATCTTTCAAATTCTTTCAAAACCGATTTAACTTCCAAAACATCAGACTCCTCTATCAACGGACATATTACAAAAACCTGCCTTCCTTTCTTGATTTGATCAGCAATAAACAATTCGGCCGTTTTTCTATATCCCGGAGGGATCACTCGGGTAATAATAGTTTTTCTACCTTTAGGTAGTTCCTCAATAATCGATAAGTCTTGATCACCACAAATAGTGAGCAGTAATGTTCTAGGTATAGGAGTTGCCGTCATATTAAGCAGATGGAGATTACCTTTTTCTTTGAGAATAGACCTCTGCTCTACTCCAAAACGATGTTGCTCATCTATTACTGCGAATCCGATTTTTCTAAATTTAACATCCGCCTGAATTAACGAGTGAGTACCAATCACGACATCAATCGTTCCAGTTTGAAGACCCTCCAAAATCCTATCTCTTTCCACTTTCGTTGTACTACCCACCAAAAGAGCGGTATTGATATTAAAAGGCGTTAGAAGATTGATAATTGTCTTATAATGCTGTTTGACCAGAACTTCCGTCGGAGCCATCAATGCTCCCTGATAACCGTTCTTAACAACGACATACAAGCAAATCGCCGCCACCACTGTTTTACCGGAACCGACATCTCCTTCCAAAAGTCGTAGCATGGGAATACCCTTTTCAAAATCTTTCAAAATTTGGAAGACGGAAATTTTTTGATCTTTAGTTAGTTCAAACGGCAATTTTACCAAAAATTCTTTTACCAGTTTTTCGTCCAAAGAGATTTTTACCAGTTCTGCATCTTTCAAATTCGTTTTTTGCCACTCTATTCGATTGATAAGAGCTTTGAGTTGAAGAAAAAACAATTCATCGAAGGCTAGTCTGTTCTTAGCTTTTTCCAAAGACTCTAAAGAATCAGGAAAATGTATCTGGGCAATAGCATTGCTTAATCGCATTAAATCATTTCTATTCAGGAAGTCATTATCGAAATGATCATCAATCTGTTCACACATATATTGCAAAGGCATTACAATAGACCGAAGCCATTTGGAACTCACCCCCTCTGTCTCTCGATACACTGGAACTATTCTATTGGTGTGAACTTGCGTCTCTTTCACAGCTTCGAATGATGGACTTACAAAACTAACCTTTCCTTTATCAAATTTTACTTTTCCGGAAATAATAAATTCCTTTCCTTTGATCATTACATCTTCCAGATATGGTTGATTGAACCACACCATCATAATGGAACCTGTATCATCACCAAGTAGAGCTTTAAAAATTTTCAGTTTGGAATAACGAGCTTTAGCGTTATCAATAGACAAGATTATCCCTTTGACCGTATTCAATTCGCCTACAACTATTTCATTTATTGTTCTAATATTCGATAAATCTTGATAGTCTCGCGGATAATAAAAAAGTAAATCGGAAATAGTTCTAATCCCCAACTTAGCAAGTCTGTTCAGATAGACGTTGCCGATCCTGCTAATTTCCGAAATATTGCTTAAAACGTTCATAATCCAATATGGCTTCTTTGCTCTAGATTAGCACTGAAACCACGAAATCCAAAATCCAAAATCCAAATATCAAATCATTAAACATAAATGTATAAGTATTTACTAATTTTGGTTATATTCGTTCTTTGGATTTTGTTATTCGTAATTTGGACAATTCCCCCTTGACATATTCTATTTTCTCTGTTACGTTATAATCTTTCCATATTTTACTAACTTACATAAAATGAGAAGTACAAAAGCATTATACCTATTATCTTTCACTTTCACAGTTCTTGTTTCAACCTTCCTTGGTGCTACAACTACTTACGCTCGAATCGATTATAATCAAGTTCAAGCGCTGACGCACAGATCATGTTCTCCGCTCTGTCATCTGGATGATTATGCCAGTCAAAGTGATGCTAATTCCAATAATAATGGATATTACAATCCTTCTTATTATGGCTACGGCAGTAACAATAATTATTATTCCAATTATCAAGGTGGATATTACGGAAATCAAGGTTACGGACAACAAAATTATAATGCCTACGGTGCTAATACCTATTATGCATCTACCGGATTTAATCAAATGAACAGCGTAAACAATCCCAACGTTACCAACCCAAATTTTTCCAGATACCCAGCAGATTACGTACCGGCTGAAGGAGAATATAATCCCAGCCAGGATAGTCAATATTATGCCTATACTCAGACTCAAACCCAAAATAAATCTTACAGAGGAACTAACCTAGCGACTTCCGGAGGAGCAGAGTACATAATTATACCCTTTGTCTTACTTGGAACATTCGGAATTATCTACTACATCAGAAGAAAGAGACAAAGCATGTTAATAAGTCATTTCGCTTAATCTTTAAGATAAGAAATGTAAGTTCCTAATAATCCGGGTTCTCCCGGATTTTTGGGTTTTAGACTATTTTTAAAAATCTCTGCTTACCAACCTTGATGACAATTCCTTTGTCTTTTTTCGTAATCAAAAGTAATGGATCTGTCAGTACTTGATTACCAATCTTTACCGCATTCTGCACCACAAGTCTTCTACCATCACCTTTGGATGCAATAATATTTAGTTCAACCAAAATGTCTAATAAGGCTTTATCTTCCTTGAAACTATATTCCAAAATATCCATAGGTACTCCTTTCTTTTGGAAAGTACTTACAAATGCCTCTTCAGCCAATCCAGCCTCTTTTTCCGTGTAATACATTTTTACAATTTCTCTGGCCAGATACATCTTATAGTCTCGCGGATTTTCTCCTTTTTTCATCTGCTCCTTCACCTCCTCGATTTTGGAAAGTGGAACCACCGTACAAAGTTCCAAACCGTTTACAATCATCCCATCAGTCCAACTCATCACCGCTCCATACATTTGCTCCGGAGAATCATTAAGTGTCAGCATGTTTCCAGTTGTCTTTCCCATCTTTTCTCCATTACTATCGGCCAATATCTTTACCGTCATGACAAATTTATCCTTATTTGACTTCATCTTCTTCATCAAAGTCCTTCCGGCTAACATATTAAAAGTCTGATCATTGCCTCCTATTTCTCCATCTACATCCATTGCCACGGAATCAAACCCTTGCATCAATGGATAAAAGAATTCATGTAAGGATATCGGTTTAGATTCCCTCATTCTTTTGACAAACATATCTCTTTCCAACATTTGTTGAACGGTAAAATTAGAGGCAAGCTCGACAACATCAGTAAATGTAAGTTTGGAAAGCCAATCAGCATTAAATTGCAACACCGCGGAATTATCTCCGGTAAATCTCAATATTTTGGAAGCCTGTTTTTTATAAACCTTACAATTATCCATCACTTGTTCCTTATTAAGAACCTTTCTGGTAGCTTTTTTATCTGTTGGGTCTCCAATTTGAGCTGTAAAATCACCTATTAACATGATTGTCTTATGTCCGAGTCTTTGAAATTCAGCAAGTTTAAGAAGCGAAATAGTATGTCCGAGATGGAGAGTCGGTCCTGTGGGATCAATACCTAAATATAAAGTTACTTTCTTCGTAAGAAGCAATCTCTTCAAAAAGTACTTACTCGGATATATATTCTCAATACCCCTCTTTAATAATTCATCAATTTCTCTCTCCTCATTGGATATTTCCTTTTCTAAAGAAACATTTTCCAGTTCCGGGATTTCAAATTCTGTCTTATCTTTATTCAGAATTACACTTTGCGCTTTCCCACCAAAAAATACTTGAGCTAATTTCTGAACTTCGACAATAAGATCCTTGAGCTTTTTAACATCTTTCTTATCCAAAACATCAATCGGAATCAAAATATTCTTGGAATCCAAGGTGATTTTATCCTCATCACACTGTCGAAAACACCAATTCTTGGTTAGAACTTTCTTGTCATCATAATAAGTAATACTTCCTTTCTTTATCTGGATTACTTCTTTTTTGCCGATTTCAGTAAAAGGCAAACCTCGATCTTGGAAACCTACAATAATATCTCCCGAAACCTTATCCAAATCATGAGCTCCCAAAGGAAACTCATATTTAAGAGACACAGCATTAACAAAATCCACAACGCTATTGATATGAGGGATTTTATCTCCACTCAGAATGCGAGACACAAGTGCATGAACGGAACATTTTTCCCCTTCCGGCGCATCCATTTTTCTGAACACATCCTGCCACTTGGAGAAAAGAGATGTAGAGTCCTGATAATCTTCATATCTATTATGAATCTCTTGAACCGAGTGGTTCAAGAAGTCCGAAATTTCCTCAGATGATTTATCACATTTAACACCTGTCAAAACGACTAAACCTAAGTGTAAGTCGGAATATGTATCAAAAAGATTCTTATCAACTCTAAACTTCATAATAAAAACGTTCAAAACTGTGATTTAGTATAGACAGAACAAACCAATTTTACAATTTTTCAGCAAGAGGCTGACCAAAAACAATTTTACAAATTATTTTCATCTCAATAATTCTCAACAATCAACTTGAAAAGTAATAGTATCGAGGAATTGAATATTTAAAATTGATAATTTATTGAAAATCGAAAATTGGAAATTGAAAATTGTTGTAGTATCTTATGTTCTGCAACCATAAATTCCACCCCCATGAAAATCTTGGTTTGTCCCGATTCCTTCAAAGGAACTCTAACCTCTTTCCAAGCCTGCAAAGCTATTGAAAAAGGTCTTAAACAAGCTGGTGTCAAAGCCTCCGATATAACTCTGCATCCAACAGCTGACGGCGGTGATGGAACTATTGACGCACTCCTTCGAACAACAAAGTCAATTGTTATAAAAACAAATGTCCAAAATTCATACGGAAAAATAAGAAGTGCCAAGCTATTACAACTAGATAACAACACAGTCTTCATCGAGGCTTCTGAGGCTTGTGGCATCATATATACTCCAATCAAATATAGAAAACCTCTTAATTTGTCCACCTTTGGTGTAGGTCAACTAATCAAGAAAGCGCTCGATTTAAAAATTAAGAATATATATATAGGTGTCGGAGGAAGCTCCACTAACGATGGAGGCATAGGTATGGCCGGTGCTCTTGGACTAAGACTTTTCGATAAAGACAATAAAGAAATTAGATCGGACAAAAATGGCTATACTCCTTTATCTTTAGACAATTTTGCTCACATAAATATCGATAATCTCGATAAACGAATAAAAAACGTCCAAATAATTGTTTGCTCTGACGTGAAAAATTCCTTACTGGGAGACAAAGGAGCGTCCAAAGTATATGGACCACAGAAGGGAGCGTCCAAAAAAGAAATTATCAAACTCGAAAAACTACTAACTAATCTAAATAATGTCTGTAAGAAGGATTTGAAGATTGATCTAAATCAGATAGTCGGTGGTGGAGCCAGCGGTGGACTTGGAGCTGCTCTGGTTGGATTTTTGAAAGCGGAAATTCGACCAGGACTCAATGAAATAGCCAAACTAACCAAACTAATCGAAAAGATTAAAGAAGCTGACATTATAATTACCGGTGAAGGTTGCATGGATGAGCAAACTTCTTTTGATAAAACCCCTTTCGCTATTTTAAAAATTGCTAAACAGTTTAACAAGTCCGTATACGGTTTATCCGGTTTTTTAAAAAAATCTCCTGGCGGTTTTGATAAAGTTTATGGTACAAATAATCTTGTCGATTTTGACGAGATGAAGATAGGTGAAAACGCCAGTCAAATGTTATCTTCCCTAGGTGCAAAATTCGCCAACGAGGTTCTAAATTTAAATCTTAAAAGATCAAAATGAAAGTTTATGTCTCTCGCCCTATTCCACAGAATGCTTACAAAATACTAAAAGACGCTGGTCTGGAAGTTTTTGCTAACGAAGAAAACAGAATCTTATCCAAACAAGAGTTAATCGAAAACATTAAAGATGTGGATGCTCTATTACCACTTCTAACCGATGCAATCGATGACGAAGTCTTAGCATCTAATCCAAAGCTTAAGATTGTAGCCAATTATGCTGTCGGATTTAATAATATCAACATCGAAGCTGCCACCAAACGAGGAATTTTGGTTACAAATACTCCCGATGTTTTGACAGACACGACTGCCGATATGGCTTTTGCGCTTCTGATGACAACAGCGAGATCAATTGTTCCCTCCGATAAATTCACAAGAGATGGCATGTTTGATAAATGGGAACCACTCGGCTTTTTGGGACAAGACATTCACCATGCGACTCTGGGCATAATAGGAGCTGGTAGAATCGGCCAAGTTGTCGCCAAACGAGGTCATCATGGATTTGATATGAAAATTCTTTACGTCGATATGTCTCATAATGAGTATATGGACAGTGAATTAGGCGCAACAAAAGTTGAACTTGATTATCTACTCCAAAACTCAGACTTTGTTTCACTTCACGTGCCTCTTTTCCCAAATACACATCACTTGATTGGCAAAGATCAATTCAAGATGATGAAGAAGACAGCAGTTCTAATAAATACAGCAAGAGGACCGGTTGTTGACGAGGAAGCTCTAGTCGAAGCACTAAAGACCGGAGAGATTTGGGCGGCCGGTTTGGACGTATACGAAAAAGAACCGACAGTTCATCACGAACTTCTTAAAATGGATAATGTTGTTTTGGCTCCACATATTGCCTCAGCTTCAATCCAAACCAGAGAAGAAATGGGCAGAATAGCAGCTGAAAACATTGTTTTGTTTTTAAATGGAAAAAAACCTTTAACACCGGTCAATCCGGCTGTTTTGCAATAATAATTAACTCAATTTTCTATGAAGAAATTAGCGAAAAGAAATGAATTATTAGGAACAGAAACGGCTTATGCGGTTTCAGCAGAAGCTTCCGAATATGTGGCTAGAGGAATTAAAGTTTATCCTTTCCACCTCGGCGACATCAATATCATAACCAGTCAAAATATTATTGACGGTTGCATGGCGGCAATCAAGGCCGGTAAAACAGGCTATTGTCCTGCAGCAGGAATTAAAGAGCTTAGAGAAGCTATGTCTTGGGAGATGAATAAAGATCGAGACACTGACTATACCTGGGAAAATATTTCCATTCAATCGGGAGGAAAACCAGTTATAGGAAAATTCCTTTTGAGTCTAATGGAACCTGGAGATGAAGTTTTATATCCAAGTCCCGGATATCCTATTTATGAATCACAAATTAATTATTTTGGAGGTGTCATAAAACCATATCGTTATATTGAAACAGATGATGGATTTAAATTTGACATAGACTATTTCAAATCTTTAATCACCCCAAAAACTAAAATTCTAATTTATAATAATTATCAAAACCCTATGGGAGCCTGTTCTTCGGAGGAAGAAATGGCAGAACTAGCACGTTTGGCTGTGGAACATGATTTATTCGTTCTCTCTGATGAAGCATATTTTGATGTTTTTTATGAAGGAAAAGGAAAAAGTATAGTAGATTATCCGGGGATGAAGGAAAGAACAGTTATCCTATATACATTTTCTAAAAAATTTGCCATGACAGGCTGGAGACTAGGAGCAGCTTGTGGTCCAAAGTGGATTATTGATTCCATCAATAAAATCAATACCAATGACGAAGCTTGTACAACGCATTTCATTCAATATGCCGGAGTTGAAGCCATAAGAGGAGATCAGTCTTACAGTAAAGAATTAATTAAGACATTAAAAAGAAGACTCGATGTTTTATGTGATGCTTTGAAAGATTGTCCTGGTATTAAATATGTCAAACCAAAAGCCACCTTCTATCTTTTTGTGAATGTCACGGAGGCTATGAAGAAAATGGGAATGACCGATGTGGAAGTATTTAGAAAAGATGTTTTAGCTAAAACAGGAGTTTCTTTTACAACCAGAAATCACTTTGGAGAGCCTCTCCCTGGTGAAACTCAAAAATACATCCGTTTTGCTTATTCCGGCATTAATGAAGAAGAAATAATTGAAGGCATTGGTAAATTCAAAAACTATATCAAGTCTTTTTATTAAGATTTATTATATCAAATATTTAAAACGTGGTTATTTGGCTTGAAGCAAACATCCACGTTTTTTATTTAAATTTTGAATCTTTTGCTGTTTAATATATAATTCCATCTGTTTTAAAACGATTCTAAAGCCTGAAAATGCTAAAAAAACTTATTCATTGGTTGGAGAAAATTGATAAAAAAGTCTCTCTTCAAAAAACCGATACACCAAAAAAAACTCTTCGTCGCATTAACAGCAAAGGAGAAACATTGGGTGAAAAAACTAATTATTTAAGTTTCTTTATTAAGACTTTGATAATCCTTTTTACCTTATTCATTCTCGGTTTGATAATGTCTTTTTTAGCTCTTATTATTTTATTCTCGTACTATGGAAAAGATTTACCTTCCATCGAAAATATTCCTGTCGTGGAACAGAGTACCAAAATTTTTGATCGCGAAAACAACCTTCTTTACCAAGTGCATGGAGACGTCAACAGAACTTGGATAGACTTGGACAAAACTTCTCCTTGGGTAGAGAAAGCAACTTTAGTTCTAGAAGACAAAGATTTTTATAATCATCCCGGTTTCGACTGGAAAGGATTACTTCGAGTTGTTCTGACACATGGATATAATGCTGTTCGAATAGTTGTTCCCGGTCTTCCTTGGAAACAATCCGTTGGTGGTTCGACAATTACTCAACAGCTGGTCAAGAATTCCATTTTATCCAGTGAACAAACAATCAAAAGGAAAGTTCAAGAACTGCTTTTGGCTCGTGATATCGAACAAAAATACTCCAAAAAACAGATTCTAGAACTATATTTAAACTATATCCCCTACGGCGGTAATACTTATGGAATTGAAGCAGCTGCACAACGATTTTTTGGTATTAGCGCTAGTAGCCTCACGCCGGAAATGTCTGCAACTTTAGCTGCCCTTCCTCAAAGTCCTACCTATCTATCCCCCTACGGTAACCACATTGATGCTTTGATGGAAAGAAAAGACAAAGCTCTTAAAGCTCTCAAAGACAATGGTGATTTAGAAGAACTAGAATATCAAGAAGCAACAGACAAGAAAATCAGTTTCGAACCTTTTGTAGAAAAGATAGTTCATCCTCATTTTGTTCTATATGCCAAAGACCAATTATCAGATATTTTAAAAGAAAAATATCCTAATGAAGATCCAGAAATTTCAATTGAAAGAAATGGCTTTACTGTTAAAACAACTTTAGATCCCAAGATTCAAGAAATAGCGGAATTGTCCGTCGCCAAGGGCATGGAAAATGCATCTTTTTATTCAGTCTCGAATGCATCTCTGGTATCAGAAGATCCAAAAACGGGCCAAATTCTAGCTATGGTTGGTTCCGTTGACTTCTTTGATAAGAATAACGATGGCCAAGTAAATGTAGCTCTAGCCAGTAGACAACCAGGCTCCTCAATTAAACCTATAATCTATTTACAAGCCTTTCTAGACGGTTTTTCACCAGCAACCGTAGTTTATGATGTTAAAACTAACTTTGGCAGTAATTATATACCCAACAACTATGACGGAAAATTTGTTGGTCCGATAAGTTTTCGAGAAGCTCTAGCTCAAAGTAGAAATGTACCAGCTGTAAAAGCTCTCTTCTTAGCCGGTATAACTGATTCGATAGGACTGGCCAGAGATCTTGGCATAACAACTTTTGAGCAGAATGCCGAAGATAGATGTGGACTTTCCTTAGTACTCGGTGGCTGTGAAGTCAGACTAATAGACATGGTTCAAGCTTATTCTGTTATTAATAACCTGGGCGAGAAATACGACCAAAGCGTTATTCTTGAAATAAAAGATGCTAACGGTAATATTGTCTATCAATGGAAAGAAAAAACACCACAGACTATTGTTGATAAAGCTACTGCTTATCAGTTAATCGATGTTATGTCAGATCGAGCAGCGAGACTGAAAACATTCGGTTCTTCGCTTGATATTTCCAGAAAAGCAGCGGTAAAAACTGGAACCACTAATTCTTATCTTGATGCTTGGACTATAGGGTTTGTTCCTCAAATCACAGCCGGTGTTTGGGCTGGAAACAATACACCTTCACCAATGAAGAATGGTGGATCATCGATTGCAGCTCCAATTTGGAAGAATTTTATGAATGAAGTTTTCAAATTACCACAATATTCAAAAGTAGAAGATTGGACTAGACCAAGTAACATCAGTGAAGTTGAAGTTAGTACTTTAACCGGTAAGCTTCCGTCAGCATTAACACCGCCAGACAAGATCAAGCGTGAATTATTTACTCCCAACAATCTTCCTGTTGAGGAAGAGCCTCTAGAGCTTTACCTAACAGCAGAAATCTGCGATTCCAGCGGACTTCTGGCTACACAGTACTGTCCTGATTATTTAAGAACGAAACTCGTATACACATTTCACCATTCCATTAGACCTGATTTACCAAATTGGGAAGAACCTGTCATAGAATGGGCAAAAGATAACGCAGAAACATTAAACGAAGAAATCAGCCAATCTTTAAGTGAAGAGACAGGAATGAAAATTAAATACATCTCCGACCCATCTCTTATTCCTACGGAAGAAGATCATACATATAACAGTACAACAGCTAAACGAGCACCTAAATTGTCATTTAGTCCCTCACCAGTATCTAACTTAATTGAAGGCACTAATATTCTAAGAGTTAATATTGATGCCAAGAATGAACTTGATCAAATCGAGGTGTTTTTGGATAAAGAATCAGTCTTCAAAAGAAAGTTTCTCGTTAACACAGATAGTACAACCATTAGTGTCTTCATTAACCCAGATAAATACCCTACAGGATCAACTCATAACTTGGAAGTTTTCGTTGATGACGTAGAGAAATTAAGAGGCTCACTGCAAGCTCAAGTAATAATCAAGGACGACATAATTCCTCCTAAAATTGTTACCTTTTCTCCTTCTAAGAAGCAAACAATACTCAAAGGAAATGATCTGTCTATTAATGCTGTAATTGAAGACAATAAAAATGAAATCAAAAAAGTAGAGCTTTTCTATGATGGTTCTCCCCTACAAGTTTATACCAATGGAATAGTCAACTATACAATAAGAGCTGACAATTTAAATCTAGGCGCACATGAAATAACTATTAGGGCTTACGACAAAAACGACAATTCTGTAAAAGAGACTCACTCAATTATTGTCAGTGAAACTAATTAATATTTACAGCAAAACCAACAATCAAAAGATGATTTATTAGTAAGAAATTATTAGACTAGTTAGCGTTAACCTTTTTTACTATCTCTTTAAAAACAACCGGATATTGAACAGCTATCTCAGAAAGCATCTTTCTGTTTAATTCAATACTCTGCTTCTTAAGTTGATTAATAAAAATACTATATTTAACATCTTCTAGACGAAGAGCATTACTTAGTCTCGTAATCCAGAGACTTCTAAATTCTCTTTTCTTTAGTTTTCTTCCTTTGTAAGCATGCTGACCGGCTTTCATCCAAGCCTCCATAGCCCTTCTAAACACATTCTTACATGGGCCTCTATAACCCTTATTTGCCAAAATTATTTTTTTGTGGCGTTTTCTTGCGCTTACAACACTTCTTGCTCTCATATTAAGTCAATATTAATTTTTTCATCTTTTTAATCATAGCTTTATCTATAATCATGCCAGTATTTTCAAACAATCTTTTCTGTCTTCTAGACTTGCTTGTCAATCTATGATTTTTGCATGACTTCTGAACTTTCATTACATCCTCAGATTTTCCATTTCTTGATCTTTTGATTCTCTTCTTTGCTCCGCTATGTGTCTTCATTTTCGGCATCTTCCTAAGTTAATGGTTTTAATACTACGAATAGATTCTTATCTTGTCTTTTAATCTCTCCGTCTGGTATTGCTATATCTTTGATCTTGTCTATAAACAAAGTGAGTCTTTCCTTTCCGATATCAATATGCTGTATTTCTCTTCCTCTAAACATTAAATTAATCTTCACCCTATCTCCCTTTTCCAAAAATTTCCTTGCGTGTCTAACTTTCACATCCATGTCATGATCGCCGATTCTAGGACTAAGCCTAATTTCTTTAATTTCATGAATTTTTTGCATTTTTTTCTGACGATGCTCTATCTTACTTTGATAGTATCTATATTTCCCGAAATCTTGAATTTTACATACCGGTGGTTCATCTAGCGGTGACACTTCTACCAGGTCTAGACCTTTGGTCCTCGCCATTCGAATTGCCTCCATGACTTCTACAACACCGCATTGGTTATTTTCTTCGTCAATTAACCTAACGTGTGTCGCCCTAATCTGATGATTTACCCTTAAACTCTTTGAAATAAATCTCTATAAAATAACAAAAAATGCAAGAGAAAGCTTATCTTAACAGTTTTTTGATGTCAAGATTTTTCGCTCTTTAATCTCTTGATTTTAGAAAGGTTTTTTTATAATAAATCTCTGTTTGGTCGGTAGAATCTGAATTGTAACTGGTGTTTTAGCTAATATTCTCCCATCTATATGCATTTTAAGTTGTTCATGAAGACATTCTATTTCTATATGACTTGCCTGAATAATACTTGTATATCTTGATTGACCAATTTTGCTTCCACTAAATACGTTTGTTTTGGTAAAAGGTTTACCGTCACTGGAAATAATTACCAAATCAAGTAAACGATCCTTATAAGAAAACTCATATTTTCTCAATACATCATTACTCAAAAATCCGGCATTAATAATTGATGCTGATAAAATCTGCGTCGTTATCTTATATGATTTATCAATGGTGAAAGTTACTTCTTTTGGTGTTTGATTCATAAGCAGTGAAGAAAATATTTTTTCATCACCGATCAATCTTTCAAAAAAAGTTCTATTTTTTCCGACTTCGGTAAGAAAATCAATTTCAGCTCCAAAACCACAAGACAATACGAAGTTTTCCTTTAATTCATTCGCTCGTCCTATATCAACCATTTCCACATATCTGGATCTAATAATATCAATGGCCTTATCAATATTTGTCGGAATTCCGAGTCTTGAAGCCAAGATGTTTCTATAACCAATAGGAATAATGCCTAAAGCCACATCTGTGCCTTGTACACCGTTTAGAACCTCATGTATGGTAGAATCACCTCCGACACATACAACGGTCGAATAACCCTTCTTAACTGCAATTCTCGCTAAATTCCAGGCATCACCTTCACCGGACGTCTTCATAAAATCACCGACAAGTCCAAGAGAAGACAGTCGCTTTTTCAGTTTATTTTGAATTGTAGCCACTCTTCCCCCCCCAGATACAGGATTTAGGATGAAGTAATACACATTTTTGACTTATATTTTATATCTTACTCTAAATCTATCGAATCCTGTGATGGATCATCAAGATCCATATCATCCAGTTCATCCTTAGATCTTTCTTTCATTAAACTCGCTCCTCTAAAAACAGCACCGGGTTGAATTATTAAATCACCAGATAAAGTGATATCACCGGTAACTTTGCCTGTTTCGGAAATCTCTACTTCCCCAAGCGACTCAATATTACCCTCAACCCTACCTTCAATTCTAACTTCCGCAGCCTTCACAGAAGCTTTGATAAGGGCTTCTTTGCCGACAATAAGCTTTCCATTGATTTCCACTTCTCCCTCCAATGTTCCATTAATTAATGTGTCCGAATCTGAGACAAAACGCCCTTCGATTTTAGTCATTTCAGAGATATAGGTTTTTATATCAGTTTGTTTAATTTCCGGTCTTGAACTTTTCTTTGTGAACATATATTGATGATTATTATTTATGCTTCCTGAGCTTTTCTATAAACCTTCATTTCTTCTTCGGAGAGGTTCGAAGACGGTTCCCCTTCTTTAATTTCTCTTATGTATATATTTGATGAACCTCGATGGTACAAAGCAGAAATTATCACACCAGTATTATGATAATCAAGAAGACAAAGTGAAAAACTTTGATTTCCTCCATCATCTTTAAACGGATTATATCTAATTAATGAGCTTTTCGTAAAAGATTTCTCAAATTTATTTTCAATTTTCTTAAGTCTCTCAAAAAAAATATCTCCGGAATTAATAGCCTTTTTAGAATTGGTATTAGCTTCTATAATCAGTTCTTCCAAAGATTCCGACTTCCTTCCACTGAATAGGTTTTCCAATCTTTTATTCTGATTCAAATACATCACAAAAGTAAATACGGAAAATATAATGGCAATTAAAGCCATAATGAGACAAATCTCCACCGTGTTTCCTCCCAAAATTGATTCCATAAATACCTTTTACTCTTAATTAAGAGAATACACTTTATGAGCTAAAGTTCAAATTAACTAGAATCTAACAAAAAGTGCTAAAATGATTGAAGTAAAATAATTATCAAAAATGACGCAAAATATTAAACCGGAAAGTCTAAACAAGCTGGAAGAAAGTCTTATTCCTTATGCCTTTGGCAAAAAAGACGTTGTTAGATTACTCATAATATCACTTCTAATTAAAGGACATATTCTAATTGAAGATTTGCCGGGAGTCGGGAAAACCACTCTTGCTAAAGCTTTTTCTTCACTCCTAGGCAGAACTTTTGCCCGAGTACAAGGAACATCGGATACATTACCTCAAGACATTATCGGTGGTGAAATTATCGATCTTAAGACTAATGATTTCTTAATTAAGAAGGGACCTATTTTTAGCGAATTCGTATTGATTGATGAAATTAATAGAATGCATCCCAAAACTCAAAGTGCCTTAATGGAAGGAATGGAAGAGAAGCAAGTCTCCATTGCCGGCAAATTAAATGCTCTTCCCGATATACATATGATAATTGCCACACAAAATCCAATTGAGTATGCGGGGACTTATCCTCTCCCTGAAGCACAAAGAGATCGATTCTTTTGCGTTCTCAAAATTGGCTTTCCCAGTACTGAAGTTCAAAAAGATATTTTAAAAAATCAAACATTTCTGGATTTAAACACCAGAGTTCAAAATTTAAAATCTGTAGTCGATAATCAAGAAATATTACATCTACAAAACATGGTGAAAGAAGTTAAAATAGCTGACGAAATTTTGCTTCGACTCATTAAATTTGCTGAATGGACCAGAAATCCGATCTATTTTCGCTATGGTATAAGTCCACGAGGACTCTCAATATTTGTTCAGGCACTACGAGCGCAAGCCTTATTGGAAGATCGTGATTATGTAATTCCCGAAGATGGTCGGAGTTTAATCATTCCTCTATTAACTCATAGAGTTGAGTATTTGGATGAAACCATGCCCAAAGAAGAGTTGGAAAAAATGTTCCTGCAAAATTACATGGAGATATTTAAAAGGATGTAATTCATTAAATTGTTCAAAAATAAAATACTATATTTTTTTAAAGTCATTGATGATTGGCTTTCCTTCTATGGATTCCTCTCTAAAACCGGAGTCCTGATTTTTTCAATTGGTATCTTACTGTCCGTGATATCTTTCTGGCTTGGAATACACGTCCTCATGTTTATCCCCTCCTTTGTCATCGCATTATTTATCTATTCTTACTTTGATGTATATGTTTCTAATCAAGATTTATCCTGCTTTTTCCAGAAAATCAATGGAAAAATATATCTGAATGTGAATTGGAAAAACAATAAACCATTTTCTTTTTTAAACATCGTCTTTAAATCCAAAGATAACTATTCTGTACTGACTCCTAATTCTAATTTAATAATAAAGAGCCCCAGTCAGGATGGAGCATATTTTGTTTCTTTACAAGGCAGATTGGATATTTTTAGAAAAATAATCAAACTTTCCAGAAGGCCAGAAGAAACCATAAAAGACCGACTGGATACACTTCTTTCACAAAGCAAAGATATTTATTTTCACTTAAGACCTTATCGCGTAGGTGACTCTACTCTAAGAATAGATCCCATCCAAACGATTAAAAGAAATCAGATCTATATTAGAGAGGTTATCGAAGACATAATTAGAGCACCAAAAATCCGCGGAATCAAAAAAATTATCAATATTTTCGTTCGTAGTAACCGCTATATAAAAAAACGTGAAGATTTAAATAAAGGTCCTTTTTTCGAATGGGCTCTTATTTCCCTGGCTTTGATTGGATCCTATCTAGAATGGGGAAATATTATCTTTACTCTGATTGCTTTTCTTTCCATAGGTGTTGTTTATTACATTTTGAATTACTCCAAATGGCAATTAAAAGGCAGAAAAGCAATGAATAAATGGATTATGCTTCTCTTCTCAGTCTTCATTCTAGAAAGTATTTTTTCACTAAATGTAATAGAAGCTGGAATTCATTTTTTACTTTTACTCTGCATTTATAAACATCTTTTCCAGAGAGAAAGAAGAGATGCTTTTACTTATATGTTTCTAGTTTTATTCGTCTTTGTTGCTCTTTCTTTCTTCACACTCAAAATTTGGTTTATTATCTTCTTTCTCCTTTATTTGCTCTTCTCTATTGCTCTGATTTCCATTTACGCGGGAGGAGAAAAAGAAAATGAATATGAAACTAGTTTTGGTCTTCCAAAGACCAAAAAGTCATATGCTTTTATGAATATTACGGTAATCATAGTGATGACTTCTTTATTCTTTCTCTTGCCCCATGGAGAGAGAGTTCAAACCTCTTCCAAATTCAATATATTTAGACAAGACGTTAAAACAGGATTCTCCGATGAGGTCAATCTAAGTCAAATACTTACTATTAAAAAAGATTATTCAAAGCAGTTTTTGATTGAAAATGTTAATGCTACAGATACTGCTAAATTCCAAAATCTATACTTTCGAGGTATGAGATTCACAGACTTCAAAAACATGTCTTGGACCCGAGAACAAACAACGGATGTCAATTATATCCCTCCAAGATCGAAACCATCAGACATGGAAACCTGGACTTTTAAATACTACCCTAACAATTACACAACTATTTTTTTACCTAAAACACCCATCTTAGTTTTTGGTGACTATTTTACCCAAATGGTCGAAGATCGTTCTTTAGTGAAATTCAAAAATAGAATTTTAAAAGCTACGGATATCAAAGTTACCTTTAAACTAAATCAATTTGGGGAAATAGTGGATGCAACAACATATCATGATTACAAGATTCCTAAAATAAGCAAAGATATGGAAATTCTTTTCACACCCTATTGGACAGTCATTCCTGAAAACATAACTAAAAACCCTAAACTTTTGACAGATTATGTGGAAAGTAAATCCGGATTCAAATATTCCCTCGATAAACCGGCCAGGGATTTAACATCGTTCCTCTATGATGAGAAACAAGGTCATTGTGAGTACTTTGCCACCGTACTCGCTTTAACCCTTCAGCACTACGGATTTAAAGCCACAATGGTTAATGGATTCATGGGAGGAGAGTATAATGATCTCTCCAGAACTTGGGTAATTAGAGGCGAGAATGCTCACTCTTGGGTGGAAATATTACAAGATAATGGAGAATGGCAAGTTCTCGATGCTACTCCCCATGTGGAAACAAAGTTTTGGTTTAAAGATAGTGCTATTCTTTCCGATCTAATAACCTATTATGATTTGATAGAATATAACTGGTACACATACATCGTTCAATTTAATATCAGTAATCAAAGGACTCTTTGGTTATATTTGTTAAACAAAGTACCAATTACTATTCTTCTTTCCTCTTGTATAATTCTTGTCTTCATTTTGCTCCAACTGAATAATAATTATTTGATACCCTATCTGCAGATGAGTGCTAAAGAAAAGTTTCTATATTGGCTTTCCAATAAAACCAACTTCAGATATTTCATTCTAGATAATTTAAAAACAAAATATCCCGCACTCGTACATAAAACCAGAGAATTAATCTACAGGAATGAATATACGAGGCGAGATATTGATGAACTAAAATCTAAATGGAAAGAAGCGATTAAGCTCTAGTAATGACTTCGACTTCTTCTTTTACTTTCACAACTTTCAAAACATTTCCCTTCAACAGGATGTAATACATTAGTTCAGCAAGCCAACTAATTAGGACTAGTAAGAAAGGAGACAAAATTACTAGAACTGCAAAGATTGAATATCCGAAATAGAATCGAATATAAAGTTCATAAGGCATAATCAATGACTTGACCTGACCG
>Ga0074197_1001302_pt1 | contig 21896 bp, 22 predicted proteins | sample EPASupsiteSAE305_FD_64526 | JGI IMG/M metagenome (GOLD analysis project Ga0074197, IMG submission 64526) | Bioremediated contaminated groundwater microbial communities from EPA Superfund site, New Mexico - SAE3-05 reassembly with SPADES | ecosystem: Environmental > Aquatic > Deep subsurface >...
GCTGCACATTGAGAAGGGAGGCTTGGCCGTGAGCGGCAGCCCCTTCACTATGACCGCGGACGAGGCCGGCGACCTGGACGCCATGGATGGCAAGATCTACACCTACAGCAAGACCCTTGCCACCATGGCGGTAGACTACACCTACTACATCGAGGCTAAGGACGCGCAGAACGGGGCCGTGGCCGCCACGGCTGAGTTATCCGGGCCCAATGTGGCCCACCAGCCCACTTTAACCTGGACCGGGGAAGCCGGCTACACCGCTGACGGTGTAAACCCGGATACTGGAACGGTTAGTAATACTTATGCCTTTCATGTGAAATATACCGACGTGGACAACCTGGCACCTGCAGCTGGCTATCCGAAATTGCACATTTATAACAACGGAATCGAAATAACTAACAGCCCCTTTGCTATGAGTTATCTGTCGGGTAACCATAATACCGGGTCTATTTACAGTTATCAGACGGCGCTTTCAACCGGCATAGGGTACACCTATCAATATGAAGCATTAAACCAATCATTATATCCCGCCGCCATTATAGCCGGCTATGGCCCCCAGGTCCGCACGAAAATCGCGGGCTACGTCCGCGACCTGGCCAGCAATCCGTTGGGAAGTGTGACGCTGACCCTGAGTGGGGCGGAAAGCGCGACGTATCTGACCGCGGCGGATGGTTATTATGAGTTCTTGATCACCACAAACACCTTTAATGTGGTTGCATCGAGCCATGCCTACTACACGTTTACGCCGGTTAGCCGGGACTATGTGGACAATCAGGCCGACCTCGCAACCGAAAATTATACACGCAACAGCGTTGCGCCGGTCCTTACTTGGACGAATGAAGGCGGCTATGAGGCTGATGGTGTTGAGCCGGGAATCGCGCAAAGCAGCAACACATTCACCTTCCGAATCAAATACACGAACAGCACCGGCGATGCGCCGGCGGCGGGATATCCCCGCGTCCTGGTTAAACGCGGCGGTATTGTGGTTTCCACGCTGACGATGAATTATGTCAGCGGAACCAACCTGGCCGGCGCGATCTATTCAACTGCTACGCTGCTTGCGCCTTATAACTACAATTATGTTTTTGAGGCGGAGGACGCCTTTAACACAACGGCAGACCCGGCAACCGGCCTGGGGCCGGATGTGCGCGGGTTTATTTCCGGCACGGTCCGCGACGCCAACAGCGCCGCTATGAGCGGCGTTACGTTGACGCTTGCCGGCGACGCGGATTCCGCGCTGGCCACCGGGGCCGATGGCACATTCCTGTTCCCGGGGCTGCCGGCGGGCGGCAACTATACCGTCACGCCGTCGAGCCATGCCTATTACAGCTTTGCCCCGGTCAGCCTGTCCACGGCTGCCCTGGTCAACAATATTGCCGCCTGGGACTTCGCCCGCAACAACACCGGCGCGGCCGCGGATTGGACCGGGGAGGCCGGCTATGAGGCTGACGGCGTCGTTCCCAATATTGGTGCGCCCGAGAATCCCTTTATCTTCCGGTTCACTTATATAGATGCCGAGAACGATATGCCGGCGCCGGGGTATCCGAAGCTGCACATTGAGAAGGGAGGCTTGGCCGTGAGCGGCAGCCCCTTCACTATGACCGCGGACGAGGCCGGCGACCTGGACGCCATGGATGGCAAGATCTACACCTACAGCAAGACCCTTGCCACTATTGGCGCCGACTACACCTACTACATCGAGGCTAAGGACGCGCAGAACGGGGCCGTGGCCGCCACGGCTGAGTTATCCGGGCCCAATGTGGCCCACCAGCCGACGTTGACTTGGGCCGGGGTAGCTGGATATATCGCCGACGGCATAAGCCCGGACACATCCACGGTCGCCGCAACATATACGTATGAAATTAAATATACCGACGTGGACAACCTGGCACCTGCAGCTGGCTATCCAAAAATTCACATACTTAAAGCCGGCGCGGAAATCAGTGGTAGCCCTTTTGCGATGAGTTATCTGTCGGGCAACCATAATACCGGGTCGCTATATACTTACCAAACCACTTTGCCTTTAGGAATGGATTACACTTATCAATTCGAAGCGCAGAATCAATATTTAAGTGCAGCTGTAACCCGAGGGGGATATGGACCGCAAGTGCGATCTAAAATATCCGGCTATGTTAAAGACCTTGGGAACAATCCTTTAAGTGATATCACCTTAACGCTTGCCGGCGCAGAAGCAAAGACCTATAAAACCGTTTCGGATGGTTATTTTGAGTTCTTAATAACTACTGAAACCTATACCGTCACGCCGTCGAGCCATGCCTACTACACGTTTACGCCGGGGCAACGCGATTATTTAAATCAAGCCGCTGACGCCGCATTTGAAGGGTTTGCGAGGGACGCTATAGCGCCGGTGTTGGCGTGGACGGGTGAGGCGGGCTATACTTCATCGGTCGCGTCGCCGGTGGTTGCCATGAGCAGCAACACCTATACTTTCCGCGTGAATTATTTAAACGCGAATAATGACGGCCCGGCGGCCGGCTATCCCCGCGTCCTGGTTAAGAAGGGCGCGGCCACAGTGCAGACGCTGACGATGAATTATGTCAGCGGAACCAACCTGGCCGGCGCGATCTATTCAACTGCTACGCTGCTTGCGCCGTGCAGCTTCTATACTTACACTGTGGAAGCGAAGGATATCTACGACACCACCGGGACGCCGCTAAATGAGACCGGGCCGGACGTGCGGGCGTATATCGCCGGCACGGTCCGCGACGCCAACAGCGCCGCTATGGGCGGCGTTACGTTGACGCTTGCCGGTGACGCGGCGGGTTCGATGGTGACGGTAGCTGATGGGGCCTACAGTTTTACGATGCTGCCGGCGGGCGGCAATTATACCGTCACGCCGTCGAGCCATGCCTACTACACGTTTACGCCGGTTAGCCGGTCCACCAGCCTTGTGACTAACCTGGCCGGATGGGATTTCGCGCGCAATAATTATGCCCCCACGTTGACCTGGTCAAGTGAAACCAATTATGAGGATATTCGCGGAGTGTGGCCCAGCACCGGTGTCACAAATGATGATACGTTCATCTTTAAAGTGGTATATGAAGATGTGGATGATGAGGCGTATAAATCCTTAAATCTTTATCTTAAGAAAGATGGGGTCGTTATAAGCACCATCCCGCTAACAGATTGTTACGGGGATTTTTATTCCGGCCTTACATGCAGCTATGGGACATTGATAAGTACCAGCGGAGTTTATGCTTACCGCTTCGGAGCCGTGGGACGTTGGGATGAAACCATAACCACACCGGAAAAAACGTTCCTTTCAATGTTGCCGCCTAGTGCCCCCACAAATGACGCGGCGGTTATTGAGGATAATCAAACCCTTGTGTCGTCGGAAGTTACGCTAAAGTGGTCGGCGGCCGACCCGGAGGGTGGACCGATAACTTATGCGGTGTATGTGTCACAGAATTCTTCACAGGTTTTAAGTGTTCGCGCCGGCTTCCGGCCGGCCGCCTCGGCCGCGGCCTTGGTTTATACCGGGACCGACACGTCATACACCTTAAGGAACCTGGTCCCAGGGAAAACCTATTACTGGAAGGTAAACGCTACAAATCAATACGGCGTTACCACCGCAGGCAGCGTAATGAGCTTCACAACGCTGGAGACGGCGGTAAATAAGGTCTTTAATTATCCAAATCCGTTTAACCCCACGAAAACTAAGACCAATATTGTTTTCCGTGTGAATTCGCCGCAGATAGTGAAAATCAAGATCTACAGCGAATATGGGGATTTGGTGAATACCATTGAGGCCGCGGCCGCGGCCGGCACAAATGAGGTTAAGTTCGATGGTCGGGATAAATCCGGCCAGCTGCTTTTTAATGGGTCCTATATTGCGAAGATCGAAAGGGCTGAGGGGGCCGCCAAATGCTATATCCTTATCGTAAAATAATTCTTTGGCTGATTGTTTCAATGATGGCCGGCACCGCCGGCGCGGTTCAAACAAGGACCCATTTCCTTGATTATGGTCCGAGCGCGGGTGCAATGGGAATGGGTGAGGCTAACGTCGCCTACGCTTTAGACGCCGGGGCGATCTACTACAACCCTGCGTTGATCTACACCATTAGGGACCAGGTTACAGCTTCACATTGGTTTCTTTATGATGGGGCACGTTATAACTTTGTGGGGGTTGTTGCGAATAATGAAACGTCGGCTTTCGGCCTGGCCGGAACACAATTCTACCGGGACAATATTGAGGCGCGGCAAGCAATTACAGACCCGGGAACGCCAATACAAAACGACCAAATGGCGGTCTATGGTGCCTATGCCGGCCGGCTGGCGGCCTGGAAACTAAACTACGGCGTTAACGTTAAGTGGTTAAAGTATTCGATGGGGGATTTTACCGCCGATGGCTTTAGTTCAGATGTTGGTGTTTCCCGTAGTGTTTTCAGCCGGACTTATTCGATGGGGAAAAAGGTTGTCGTAACCGCCGGCGCGGTCGCAACAAACCTGTATCAGACGGGGATTACGCTGGATAGTGAAAAAGAAATGATCCCTTTGGGGATGAAGGGCGCGGTATCGATCCTAACTACCTTGTGGCCGAAGTATGATAGGGACACAAATAAACTAACGTATGATAATTTTGTTGGGGAACTTGATTATACGTCGAGGGACGGGATTGCAGATATTGGCGGAGGAGTGCAATATACCTTGGCGCAGCAGTATTTATTGAGGGCGGGTTTCGCGCGCGGAATTACGGCGGGATTTGGGTATAAGTATGGTGATATCGTGTTGGATTACGCTTTTATTGTGAAGGCGCTAACCAATTTTCACCGTATCGGTTTTTCCTATAGTTTCGGGACCGCGCAGACTACCGAAGCCACAATGCCAATTACCGACGACTTCCAAAAAGTGTATCAAAAGGCGCAGCGGGTTTATGAAAGATTTGTCCGTCACGCCGAAGAATTAATGAAACAAGAGCGCCATGAAGATGCGCGGCTGATGTTAATTAAGGCCGTGCCGTTGAATCCTAAAAACAACGGCAACGCCAAAGACCTCTTAAAAGTATGCGACCAGGTCCTGCAAACAAAGCAGACCACTGATCTGATTGCAAAAGCTAATGAGGGGTTGGCAAAAGATATTAAAACAGCATTCGCCTACTATCTGCAGGTTTACAAAATAACGGCCGACGCGGCGATTTTAAGCACCGCAGATGAAATGGTTAAAAAAGACCCGGCGCTGGCCGAGAAGCGAAAAAGCTTCGCAGATGATCAGGTTAAAATCTACAACGCGACCATTGAGGCCGGGGATTTTGAGGCGGCAGCTAAGCAGCTACCCGGAGTAAAGCGGTTGGTGGACGATAAAACAGGGGAGCAGTTGGGGGCGGCCCTGGCTGACCGAAGAATGATCCGGGTGGGGAAATTGGTCGCGGAAGCAATGAAGCATATGCAGAAAGAGAACTATATTAAGGCGTATGCTTATTTTAATGAAGCCTACCAGCTGAGCGCGGACGCCGGCATTAAGGATCAGATTAAAATAGCGAAAGACAAATACTTCGCTAAAAAGAAGTTGAGCGTTGAGGACAATATTTACGCCGATAAACTGTATTATAAAATGGTTTATAATTTTGCGACAGATGATGCGTACCAGGTTATCAGGGGCGAACTAACCAGTTTCAACCCCTTCTATGATCAAAGTGAATTTAAGAATAGCCTGGTCGGATTAGGGAAAGAAGAACGGGAGATCCTTTTGGTTGAGTAGGTCTTGACTTGTATGACATTATGACATATAACATAAGGAGGATAGTATGAATAAGAAAATAAAATCAGTAATGACCAACCGCGCGTTTTGGGTGTTCGTGGTTTATGCCGGTGTAATCGCGCTGACTACCACGGACGCCTTCGCGGTTGGAGAACAGATAGAAAGCAGCCTTACTAAGCTGCTGAACTGGGTGACAAAGGTCCTGGGCGGTATGGCGCTGGCTTATGGCCTTGTGTTCACCGGCATGAAAATGTCCCTTGGGGATGAACAGGCGATAAAAAAGGGTTTAGGGATAATCGCCGGCGGGATCGTGATATTTTCCGCTACCTATATCGTGGCGCTGGTGCAGACGATATTTAAATAGCCATGAACGTCAAGACATACAAAGGCTTATCACACACGTTGTTTTTATTCGGCCTGCAGCCGATTGATTTTGCCTTTGTATGCCTCTTGACGATTCTGATATGGACTTTCACGTTTATGGCGGTGCCAACGTTGGTTGGGGGGGTCCTATCATATATCGGGCTAAAGCGGTTGAAGCACGTTGACCTGGACACCCGGAGAATATTCATCCGCTATATCCTGGCCCCGGCAAAAATCGGAATCCGGGCAACAGATATTGAAAACTATAAATCATGCTTAAAATAACCCCTGTTACGATAAAGACCATTTTGGCCCAGGAGGCCGCGCCGGCTATGCCGGCGCTGGCAAACCTTTGGGCCATTGAGGACGATGCGATAATTGGGCTTGATCTGAGTTTTTCCTACGCGTATGAATTAACCTTGCCGGATCTGACAACAAAATCCGAACAAGAATTGATTGATTTTGTTCAGCACGTGCGCCGCTTCTTAGATACTATCCCCGCTGGCGCGGCCGTGCAGTTTTTAACGCGGTTCACGCATGGGGATGATGGGATGATTCGAAAGTATCAAGAGACGGTACAGGCCACGGATGAAATCAGCCATTTGGTTGTAAACGCCAAGGTGGAACATTTTTCAAAGCTCTTTATTCAGAACCGAAAGACCTATTTATTCATCACAACCACCGGGGCCGGGACGGCCGAAGAATTGCGAAAGATGGACACGAAGTTTTTTATGGTCAACTTAAAAGACCATAAGCCGCTGACAAAAGCACTTCATGACCAATCTTTAAAAACCTTAAACGGCCTGGCGGAGCTGCTAACGTCGCAGCTTAAGCAGTTGGGGATAGATACCGCCAAGCTTGACCGAGCAAAGTCGCTTGACCTTCTTTACAAATATTTGAACCCGGGCCGGGCCGAAGTTGTGCCGGCGTTTAAATACAACCCCGAGCAGACCCTGAGAAGCCAGGTGTTCTTCAACGCTTGCGAGAATAATTTTGACAACATTTACCTGGACGGGTTCTATTACAGAGCTGTAAGTCTTTACGTCCGGCCGGAAGATGTTTCAATCATAATGCTGATTAACTTCCTAAATCGGATTGCGCCGGACGCCGATCTTTCGATTGCGGTCCTTACGGCCGACCAAGATGAAATGATGCGGAAACTGCATTTAACAGATAGTCTTGCCCGCAACATCGACAATATGAGCGGGTTCAAAAAGAATTACGAGGCTGTTCAGAAATCCCAGGACGCGAAGCAAATGATGGAGGATGTTAAAACATCCTTTCAGAAAGTTTATTTTTACAAATTAGCGGTCATAGTGAAGGATCGCGACCTGGCGGATTTGACGGCGCGGACGAATAAGATTTTGCAGCTTTTCCAAACAATCGGGGAAGCCGGCGGTGTGATTGATGACATGAATCATTTAAATCTTTTCCTGTCGGCGCTGCCGAATAATACCCACTTAAATATCCGCAAGCACCTGTTTCACAGTGAGGCGGTTTCACATATGCTGCCATTGAGCGCGGAATGGAAAGGCACAAAGCGCCCGAACATGCTTCTTTTGACCGATAACAATGAGCTGCTGCCTTTTGATCTGTTTGATGATTCGTTGTCGGCCAAACACGGCCTAATTATCGGCCAGACCGGCGGCGGGAAGTCTTTTGCGACAAATTACCTGTTGACTAGCTTCTTTAATGAATCAGAAAAGAACCACATCATTATTATTGATGTGGGCGGGTCTTATCGTAAGCTTTGTTCCCTTTTTGGTGGCCAATATCTTGAAGTGGAATTGTCAGAAAAGTTCGCCTTTAACCCCTTCCCGAGCAAAAAGTTTGCCGTAATAAATGAGGACCCGTCGGCATTTGAAATCGACACGGACGTAATCGCTTACATTACTGGGTTGACACAGAAAATGCTGCATTTGCCGCAGCTGGCCGGTAAGGAACAGAAAATAATTGAAACTGCCGTAGTGAACACTTATCGGAATTGCACAACCGGGCAGCCTTTATTGGGGGATTTCCATAAAGAGTTAACCGACTTTGCCACCGCGGACCTGGATCTAAAGGAAATCGCCCGTGAATACGCCCGGAACCTGGATATTTGGGTTAACGGGCGCTATGGGAAGATCTTAAATCGGAAAAACGCGCTTTCAATTGATAATCGAATTGTGGTGTTCGACCTTCAAAAACTGGATAGTGAAAAAGAACTGCAATCTGTAATCTTTTTCATTATATCCTCGGTGATTGAGGGTAAGTTAAAAGATAAATCCTTAAAAAAGATGATCGTGATAGATGAAGGCTGGAAATTCTTTAATGATGAAGTCGGCTCGATGCTTATTGAGAACCTTTACCGCACGGCCCGAAAATTCAATGCCGCGATTTACTCAATTTCACAAAGCCCAACCGACTTTCTGTCCACGAAAGCCGCCAACAGCATTATTTCAAACACCTATTTGAAATTTATTCTGAAAATTAAAAGCGGGTTCGAACTGTTGGAGAAGTTCGGCCTCAATCCGCAAGAGATCGCTAAGGTCCGAGATTTGCGGATTGAAAAAGGTGTTTTTAGTGAAATCTTCTTAAAGTTTAATGACCACAGCCGGGTAATCAAAGTCCAGCCGTCGCCGGTGGATTATTGGATCTGCACGACCGACCCGGAGGACACACAGAAAGAAGCTGCCGTGCGGGCGGCACATGCGGAATATACGACCGCCCAGGTGATTAAGACGTTAGCGGAAGGTAAAAAGGGGGGGATATGAAAAACATAATGATCGTGGGGATGATGGTTATGCTGGCCGGCTGCGCCACCTTAAAGGACCTGGCTAGCGCGGCGAAGCCGAAGTATGAGGCGAACAAAACCGGCACCTATACGCCGGCAGGCCAGGAGGACTTGACCCATGAGTTTATAGATGTTTCCGGGGCCCCGGCCTTCCAGGCTAAGGTTAAAAGTCTTTCATATGAGCATATGGGTTGGATCTATTACGAGGTCCCTTATAATGAGAGCACCCTGGCTGACGTGAAACAGACGGCAAAACAGGCCGGGGCAGATGGGGTGATCATATGGCGGACCGACTACGCTAAAGACCCACTGCTGGAACGTTCTTATGGCATTTCAGCGATAGCGATTAAACTGAATAAGTAACCAGGGGAACCTATGAAAAGGATACTTTTAATTGTTGGGTTGTTTTTTGTGTTGACCGCCCCAAGCCATGCCTTCCTTGACACGGCTTTGGGCGGCGCGGCCAAGAGTATAACGGCCGCCTATGATAAGGCGTATCAGGAGTTCATGAAGGCGCAAGCCATTCAGCAGACCAGGACGCTGATTCAGAACTACAATGAATCAAAGCGCTTCTACGATCGGATGAAAGAGATATCCGATTATAAGGGCGGCATCGGCGCTTATGTGACCGACAACATTAAGTCGTCTATTGATAAAAACAACGCCGACAAATACTGGCAGCTCGAATATGATTTTATGCGGGCTGACCCGGAAGATACGGCCTATGTGAAAAAATGGATATCCGACGTGGATAAAAAGGTGGATAATAAATTCGACTATTCAAAGGAGATCCACGCCATAAATCTTAAACGGGATAAAACCATTAAGGATGATATTATCGGCAAGGCCAAGGATAAGAGCCTAAAACAAGAGGACCGGGACCGGATCGCTTTTCAAGCATCGATTACACAGCTGGAAGTGACAAATGAAATGAACAAGAACCTTCAACAGCTGCTAATCCTTGAAACCGAGCGCAATGCAAAAGAATGGGCGGCTGAGCGAAAAGCCTCAATTGAGACAGAGAAGATGAAAGACGTGATCGAGAAGATGTATAAAACCACCAAGAAAACAAGGAACACAGACCCCTATAAGACCTTGGAGGAATTACCCCGATGAACACTATTTATATGCCGGTAATCGACCCGCTGGCGATTCCCTATTCAATGTCAACGTATGCTGGCGTTATGAAAATAATCGCCGCCGGCGCATTCGGATTGTTTTTAGTGATCGCCTTGATAACTGAACAGGCGAAAGCATTAAAAGGCGATCAGCCACCTAAGATCCGGGAGATCCTGGTTCGAGCTGGCCTGATTTTTGCCGGGCTGGTGTTATATCGGCACATCTTCGCAAAAATCGTGGCTTTCAATGAAGTTATTGCAATGAGCCTTTTAAGCCTTGAAGATTTCGCAAAATTCAAGGTCTTGCTTACAAGCCACCTAGATAAGCTGCCGACGTCTGTTTTAAAAATGACGTTCAATAGCTTCTTGGTCACAGGATTCATTTATGCGTCAATGATCGGAGAAGTCGTACTGCAATATTTCCGATACGTCTTGCTTGCTTTACTGTATATCCTAGGGCCGCTGGCTTTTGTTACCGCCCTTCTGCCGGAAACAGCCAGGTTAACTAAGGGCTGGTTCATCACATTGCTGCAGGTGTCGTTTTGGATTGTGATTCTTCGCGTCACACAGGCTGTAATGTTGATGATGAACATTGAGCAGACACTAAGCAATGGTGATGTGATGGGGTACCTTTTTGTAACGGTTTTAATGACCGCGCTGGTGTTCTTCACCCCGCTGATAAGTGAGCGGCTATTGTCGGGTTCAAATATAAGCCTGATGGGCGGCATAGCTATGGCGGCCGGGACGGCCATGTTAACAAAAATCGCCACCCATCCCGCGACAAAAGGGACAACCGCCGGGATAGGCCGCGGCGTGGCGGCCGCTTATAAGGGAATGTATGAGCACCCGTGGAGTGAAGCGTTTTCGCGATTTACCCGCGCCGGGAAGCCGGCAACGGCAAAATCCAACGATAAGCCGGCACCCAGGAGATAATTTATGGCCGATACTACCAAGACCGATACCGCACCGAAACCTGAGGGAAGGAAATATCACGAGGTTTGGGGGGAAATGGCGAATCAGCTTAACCTTTTTAAACACCTGACGCTGCTTTTTGCCGGGGCGGTGATCTTCTTAACGATCTTGTTGACTAAAAGCATTAATAAAATGCCATTGGTGATCCGCGTGGACACACTGGGGAACGCGGAATCTTTTAAAGACGTTCAATCCGCAAACCCGGTCAGCGCGGCTGAGGTCAACAACTTCACGCAATATTTCCTGCAGTATTGGATTGCCGGGAATTTCTATACCTATGAGGACGACCTCACAAAAGCTTTTAAGATGATGTCTGAGGGGTATCAGCGCAAAGCTAGTGACTATTTATCCACACATGGGACGATGGATTACATAAAGACGAACCAGGTTAAGACAAAAATGACCATTTCAGAAATGCTGATTCTGAAAGACACAAAGGATTATGTAAACCTAAAAGTCAAAGGCACAAATGAGGTTCGGTCTTACCAGGCAGCAGATTTCTACAAAGAAGAGATCTTTGAATGTGAGCTGTCACTTAAAAAAGTCGAACGGACCGAAAACACGCCCTGGGGCTTGTTGGTGGACGCCTGGAATGTGTCGTACTTTAAAAAATGAAACTGCCTATAATCTACACGGCTGTCTTTGTGGTGCTGACCTGGGCCTTCTTTGTGGACCACAGCGCCCGGACAGCTTATGTGCCGTTGAAAGAAGGGTTGCTGTATAGTGTTAGTGTTGGTAGCCATACCACGCTTAACGATGAAGTAACCGAGAAGATCCTTTTTAAACGGACCGCTGAGGATGAATACCCCACGATTGAAGCCGCAACAACAGAATCGCTGCCAGGCAAGTTCTTGGTGCGGGTAATAGGCCCCCAAGAAGCGAAATATAGGCTTGTAACAGCCTCTTCCCTGGTTGGGAAGGGGGAAGTGGCCGGGAAGGCCCTAAACCCCCTTAAAACCGTGCCGGGAGGCCCTAAAAAGGGCCAAGAACGGCCTACTGACCAGGCCAAAGCCGCCATTGCGGCCGTAACCGTCCAAAAAGAGGTCCCCCAAGAGGTCTTGAATGTCAACAAAATTCGGGACATTGTAAATAATTCCGATAAGACCTATTTCTTTAGCGGCGCGGAACGGACCCTTAATGATGTGACCTTGAAAGTGAAATCCATCACCCCCTGGCAGAACCGCAGTATATTGACGCTTGAATTATCAAATGACCAGGCTAAATATTTCTTTATTTCAAATATCGCGGTTGTGTCCGCGGGACTACCGCTGCCAGCTGACCTATTCAATGACCCATTTTTACCCGGGAACAAGGCGGCCGCGCTTTACATTCTGACAGCCCGGCCGCTTAAAAGTGAAGCTGTCGCAGTAAAGCTTTCGGAATCCGCCGGCAGTGGACGGAGCTTTGATCTTTCAGTGGGAATTCCTTAAGGAGCGCACATTATGAAATACCTGGTATTTGCTTTTTGTTTTGCCGCTGGAGTCGCCGGCGCGGCGGCCGAAACGTGGAACGGACCAACAGACCATCGGCCAACAACCAAAAAATACTATATGCCGACGGGGTTCACTTTCGACGGGGTACTACGGACGGCGATTTTTTCATTCAATACAAATACGCCGGTTATTGTGGAAACAGAGTTTGATGTGACCTATCTTGGGAAAGTGATGATCCCCAAGGGGTCCCGGCTTATTGGGACAAGCGCCATTGAAAAGACCGACGACCGCGTAAACGTCACTTTTCACACAATTGTTTTCCCCAACGGCGAGGAAATAAAATTTAACGGCCTGGCGCTTTGGACCGATGGATCTGCCGGGATAAAAGGCAAAGTAGATAAAAAGAAGGCCGCTATCCCGGTAAAAGTTCTTCTGTCGGCGGCCGCAAACGGCGCAGCGCTGGCAACCAATAATTCTGTGCCGAATGAAATGGTTAAGGGCTTGGCCACAGACGCGCAGGCCGACCTGGCCGCCAAGCAAGAAGTTAGTGTTTCTGTTCCAAAAGATATCGGGATTTTAGTTTACATTGTGGAGAGAACTGAATATTAAAAATGAGGGCATTTTACGACGGCCTTGATATACATATAAAACTGGGAATTGCGATACTGCAATTCCTGGTGATTTACCGTTTTTATGTGTATTACATCTTAAAGCCGGCGAAGAAAGCTATAATTTTTTGGCAGATAGTTGGGTATTTTATCGTCGCCGGCGCGGGATATTATTACCTTCGGAATTTCCAACCGGCCATTTTCGCGGAGTATTTCTACAGCGTTTATGCGGTAAAGCTTTATAGCCTTATACTTGCGCCGGCAATGGATCATGCTTTTTACTTGCCGCTTTTTACCGGCACGGTTTTGGTTTTTCGCCATTATTTCCTGTATAAAATCTTCCCCGAGAAAAGTTTGAAACATGGCCCGGATTTCGTGCCGACCGAAAGCCAGGCTAATGACGGGGTATATGTCGGCGACTTCAACCAGGACGTGCTGCCCCCGCATGTGCGAGGGTTTACCAGGCGGTTTACAAATAAACTGATTATTCCCTACAACCGGCTTTCGCGCGGAATCACGATCCTGGGGAACATGGGAAGCGGCAAAAGCCGGCTGATGCAGATCTTAGAGGAAACAGTTAGGGAGAAATACCCGGACGTCCCAGTTTTAATACACGACCCTAAAGGGGAATGGCTGCGAACCTTTTACAACCCGGAAACAGATCTGATTTTTGCGCCTTTTGATAAAAGGTCGGCCAGTTGGGACGTAATGCGGGATTTTAAAGAAAATCCCGAAATGCTGCATTCGGTTGTTTCAACTTCGATTGAGGCGCACCATAGCGGAAATAGTGATCGCTTTTGGAGCGACAAAGCCGTGGACCTGATTAAAGAGGCCCTGACCTATCCCGACTTGGAATCCGCGAAGAAGTATCTGCTGCACAAGAAGAAGCTAAATAGGGATGATAAAACTTTCCTTTCGATCTATTCATCCGCCACAATCGGATTTAAAGATATAGCCGCGGTGCAGCTGATGAACCTCGAAGAAGGGGAAATATCCTCGGTTCATCCCAGTACAAATGAACTTACTATAAAACATGACGGCATACTAAAAACCTTTAAAGCAGATGCTAATATTATAAGCATAGTGCGGCCAGGCGCAATTGTTGATGTATCTATTAGCGCCGGTCAAATCAATATTATTCCAAGAAAAGAAGCGAAGAAGATTTCAAAGCCTCGCGTAATTAAAGACTTCATAAATCATAACGGCAGGATCTTTCTGTTAAACAATCCAGCCTGCAAAGCTGAACAAGCCGGTGCATTAACCTTGTTTTTATCAGCCTTCTTAATGAAAACAATTTCCGAGCCGGACCTAAGTGAACACCAGTTGCGGGCTGTCGCTATGGTGGACGAAGCATTAACTTTCCACTTGCCGGTTGATGTTGAGACGTCTGTTTATAGTCAAAGCCGATCTAAAGGGCTTTGTATAATCGCTTCTGCACAATGGCTTCCGCGTAAAGCGGAAGGGGAACGTGGCCTTTGGGCCAACATGGCAAGCCATATTTTTGCCATGAGGATCAGCGACCTGGACACCCGGGCATCTTTTTCACAGCGAATCGGAAAGTTGTTGTATAATGAAAAGCAGAAATCAGTATCCACCGGGGAAAAGAATTCTTCCAGCACCACGTCGGAGGTTGAGAAACAGCACCATGCTTTCGCGCCGGAGGACTACGGCAATTTAAAAAACAGGGAATTTATATTGTTCCATGAAGGCGGAGTAGCCCCGGGGCGGGTTCGAGATATCGACAGCCGGCAGAATGATGAAGTTAAAACTATTGACTACACCCAACGCCGGGATTTGATAGAATTTATGAAGGATTTATGACCTACTTTAAAAGCAAAGCGGCCGCGGCCGAGGCCGGGAAGGCCCTAAAGAAAAGGCGTGAAGCACTTGGGATTTTTGCGAAGGAAGTTGGAGAGCACTTTAGTAAATCTGAGCGGACGATTTACAGATGGGAAGAAGGGGAAGGGCTAACCTTCTTCTTCGCAAAAGAGTATGAGAACTTCCTGGCCACAAAGAGCCGGCTGCAGCCGGGCAGATAATCCGGCCGTCCGTCCTGGGCGGCCTATGAACACCTTTCAATTAAATTGTTGTCAATTGTGGAAAAAATATTTTAGCCGGCTGGTTGCTTACAAGCGCCGGCATGGCGATTGCAACGTCCCGCGGCGCTACCTGGAAGATCCGCAGCTGGCCGGATGGGTCCACCAGCAGAGAAACAACAGGCGATCCAGCAACTACCGCCCGGACCGGGAAGCAAAATTAAATCGCCTGGGGTTTATATGGAACACGCGGGAGCTTGCCTGGCAAAAGAATGTCCAGGTCTTAACGGGGTATAAGCGCCGGCATGGCGATTGCAACGTCCCGAAATCCCACAAGAATAAACCTTTGGTGCAATGGGTTTACGCCGTGCGGCGGAGATATCATCGAAAAGAATTACCGCCGGCGCGTATAAAACAATTAACTGACCTCGGCTTTACATGGAACTGGGGAGAGGCCCACTGGCAAGAAAAATACCAACTACTGATTGCTTACAAGCGCCGGTATGGCGATTGCAACGTCCCGCAAGACTGGAAGAAAGACGGCTTGGGGAAATGGGTGAATACACAAAGGACTTTCCGCCGGCGCGGCCGCTTATCAAAATCCAGGCTGCGGTTGTTGAATAAATTAGGCTTTGTGTGGAATTCGATTGAGGCTAGGTGGCGCAGTCGGTACGCGTCGCTAATTAAATATAAAAAGCACTACGGGAATTGTAATGTGCCGGCGGGATGGCCCGGCAACCGGCAGCTGGCAAACTGGGTGGGGGTTCAACGATATTTTTATAGGAGTGGCCAGCTGCAGCCGGCGCGTATTTCCCTGTTAAATAAAATCGGATTCACCTGGGGCTTAGCGCCTTTTTAAATGTGGTAAAATATTGCGTTACTTAAATCACAGTAAGGGGAACTAATGAAAAGACTTGTTGTGGCATTATTGTTGTTGCCGGCGGCTGCCGGCTATGTTTCCGCGGCGGGGTTTAACCTTCCCGAGCAGAGCGCCGCGGCTTTGGGAATGTCGGCCGCGTTTGTCGGCCAGGCGGATGATGCGTCCGCGGTTTGGTATAACCCAGCTGCAATAACCCGCTTCGAAGGCACAAAGTTGGCGGCCGGAGTGATCGCGATAGCGCCGGATATGAAACATGAGAACACCAACGGCACAACCGATAAGGCCGCGCCGCAGATCCATTTAACCCCGCATTTTTACGCCACCCACAAGATAAACGACACAATGGCGGCCGGCATGGGTATAAATGTTCCTTTCGGCCTGGCCACAAAATGGTCCCACACGTCGGCCACAAAAAGCGTGGCGACGCTTTCAGACATTCGGGCTATTAATATAAACCCGACTTTCGCCTACAAGATCAACAACCAGGTGTCAGCTGCAGCCGGGATCAGCTACGTCTATTTGGACGCTGAGCTGGATAAAATGTTGGGGGCAAATGAATTCAAACTAACCGGCAAAGACAGCGGTTGGGGCGCCAACGCGGCGCTGTTTTATACCCCTACCGAAAAAATCCACGTCGGCGCGACTTACCGCACGGAAGTTGCGGTGAAGATCGAAGATGGCACGGCCGAATTCCCCGCTGGAACCAAAAATGATGCTTCAACCAAAGTCACGCTGCCGGCACAGGCCGCTATCGGCGTTTCATATAAAGCGACCCCGAAACTTAATGTTAATTGTGATGTAAACTTCACTGGCTGGTCGTCGTATGATAAGCTTGTAATCAAAATGCCCTCTTCGACCAGCACCGACACGAAAGAATGGAAAGATGTCTGGGCGCTGCGGATCGGTGGACAATACGAACTGAACGACACCTGGAAGCTGCGGGCAGGGTATATGCACGACAATAACCCGGTACCCGAGAAGCGCTTTGAAACCCGCATACCCGATTCAGACCGCAACGGGTATTCCGTCGGCGCGGGCTGGAAAAAAGGCAACATCGTTGTTGACGCTGCCTATATGTATCTTCGCTTCAACACAAGGGAGATAACGGCCAGCCAAGCGGGCGGGACCACGGTTGTTACTGCGCTGAATGGGACTTATAAAGCCATTTCCCACCTGGCCGGCTTGACCGTAGGCTACAGCTTCTAAAACAAAACCACAGGAGCAATAAGCCGCCCGGAGAGATCTTCGGGCGGTTTTTATTTAATCCGCGGCGACCGTGCCGGCCCAGCCCCCCGATACAAGGGCCGTTTCAGTATCGAACTTATGTTCGATATAGCCGCGGCCGCCGCGGCGTGGCCGGCCCGAAAGGGCCGCATAAAGAACACCGTTTTATAAATCGGGCCGCGGTATATAAGCAACCAGCCAGGCTTAACCCACGCCCGGCCGAAGCCCCCCAGGGCGCGTAGGCCGGGCCCCGCGCCGGCGGGCAGCCGGCGACCCGAGGCTGGAACCTGGCTAAACCCGTAAAATCAGGTTTTTCGTCGAGAAAGTCAAAAATAATCGACCGCTAAGGCCCCTGGGAGCCGCTTTCAGAAGTGCCCGCGGGTGTTTGTACCCCCCATTTCGCCCTATAATTAGCAGTCCCTAAACCGCCCATCTTCCCGTCGAGAGGCCCAGCTGCTGCAGCAGCTGTCCGGGGAGATCGCCGCCGCGATAATTAGCAATCCTTTTCCCGGGGTCCATTTGGACCCCGGAGCCGTAGACGGGCCGCGCAACTGCGCGGCCAAAGCCGGGACACGTCCCGGCCGGCTACGGCTAAACGGTTAGGTGCGGGCCGAGCTGGTCCACCGCCAGGCGTGGCCGGCGCCGGGGCCCCAACCCCGGCCAGCTGCGGCCCCTGGGCCCGCGGAGATCCAGCCGGGCTGTTTTCCCCGGCTGATACTGGCAGCCCGGGTTATGGCCACCGCAAAGCCCCAAGGCGGCCGCGGACCGGGTGAGGGGTAGTTCCGGCCGGCTGGCCGCGAGAAAGACAGCCTGAGGCCGGCAGAAGCCGCCGGCGGCCGTTTTAAGCAGCCCGGACAGCTGCCGGCAGCCTGCCGCGCATGGAGCGCACCGCTGCCTGGCGGGCGGCGCCGCGGCGCCAAGGAGTGCCCGGCCTGGCGCTGCCTACCTGCAGCTGCCGGCCGCGGCCGGCATGAAGACCTGGTTCGAACTGATCCGGGCTGCCCGGGGCCCTAACCCCGGGGATTATTGAGACCGGGTGCACGTCCGCCGACCTTGCGTGAAGCCCTTGCCCGGACGAAGCCCCCCAGGGCGCGTAGGCCGGGCCCCGCGCCGGCGGGCAGCCGGCGACCCGAAGATGATCCACGCCAGCCGCGCGAAGCGCGGCCGAAGAGCAATTAAAGCGTGGTGTTCCTTATGCGGCCCTTTCGGGCCGGCCACGCCGCGGCCGCCGCGGCTATATCGGCGCACAAGCGCCGATAACAGCAAGTCCTTCTAGGGGGGTGTTGACAATTGTGTTGTATCTGCTATAATATTTCTGAACTTATTACTTTCTTACTTTCCCATGTTGTGACTTTCGTATGTTCTTATCGGCAGGGGGCGTTATGAAAAAGAAAACTAAAACAGTATACCAGGTCGGGTTGAATGCCAGGTTGGATTTTAAAGATGATGTGCGCCGCGCCAAGAAGGCGCTGCGTCTTAAAACCATCCGCCAGGCTAAAGGCTATTTTCAATCGGGGAAATAAAACGAGGGGGTTTTATGACCAGGTTACAGCAAACAGAAAAGACAACCGGGATAGTTAAGCGTGAAACTGGCGCTTACTACCGCGGCCGGGCGATAATGGTGGAGTTGCGGCCGCCGGCAACGATCGCTTTGCGGTTAAAGAAGTCCAGGAAAGCATACCCTTTAAATGTCGTCACGGCGTTTGAACATGCGGTGAAGATCGAAGCCGCGGCGCTGTTGAAGCGTCGGCAGGACGAGCGTAAAGCCCGGAGAGTGGCAAGGGGGCAGAAATGACCAGCCCAAAGATTGATGTGTCCGACATGAAAGTGACACAGGCTTGGGCGTGGATCACAGAGGACGGCCAGGTCCGCGGGACCTTAAATATGCAGACAGGCGCCTACCAGGTTCCGGCGCTTGTTTTGGTGGAGAATAAGCATTTAAAGAAAACTGTCAAAAAGGAGTGCAAAAATGCGTGAGATAATGTTTGTGGGGTGGGTTAACCTGGTAATGGGTGTCTTGGCGGTTGTGTATGCTTTGGTTTGGAAGCACGGCGCCTGGAAAAGCCTTCGGTTTTTCGGCGGGGTGATGGTTGTTTTGGGGATCTTGGTTCTTTGGGTTGTGGATTGGCCGAAAGGGATATAAGTGAATATTTTATAGGGGGAATTATGAACAGATTGCCGGTAATAGCGTTTCTTTCGTTGGTCTGCGGTGCGGAGTTTTTTGCTGTGCTTGGTATTGTTGTATATGCCTGGGCAAATGGGGGATATGCCAAGGGTATGACGGTTGTGATGTTGTTTGTGGGAGTGTTTTTTGGCGGCATGGTCCTGGCGGAGCAAGGGGCAAGGCGTTAATTAAAGTTCAAGGAGTAATAAAAATGAAAATTCAAGCGTTTGTGAATCATAAAGGCGGGGTCGGTAAGACTACGCTTTCATACAACTACGCACACCACCGCGGGAAGCAAGGAAAGAAGGTTTTGTTCCTTGATCTTGACCCACAGATGGCGGCGTCGTTCCTGTTTAATAGTTGGGATGATAAAGCTTTTGTCGGCAGGATCTTTAAAGGCGATCCTGTTGAGGCAGCGCCCGTCGCACAGAATGTAAGCCTGTTGAACGCCGGGACGAAGCTGCGGCTGTTAGAAATTAAAGACCGCTTCTTTTCCAGGCCGGTCATGTTCGGCGATCGCTTAAGGCAGTACCTGGCTTCCGTTGCTGATAAATACGACGAATGCGTAATCGATACCCCCCCTATAATCGATGGGATGATGGAAACAATTATATCAGTAAGCGATTACTGCATAATCCCGCTGCAGAGTGAAATTCTGCCTATCGTCGGCCTAGAATCCATTAACACTATTATCGACAATGTGAAGGGCAGTAAATACTTCATTGTGATAAATATGTTTGCCCCCCGGACCAGGCTGCAGAATCAGATTTTGGACGAGCTGCGCGAGAATTACCACAGCATCGTTCTTCCCACCCCTATCCGGCGAAGCATTAGAGTGGTGGACGCGCAGCACCGGAAGGTGCCGATATCCTCAATAAAGTGTGGTGTTGCCCAGGACTTCGCCAAGGTCTTTAAAGAGTTGGACGCGCGGTTGGTAAAATAAGAAGATAAGATTTATTATTTTACTGGATTACATACTTAATAGGAGTGTGACTTATGAGCGAGAAACATAAAAAAACAAACATCATCGGCGCGGCGCGGGACGCGGTTCACGCGGATATTCCCCGGGAGGATAAGAGCTATGGCAGCGTTTCGATCAGAAAGACGCTGGTGGACCGCCTGAACAAAGCCTTGTATGTTCAGAAGATGGAAGATCCGGCGAAGCCGACTTTTAGCGATCTTCTTGAGAAGGTGATTAACTGGAAGCTGGTCGAAGAACTGTCAAAGCCGTCGGCCGGGAAATAACCTGGTTGGGGGGGTTATGAATCCGTATTGTGATATGCGAGACAAGGTTGTTGAGCATGTGTTGATAGTCGCGGCGGAGTTCAAAAGGATCTTCGGCAAGGACCTTGCGGATTTTTATGAAGCTGGTCCTTACTGGCCGGTGTTGGATTATGACCGGCTGTTTAAGGCCCTGCAGGTTCCGTTGGATGATACTTCACAAGATGTGATGCGGGAGAAGTATGGTCCCGAGGCGGTTGATGTGATTGGCCGGTTGATTAAATAGGTCGCCGGCTGCCCGCCGGCGCGGGGCCCGGCCTACGCGCCCTGGGGGGCTTCGGCCGGGCGTGGGTTAAGCCTGGCACCCATTCTTCCCCGGTCGGAGTAATTTAATTACGACGGATGAAATCAAAAGCACTATAATATTGAGGGGCACCTATGAACAGCGCCATTAAAGCCGCGCAGCTGGCAACAAAGCGGACCCATTTTAAAGAGCCGTTGCGGCCGGAAGATATCGGTTTTTCATCCAACATCTTCATGGTGTTTGGGTTGCCAGCGCAACGCCTAAAGGGCAACCCCTTTGTATGGGAGAAGAAGAACTCGCTGTATACACTGGCGCTGACCAAACACAAAGACTACGAAATACCCACCGGCTGTTACGCCAGGATGAACCAAATCTTCATAGACACCGAGGTAAAGACGAAGAACACCAATGTTATAGAGGTTGGCCGGTCCTTCTATGACTATGCGAAGAAGTTAGGGTATAAACATGGCCGCGCCGAGAAAGAGCTGGTAGAGCAGCTGGTTAATTATGTGACGTGCCGCCTTGACCTTACAGTGGTTAATGATGATTTAGCGCGGCATACAGAGATATCCGCCCTGGTATCGAGTGGCCGGGATTTCTTCTTTGACGTGAAGAACCCGGCCCAGCTTACAATATCCTCGGGGCGGATAGTGTTGAGCGAGGACTACGCGAAGTATATCCACGGCCACGCTGCGCCGCTGGACCTGGAAGTGGTCAGGACCTTCGCGCGAAGCCCGCTGGCGCTGGACTTCTACCGCTTCCTGGCTTACCGGGTGAACAAACTAAACAAGACAATAGAGTTCCCGGACCGGCTGTTATTTGAACAGCTCGGGACCGAACAGAGCACAGACAGGATCACCCGCGCACGGTTGCGGGTGATCCTACGACAGATACAAGGCTTTTGGCCTGGTCTGCGGGCCAAGTTCGAATCCGGGCAGTTCATCCTTGAACCTTCCGACCCGGCTATTAAAGCGAAATTGGCGCGGCGTAGCCCATTAAGCATAACCCACACACCGCTAGATCAGTTCCCGGCCTAACCAGGTTCGGGGGGATTGTGAAGGGGGGCGATAGCGCCCCCTTCA
>Ga0074197_1001303_pt1 | contig 21868 bp, 19 predicted proteins | sample EPASupsiteSAE305_FD_64526 | JGI IMG/M metagenome (GOLD analysis project Ga0074197, IMG submission 64526) | Bioremediated contaminated groundwater microbial communities from EPA Superfund site, New Mexico - SAE3-05 reassembly with SPADES | ecosystem: Environmental > Aquatic > Deep subsurface >...
TCACACAGGTTGAGAAATGCCTTTTCATCCGTTTGGGTATAAGCACTGTCACTCTTCAAGGTTAAGTTGAGATACAGCACCGGTATATCCGTAGCACTAGCCTTTACCACTTTCGGGCGATCCGTGTCTTTGGGAAGATAGTTCATTGCCGCGTCAATCTTCTCATTCACCTCAATAAAAGCTAAATCAGTATTGGTACCATGCTCAAAACTAAGCCTTATAATGCCTGCGCCATCACGTGTTTCGCTAGTCATATCTTTCAGTCGCGCTATTTGAATCAACTGTTGACGAATAGGCTTCACTACAGTATTCTCCAATTCACGGGCAGACGTATTGGGTACTGCCACCTGCACTGTAATTTCGGGTATAGATATGTCGGGCAACAAAGAAACCGGCAAGGTGAAGTATGTTACCAAACCGAGTATAAAGCAGGCTGTAAACGCCATCAGTACTGCAATAGGGCGTTGTATTAAGAATTTTATCATTTGCGTCCGGTCTGTAGGTTTTTAACAACAGAAACAGGTGCTTCGTGAGCCAAATTTATGTTTCCGGTTACGATCACCGTATCTCCCTCATTCAATCCGTCTGCAATACTATAACTGTCGGCGTTCTCCAAAGCCGTATGTATATAGTTCCACATAGCTTTCCCATCTTTTAGCGTAAAGACTACCTGTTTGCCCGAACGAAGTACAACAGCGCTCTTCGGGATCACCAATTGCTCGCCTAGTGAACGGTGCACACTCACCCTCACATTCATTCCATTGAAAAGTTTGGCATTACCATTTACTCGCGCCCTAACCTTCACCATTCCTTTATCATCCACCAATGGATTAATCTCCGCAATGCTTCCTTCATGCACGGCAGATACATCTGCAAAAGGAGTTATCTGCACTTTATCTCCTTTCTTTAACAGCGGCAGCTCACTTTCCAGTACGGAGAAATCCACCTCCATACTCCGGGTATCCATCAGTGTACAAAACACATTGGCAGTACTTGCTACATTCATTGGTTTAGAAAAAAGATTAGCCACTGTTCCATCAAAAGGAGCAACTAACGTAGCATGTTGTTCTTCGTACAATGCCAAATCATAATCAGCCTTACTCTGATCATATCCACTCTTTACCTTTGCCAACTTCATAGTTGCGTCCGGTACCTTCTCGAAATCCTTCGCTGCATACCCCTGTCCAATGAGTACGTCTTGTAATTCCAAGCGTGCTTTTTCGAGTGCATTCTTTGCCTGTAACAGTTTATTGCCCAATCGAAATTTATCCAGTTCAGCCAGCTTCTGTCCTTTGCGCACTTTATCGCCATTCTTCACCCAGATATGTACAATCACTTCAGCCGTTTGGAAGCGAAGATCAGCAAAGCCCAGAGCAGCCACCTTCCCATTACTTACTAACTCGTGATTAAAAACCTGCTTACGCAATGGGATGACGGTAACTTCGTTTTTAATATCAGGCAACACCGTTTCCACTCCTTTTTCGGAGTCTTCTTTTTTCTTTTCACCGGAACAAGCAATGAATAAAATCATTAGTAAACAAAGGCACAAACAGGTTTCTTTTCGTTTCATATTTAGTAGTTTTTCATTTCAGTATTTTTCATCAAAAAACATATCAGAAATTTTAATCATTCAAACATAGCAATTTAGTCTTTAAAGAGCAAAAAAAACATCGTCACATTTACGTCACATTTGAAAAATCGTACAAAATCAGCTATTAAGCACAACTGTATTGATAAAATAGACATTTCATCTAATTGATAATTTCAATAAAATAGGATTTTTATCTTTATCAACCCCTGTACCATAAAAACTTTTACCATTATTACTGATAGATATGGAAGAGATATATCTTCTAATATTATAACTTTTGATAAAATCGCCATTCCAAGCAAATTTAAAGATCCACAACGGATAATCCTCCATGTTTTTTCCAGCAACAAGGTTTGTCCCCATATATGTCAGATAAAAATAGTTTTCATCTGTACAAAAATCTAAATAAGCATAAGGTATATATTCGTCATAAATAACCTCCTTATCAATTATTTTATATTTTGCAGGAAGTTTATCCGGACCCAATATACGATTTGTAAGTTTCAGTTCTCTATCATAAAATTCAATAATAGGTTTACCCATATAAGCATAAATAATTTTGTTAAGTTTATAGTTTACTATGATATGTCCATCAGAAGTTACATTTCTTACATAATACTCATTATTTTCACTTCCTTTGGGGATGCTATTTTTATCCGCTACTAATAGCCGAGTTGTATTGGTATTAATTCCTAAATTATCATCCACAAAATAATTTGGATTTTCAATAATCAATTGACTATCTACGAGATGTTGAGCAGCCACAGGAGATTCGGTATAGTATCTGATTGGTGTTACATTGTATAAAGGATTTGCAAGAACCGAGTCAAGGTTTAGATAAGCAATTTGATTTTTAACATAATCGTTGACTGTTAAAACATCACCATTTAATTTAACCAAAGCACTCAACAGTTCGTTGGGGCCATTCCCAAGTCTAAAAAAGGAACGAATTAATTTATGATCCTTTAGTCTATACATCTCAACAAATGACACGTCATCATATTTCTTGTTTAATACAATTAATATGCTATCATGATACACCCGGAACTCACGGGCATATATTAGATTGTCCGGAATATCTACTGTATCTATATCCAAAGATACTGAATTGTTTTTAATATCTTCTGGCAATGAAGAATAATCCTTATGATCGGCACAGCTCAAAATAAAGCATCCAATTATTATTAATGGAATATAAATATATCTTCGCATATTATTAGTTTATAAACAAGGAGAAATTAAAAAATATAGTTTCATTTGATAATAAAGTTATATTAAATCCTTAATAATATCTCCAATATAAAATACGACAACACAAGTAAAATCGTCCTTGTCTTTAGCAATAGCATATATATATTGATTATCTTCACTAACAGTAATTCTTCTCAAATTTATATCCGAGTGTAATTCTAATCCAATAGATCCATTCCAATCGAAGATACGTATTATACTACCAAAGCTATAATCTTTTTCTTTTACTTTTCTACCAGAATAGAGTGCATAAACCAATTTATCAGTTGACTCTATATCCGCATACCCATATCTAGTTTCATCAGTAATAGCTGCTCTAAAAGTTTCTCCCATTTCAATAATGTAAAGATGCTCTGGCAAAAACTCATGATAATTCCAATTTAATATAATAGAATTATTTTTTATCGAATAGACATCAATCATTCCAGCAGTATATGTTGCAAGTGCTAACATTGAGCCATCTTTTTTTACTGTAATACCCGATGCATATAAATTAGCATTTTCAAAATCTGATATTTTCGTTTCAGTTTTACGAGGATATTCTCCTCCATATCGAATTAAAGAGCCATCTTGATTCATCAGCGCAATTCTTCCTTCGGGTGATCGACTTTCTCCAATTATGTAATTTTTAGTAATGAAAAGTTTATCAAAAATAACAATAGAATCTTCTAATTGCTTCAGATAATTAAATGTTGTATCTAATTTAACCTCATGAGATGTAGAACCCAAGTCGTATTGCATAAATTTCTTTTTAAACAAATCATATACTAACAACTTTTTTTTCTGAATTGATTTTTGTAAGTTCCCAATCATTAAAATTTCTTTAGGACCATTCCCTTTCGATAGAAAAGATGTCAACCTGCTTCCTTCAAGAGTATATGTTTCTAGCAAAGGTTCTCCTTTCTCATTAGCAACGACTAATATTGAATCTAGTAGTAATATATCCCAGGGATCTTGCAACTGATTTTCCCGTATCAGCAACTTATAATCAATCTTAGTTTTATTACAAAAAAAATCTTTATCACAATTTCTTTCGTTACATCCCCAAAGAATAAATATTACTGCCAATAAATAAATACTTTTTCTAAAATCTAAGTTCATATAAATATGAGATTATTCAATTTTATTACTTTTTTATAACTACAAAACAAAATATCTAGACGACTCAATCATACTTTCAATATTTAATACATCCGATTTACAGGGAAACACAAATCAGTTATATGAAAAAGCGACAAGATGGAAATCTGGCTTATCACTTATACCATATATTTTTTTATTTTCTTTGTCTACAGTGAAAGCAAATATTCCTTGGTCTAACAATAATATTTGTTTAGGATTTCCATCCCAATCAAAAACAAACATTTGATTAGCCAACATACTATAATCGGCTTCATCTTCCGCTTTTCCACTAAATAAAACAAAAAGGTCTTCACCAACACTTATAGGACAGAAATATGCATCACGATTATGCCCTTTTACAGGGCTAGCAGAAACAACATCTCCATCTCTAAATTCCTTAAAAGTAGAAATAAATTGCTTTGGTCCATGAATTCTCTTTTTCAAATGCCCCTTACCATCAAGTATATCGATTAGATCTGTCCAATTATAGCAAACCGCAATTCTATCTTTCTGGTTTGTTGTGAAAGAAGATTTATATGCTTCTACTTTTTCTGCATCAGAAAAAGCGTTATTAGAAATTGGATAAGTACCAAATTCCATAGATTTTTCTCCATTTGAATTAAACGAAATAAATTGATTATTAGGATTGTAAGCAGAGCTAACCATATCATTGCCAAGCAATCTTATTTCTCCAAATGTAGGTTCACTCAACTTCACTTTTCGAATAACTACAGGAAGCGGATTAGTAATAAAATCTTTAGTAGCATACACATATAAAGTAAATGAAGACATATCAAACAAGTGAACCCAAGCAGTATCAATCTTCACAAAATAAGGTTGTAGCATTTCGCCAGGCCCTTGTCCAGAAGAAATACGTTCCCCAATCTTTTTTTGGGACTTTAAATTAAACACATGAATAAGCTTCTCTTCTCTTGTGTTAACTGTAAACAATAACGAATCAAAAACTTGTATACGCATAGGTTTTAAAATCGTATCATCAAATTGTAGATTAGTGCCAATTAGCTTCTGCGTAGAACTAAAATCATCATAACTAATCAAAGCAGCTCGTTGATATCCATCCTTTGGGGTACAAGACAACATCATTACACAAAAAAGAGTCCCAATTAACCCACCAATATTAACATTCATATTATCCCGCATTTATAAGTTATTATAATTAAATAAATATTCCATAACTATATCTTTTCACAATTTTATCAGTTCAATACGCTGAAAAGAGAGAGTGTTCTCATCAAAATTCGGATTCTTCGGGAAGCTAGTGCCAATATACAACCCTTCTTTACGAATAAAATATTGCGTAGAAACATAAACATTCTCGGGAAACAGTGTCTCCCCTATTACCTCAAACTGATCATTAAGAATAATAATTGAAAACTTAGTCCGCCCCATTTGCCATATTTCTGCGTAATCCGTCTCATTTGTAGGTAAATCAACCTTCGGAAACACAAAACGATAATAAACATTCCGATATTTATCATAAATCAAGTTCGAATAAAAAGGAAGTTCTGAAAGAGCTTTTGCTACAAGATTTAAGTCATCAGGGGTTCTATCAACGAATTTAAGCTCGTTAATATAGCGGCTCTTTACAACAATTTTATCAATCCTTTTATGACTTGGAGGAGTAACATATATATTCTCATCAAAGAAGAAAGAATAAATGAAATTGTTCCCATCAAAACAACGGCTATATGAATATTCAGATCCCAAAGATTTATTTTTAACATCTTCTAAACTCATTATTTGAGGAAAGCGAAATGGTAATTCCTTCAATTTATAAGTGAGTGTATCAAGTACAACAGTTACCGGGCTTTCTTCAAGAGCTTTGCTTCCATGCATAAGATTGATAGTTTGAGGAATGTACAACTGATGCCCAATAAATACCATAGGCGTATATACTGAAGTTAATGAAATAAAGGGTATTGTTTGCTTTCCTTGCACAGTTTCTGCGTATGAGATAGTCCTCAACAAACGCCCGTCACTATTAACAATGTTAATTTCCGGCCTCATCATTTCGGGCAAATAAATTTCATCCCAAGATTTTATATAATATCCTCCAAACCATCCAATTCCGTTTGCTCCCTCTCTATCAAAAGAAATCGTTCTCACATAAGTTTGCTTCTTCATATTGTAAACCAGCATCTCTGGTTCCATATTATTTTGAAATGTGAGATATTCCGTTCCATCTTTATCCACAAAAGGATATATTGCTTTTATCAATAAAGAAGTCTTTGAATTTAAAGGAAATTTCAAATATTCATCAGTTGCTCTTAGTTCATAAGATTCTTTATTCTTATGGACAAAGGAGTTACACGAAAAGAAAAAGAGAGTTATAAACAAAAGAAAAGAGTTCTTCAATGTATTCATAAATAGGTTACCTTTAAAGTTCTTGCTAGTTTTTTTCTATAAGTTTAAATAGTTCAAAAGTCATATAATCCTCAGATTGCCCGTAGAGCATTTGATAATCACGGCTTATATATAACCCATCGCTGTTTACAAAAAAGACATATGAATTATACATTGCTTCTGGAAACAATGTCTCCCCTATTATCTGAAAATCTTTATTCAATATAATAACAGAAAACTTTTTCCTTCCATAAACTGCCTTTCCCCACCAACGGATATCATCTTCTAAAATGGTTTTTGGATATGCAAACCGATAGTAAACCTCTCTATATGGATCATATACTAAATCACCGTAGCGTGCTAATTCAAGATTAAGTTTAGGCCCTTGCTCTGAGTCAACTTGTTTTTCTGTTGATGAATCGATATGTTGGCTCTTTACTTTAATCTTTTTTATTTCTGAGTGATCAATTGACGCAACAACAATATCTTCAGCTGTATAAAAAGAATAGATAAATTCTTTCCCATTAAATATGCGGCTAAATCGAGTATCATTTGCATCTTTCTCTTCTTTTGTCAAAACATTGTATGTCAATGGAAGCCCTTTGCTGCTCTTTTGGATTGTATCAATTACCACACTGACGGGAGTTTTATCTATAGGATTAAAACGTTCAACCGCATTTTGGATTATATAGACTTTTTTATCAATAAAAATAGGTGGAAGATATGGATGTGAAGAAGGAGTATATGACGGAAGAACTTTATATCCTTCATCCGTTGTTCCATAAGGTATTTTTTGAGTAATACGACATGTCGTATCAACCTTTATCAATCCCGAATAAGCATAAGAAGATATATATATATTATCAAAATCCTTAATATAAAAACCTGTAGGTTGAATTATTCCATTAGGTCCTTCCGCATATAGATTTAGTTTAAAAAGGAACTCACTGGTTTTCAAATCATAAAAGAGAATCTGATTGGTACGATAATTAAGAAAAGAAAGATATTCTTTCCCTTTATCATCGCTAAATGTATATAAATAAAAAGCATTGTATTTTACATCCGAATCCAAAGTAAAACTTTTTATTATTTTTGTCGTCTCCAAGTTACAATTGTATGAGCTTGATGACTTTTCTTTTTTACATGAAAAAAGAAAGCAAATGATTAATGATAGCAATAAAATTCTCATAGCATTATTTTTTTGAGAGAATGTTTGATGTAAGTGTATCCATCTTATTTCATTCTATAATTGTTAGTTTACAAGTAGTCAGTATGGGATTTTCATAAACCTTCCTACTAAAGTTTTCTTTATAAAAGACACCGTTCCCCTTTTTATTGATCTCATTAAAAAATGGAGAGTTCATTAAAAACACTAATTCATCATTCTCGGTCAACTGCAATGGATACTGTAAGCCCATAAAATATGTATTTTCCGGTTCCATTTTTATAATGGCATCTTTGTCGTTTCGCTTATCAATCACCCAATGATAAAGAGCCTTCAATTCTTTGCCATCATATTCTATTAAGCCAGCATAAATAAAATGGTTGTTTTCCAAATAGCGAAATACAGCGATGTATGGATTCTGCTTTATGAAATTTCCAAAGTCTTCATCCGTACCATCCAACACGTTCTGAGGAACTTGAAGCTTGCCAAAATTTAATTTATACATTAAACGCAGGCTATCGCCTTTAATATGATATATATTCTCATAAAAACTTTCTTGAAAAGTACGAATTGGACTATTACTAAAACACTCGCTATCGGCTGGAGAGCGCTTAGAATCAAATGGCAAGAAACTTTTCTCTTTCTGATTTCCTTTATATAGTAATAATCTATCAGGACCACTAAGCGTATTTCTCCCTGTATAAATCCAATACTTGTTTTTATCCGCAAGAGTAAATGCTGATATTGAGACTTTTAAAGATTCAATATTACGAAAAGTCCCATCTAAACCATAATGATATAAAGTGCCTGTAGGTGATGCATTAATGATTACTTCATCATCCGGTTCGTTTACAACAAAGTTTTTAGCCATAGTATACTCGCCTGGGCCTCCTCCTACATTACCAATAAATCGTTCAAACCCTCCCTCGCGATTAAACACCAATACTCTCTTATTATACTGATGATCATATATGTATATCTTTGATGATGAAACATAAAGTTGTGGATTAAAACCAATTAAAGTTTCATTGGTAGATTCCAGAGGAATATAATCTACATCTGAAAACAATTTGTTTAAATCATCATCTGTTGCAGTACTTTTATTAAACACATATTCTTTATGAGAAGAATCTTTCTGCTCCTTACATGAGAGCAAGATTAATGCAAGAAAAACAAAGCATAAATTTTTCATAAGTATTTTTTTATAATTGTATTTTTCAATTTCAGCCATAACTGTCCCATTAAATTTTATATATAGTTATTTATTTTACAACTTATCCCAATTTTAAGAAGATACTAGTAACTTCCGATCTCAAATCACTGGGAATCTTTCAAGGTCGGAATATCCGTCTTATATAATGTACCCTCATCCAAAGAAGAATACAGTACAATATATGAGTCATCTTGTGATACAGCAAAACATGTCACATTTTTATTTAACATAAGTCTAGCAACTGGATTACCATCCCAATCCCAAAGATGTATTTCACAACAGCAGCTAGTTCCATCACCTCCAGAGTCACTCAAATCCTTATTCGTTTTACCAGAATATAATCCATAAATATATTTCCTAGTTGTCTTTATTCGCATATAATTCTTTGTAGTGTTCTCTATATCAGACATCGACATATTTTTATTTGTATATCCAATAGGTAACTGCTGATGATTTATATATTCTGTCTCGGACATCAAGTTCCCCTCATTGTCGTAAATTCGTAACAATGGGAATTTGTCATATAATGCAGCGAAACGAGTGTCATCTACCTTACTAGCCATTATTTTGGTAAATAACATATTCTTTTTGTCATCGCTAACCGAAAAGCTCACAGAAGGGAAAGATGGACCGAAGTCTTGGATTTTACGTGTATCAAAATCATATCTAATAAATTCTCTTCCTGTATTCCTCAACATATCATAGCCACATATACTATTATTTAATAAACAATAATTCAAGATTTCCGTCTCTTGAGGTACCTGATAAGATTTATGCGGGAGAAATTTATTTTTAATCGAATCATAAGACACAACTTTAATCTTATTCATATTACGATAAGCAAACGATTCCTTCCCCACATTTTCAATATAAGGAAAGATAAAGGTTTCTTCTGTAGGACCTTCCCCTTTATGAATCTGAGAACCAACATATTTTAAGTCGGGCAAATTAAAAAGCTGAAAGAAAACATTGTTTTTAACATCCAAGGTCACTAGCTTATTATTCAAGATAACCATATCTGAAACAAAGAACAACGCAGGCTCCACTTTGTAGGCTTTTAGCTCCAGCTTTTTTTCCAATGGAAAGCGTTCTACTTTTTTAGGCTGCAAATCATTACGTTTCGCACATCCTTCAAAGAGAAAACATGAGCATAATAATATAACCAAAAGTTTATTCATCATATATATTTTTTATTATTAGAAAGATATCTATTATATATTATTTGCCTTATTCGATTCTTATCTCCATTTTTAGCCTAATGCCTCAACCGGCTAAGATGACACATTCATCCATGAGTTGAATACCGCGCAAATACTATTTTTTCAAGGAACAAGATTCCCGTTCCAATCCATTTTGCAGCGAAGCTTCAATGTTCTCTTTTCTTTGATTCTCATTAAAGATCTAATTTTCAGATTAATAGAAGATTTTATCTTTTCCAATCGCTCTCTATTATACTCTGAATCTGTTACAACCTCCAAATATTACTCTAAAAGACCATCCAACTTCAAATAAGCAAACTGAATATCATCATCTAAAGCCATAATTATACGATTATATTCAGAATCATAACAAAATAAAACAATATTATAGCCCACCTTTAATGTCTTTATATAATTACCATCCAAGTCATAAACAATGAGATTAGTTACATGCACTTCACCTACATCAGGGTTTCTTTTACCAAAATAACCTACTATAATCCGATTATTACAGATTATAATACTTCCATAATAATATATCATGGCATTGCTCGTCGCATTGTCCCAATTCGGTCCATAAATATAATGTTTTAAATTTCCTTGAAGATCATAAGTAGCCAACAAGTCATGATGGTCATAACTCATTGCAATCAAATTATTATCTATAGATGCAGCATAATGAAATCTTTTTCTCTCAATATCCGGATGTCCGCTAATCAATGGATGCATATCTCCTGTTTGCATATTCCACGTAACCAAATGTTCTTGAAAAATCTCACCCGGTTTTGCTGTAATACAACATGCATAGCAAAGAGTGTCATTGACATAAGAGAACATAACCGGGGTAGTCGTTTTATTTAGATCAAACTTATACTTAGGCAAACAATTCGGATTCAATAAAATACTATCCAAATCATAACCCGATATTTGCATTTTCCCATAATCTGCTACATATAGACAACGCTGCTTTTCATCAGGTATAAGTTTTCCTAAACTAGTTATCTCATTAGGTCCTTCTCCAGGAAGCCCCATCCCCGTGATATATGAAAAGTTTTCTTTATCAAAAAAAAGAATTTGATGCTTTTCTGATTGTGGGTCAGTTAGTATGAAATATTTATCCATAACATAAGGGCTCGCCAATCTTCCAACAAAAGGTGAGTCTATTACAATCTCTTTCACTAGCCCTTTTACATCCATTACCTTGCCGGAATGGTTTAAATGCTTATCAACGCCCGAGCGATGAGAACATCCCCAAAGAAGACTGATTAATACAAAGAGTAAAATATGCTTCATAATAAAAATATATAAATTACATAACCAGAGAATTTTCCATACGTTTTCATTATGCTTTCGCCTCAAATTCATTTATAAGGAAAAACGAACTAATATAGGATTCTCATCAGGATTTTCACAGGATTTTTGCAATTTGACCATCTCTTGATCAATCGGTGGATTTAAATCAAAAAAATCTTTCAACTCACTAACTGTATATGAATATATGACTGAATTCTCATTTCTCCCTACACAGTTTGCAGTATTCGGTAATCCTTTGCATAATTGATTGTATAAAAAAACTTCTTTTTCTTTAGAAGAATAAAAAGCGTATAGATTATTCATCTCATACATAAATGAAAAAAATAATTTATCATTTATGTATGACACTGAGTATATTCCGGAAATATAATTTCCAGTCTTACAAATCATATCATATTCGCGTGCATCAGAAATTTGTTTATCGATTGAATTAATAGATCGTTTACCAAAATCAATAAAATAAGCAGGATATAATTTTTCTTCATCTATTTCAAAATGATAGATAGTATCTGACAACATATGTGAAAAGAGATATTTACTATCTCCACACATGCTAAATACATTAGACGGCATAAAAGCAATTTGTTTCAAATATTCATTTTTCTTGCAAAATGATTTATCTTTGGAATTATTATTAAATAGCCGTAGGTAAAAGTTATTCTTTTTACTCAGGTTAGAATCAAACAGCAAAAAAGCATCATTAACTCGAGTAAATAAAAAACATGGAGAATCTAATTTATGCTCATTCAAGAATGTTCCACTTAAGTCATATTCTTTAATTACTCGATATACATCTAAGACATATAATTTATTATGAGGCTCATCTACATAAAAGTCAGTAGCAAATGTCAATTCTCCGGGTCCGTTCCCCTGTCGCAGTTTCGAAATATATTTCCCATTATTACTATACTTATATATATTCCCTCCATATGATGATAATAGATAAATATAATCATCAGAGAAAACAACCTTAACAACTTTTTCTAAAAGGCATTCGTCTTTTGTTTCCAATTTTATAAAATCAAAAGATGAGAATAAAGGAGTCTTTTTATTTACTTTGGACAAATCAACTTCTATTCGTTCAACGCCTAGATCTTTATTTAGTCGATTCATAGTACAAGAAGCAAAGAGTAGCAAAAAAGAAATTTCAAATAAAACAAATAAATTCTTCATATACATATTTTTCTATAACTATCTACAATAAGTAGATGACCATTTTGTGAGTTTATCAATAAGTGCAATTGGAATACCACAAGAGCAACTTTCATTATATCCTTTTTCAGAATCAATAAAAGTTAAATAATATTCCGTATTATATCTTTTCAACGGAGAAAGCAATATTTGCCTTATTCTATTCTTATCCACTTTTGTGTCTGATGCCTCCTTTCTTTTAGTTGATCGAAGTGAATGAAAAAACAAATTTTTCAGAAAACGATTTTCTTTCACTCCTCAATTATTTTTTTCTTTCAAACATAAGATTTAAAGATTCCACAGAAAAACATTCATCGTCACATTTACGTCACATATTCCAAACAGATACTTTTAAACGGAATAATTTCAAATACTCATAATCCAGACTTGGATCTTTCGGATTATTACCACCCACGACAAGCCCAGCTTTTGTAACTCCAAAAAAGATGAAATTATATTTGTAATTATCCAATCTAAACTCTGAAATCATCTCTAGCTTTTCATTAAAAACGGAGAGCACAATCTTTTTATCATAAGGTGTTGGCTCTCCATAAAAATGGTCACGAAATTCTCCTAACTGAATCCGATAATATAGTTTCCGATATTTATCATAGATAGGAGAATAAAAGATAGGATTATCCACCCAATGTTGCCATTTAGCCTTTTCATTATTACAATCGCCCTTATATAAAAAAACATCACTCTTCACCATGCGACTTTGTCCACCTGCAGTGGTATTACTTTGTTTTGATATATCATAGACAAAAATATCCGAAAGACAGGTGAAGTTGTAGCAAATAAGACCATCACTAATCCACATATTGAGATGATTATTTCGACCCAAATTTTGCCAATATTGTCAGCTTCTCTTTTAGACATTAAAATAAATATTTATCACCACTAACTATTCACTTGATAAATAATTTCTGTTCATTATAATATTATATAATTCCTCCTTCACGCTAAGTAGACGTACCTCAATCGCATAATATCTTTACTTCAAAATTTACCATCTTACCAAAAAACAAAAACTAGTTAGATTTCAAATTAAAATAGATTAATTCAGGATCTGGTTTATTTGATATTGCATACAGAACTGCATCGTCAGGCGAAATACAAATTTCAGTTACAAATATATCTAAAGCATATTTAGTCACTGGATTTCCAGACCAATCAAAGACTAAAACCTGATTAGATTCAAAAGCCCCTGAGGTGGCATCTTTAATCGTCTTACCTGAATATAACGCATATACATACTGCTCTGTTGTATAAACATCAATATAACCCATTTTATTATTACGGCTCATTGCAGCAGACATGGAATTCGATGTTTCCTCCGGCTTATATTCTGGATAAGCACTAATGATTGAAGCAAGCAGTTTTAATGACCGAGGAGTAATTTGATAAAAAGATATAATTGGAGAATATGAAACAGCAAATACCAGCTTATCCATTGAAGGATTAGTCAGCACCTTTCCCTGATACGCCATAGCCCTCAACCGATTAGATAAACTTTTTTCATATTCATCCTTATAAGGATATTCAAAAAAATCATTAATTCGATGCCCTTTAGGATCAAGCATCCTAAATAAACAATCTTTGTAGCCCCCCATCGCGATATAAGTATTATATTTTGTTGCTACAAAAGAATGACACATTACTGAATCTAAGCGCATGATATTATAATTTTGCAAATAACCTAGAGATACACTATTCGCTTTAAGACCTATTAAAGAACCTTTCCATAAATCAAAGACTGCAAGTATAGAGTCCGAGTAATACTGGAAATGATAAGGTTGTAAGAACTCATCTGGACCCTGTCCTTTCTTTCCAAACCCTCCCACATATCGATCCTCCACCATGTCAATAATATGAAAACAGCTATCGCCATTTTCCTCCATCATAAAAAGCTTGTTGTTAACGAGGTGTATATCAGAAATACGTCCCATAATAAGATTCGAATATTTTTTTTGCTTATAATGCAAATTTCTTGTTTGCGGAAATAAAGATTCAACATCAATTGTTTTATTCTTGTTACAAGAGCAAAATAATGCCACAAATAGTAAAATTATTATTGTTTTCATACATAAATTATCATTATTAACCTCACTAAAATGAAGTATCTTTTTCTTTCTTAATTACAAATATTATAAATTTAAACAAAGTAAAAACAAATAAAGATAGATAAATTGGTAGAGATAAAAAATCCACAAGGAATACAAATAGAGCCCATCTCCAATTTTAAGGGTGTGGTCGTATCTTTTTTAAAGTCACGCCAAAACAGTAAACAATATAAAAAACACCTCTTTCCATTACATTTATTATTCCTAATTTGATAATAAGACCTATCTAAAAATAATAGCTCCTAATCTCAAATTGTCAGCACAGATATCACGTTTATTAGAATCACTACAAATATTTTACTTCATCCTGACTCTCAATAAAATGGGATTCTGATCTTCATCGATATATTTCAATTGTTGTTTTACCTTTTCTCGCATAGGCTTCTCTAAATGCGCATTAGCGTACTCCATTATTTCAGAAGGATTAAGAGGTATTATCAAATCACCGTTATCTTGTAAAAACATCCCAAGTTCAGTAAGATTAACAAGATAACCCGACAAACAAACATCTTCTATTAACTCTTTAAAAAGAAGAGTTTTTTGCTGAGCCTTTTTAGAGATAATAGCCATATAACATTCACCTTTATAATAATAAGAATATAAATAACTATTCTTATTATCTGAAAATAAACTTGTACCGTAAGCATAAGAGTATTTAGAAAGAGATTGAAAAAAATCCATTATATTTTTATATTCAGCTAAAAAAAATGATTCAGGAATATTGTTGCCATTAATATCAATGAAGTAAGCGGGCAATAGTTGACCTGCCGAAAAGCGATAAATAGTGTCATTAAACATTTGGAAAAAGTATAAATCATTATCTTTACATGAATGAGCAAAATGATTATCAGATTTCACATGTAAATATTTAGCTTTTTTTGAATCAATAGGCAAGAATTCATTAGACACTTTCTCATTCTCAAGATTAAGTATCTTTAGTTGACAACTATTACTACCATCAATTTCATTACCAACATATAAAAACATACTCAGGGGATTTATCAAATAAATATTACTCACCCAGTAGTCAAGAGAAATTTTTTTAAGTAATAAACCTTCAGAACTATACTTGTATAACTGTTTATTGCTCCTACTTAGGATCCAAATACTCCCATCTGCACCAATCTGGAAGTCTGATATATTAATATATTCATCAGGGCCAGACCCATTATTCTTTATTTTTTTCAACAACGTTCCTGTTTCATTAAACTTATATAAAGCCATTCCATCAGTTATATACAAAGAGTTTCCTTTCGAAATCACTTTGCTAATTTGATTTATCAATGCATCATCATTTGTCTCAAGTGGAATACATTTTACCGAAGATGAAACCTCCGATAAATATACCTTAGATTTCAAATTATTATTCTCAATTGATATAACATTAACGTCGGCTCTATTTGAGGAGCCTTTTCCAACACAAGAAAAAAATAATTGTATTAACAACCCTGCAAAAAATGCAAATATTGCAACAAGAGCAACTTTCAATATTTTCTTTTTCATAATCAATAAATCGGCTCTATTTGAGGAGCCTTTTCCAACACAAGAAAAAAATAATTGTATTAACAACCCTGCAAAAAATGCAAATATTGCAACAAGAGCAACTTTCAATATTTTCTTTTTCATAATCAATAAATAATTAAATAATTAAATTAATATTCCGTATTATATCCTTTCAACAGAGAAAGCAATATTTGCCTTATTCGATTCTTATTCCTATTTTTGCCCAATGCCTCCTTTCTTTGGGGGTGGGTGGAAAGCGATCATTATTCACTCCTTTCATTATACATTATTCTTCCTTGTCAAACATAAGATTTAAAACTAATTAATCTATTATAGATTTTCATTCAAATGGAAGAAAAAAAGTACAGGATTTGAATCTTCTGTTAGATTCTCAAATAGAGGATCTAGTAATGGATCAGATTTCTTATTACCGTATAATTTATCTTTCGATGCTATAATTAGGTCAGATTGAACATCAAGTACAATACAATTATCCTTATATCTAGCTTTAGGCACGTTTGTTAGGAAATTAAAGAATGGGTGATTGCCTACGCCTGAATTTAAAAAGACTTCTTTCTTTGAATGAACATACACTGCACTAGGATATCCCCAAGGAGTCATTATATTTATGTAAGTGAAATCTTTCAATTCAATAAAATCTCCATTAAAGAAGTAATTATCATTTAATAAATCGTTGAATTGTTCACTCGTCTCAAACTTCATTTCAGCAACATTTTTTTCTGCGATATTAATATGATATTTGGCTTCTATAGTAGAATCTTTCACTATATAAATTGTATCAGTTATATTAGGACTATAATAGACGTTTTCTTGAAATTTACGTAAAGTTCGATTCTTCGTATAATGGAATTTTTGTTTGTATATATCCTTGAAAGAACTATAAATAAGATTGTTTGTAGAATCTGTTACTATTAATGAATTTAGCCCATTATTCCCCAGTTTCGGATCATTCATTCCATATATTTCATAAGCTTTGCTGCCTGACTCGAGATATTCAAAATAGTCATTCATAAAAGGGATTTCTTCCATTGAAACATATTGGCCATCATATTTATAATAAATAATCCGGCTCTGAGACCGGTCTAATATTGCTATTTGTTCCTTTCCGGGAACTATGCACACATTTGAGATTTCTACATATTCTCCAGGCCCATTTCCTATATGAGATATTTTATACTTAAAATCCCCTTTCATGCCAAAGACATTTATTGATTTTGAGCTTTCGTTATCTACCACAAATAAGAGGTCGTTAACAAACAAAATCTGGGATATTTTCCCTATTAGATTATCCGCTTTTGTTTCAAGTTTTACAATATATATATTTTCTATAAGAGAATCCATTGGCAAAGCAATTCCCTTCCTTGGATCAATCATTATTTCTTCTAATTTCGATACATCTACTTTTACTATGCTTTCATTGGGTCGGCATGAATAGAAAAAAGGGAGCAATACTATTATAACATATATATACTTCATATCATTTAGTTATTTTATTAGAAAAAAGTAGCAATTTTCATTTCAAATGATAACATTTAAGAATAGGATTATCACTCTTCAAATCAATACTTATTCCATACAAATATTGATCTTTCAAATCTACAACATAAGAATAAACAGGAATATCCAATACATATTTATTTACCAAAACTCCGTCCCAATTAAAAACCAACAATTCATCATTACAATAATTAGGATATTCCTTATATAATACATGTTTCCTCACATCACCTTTTGTTAGTGGCATCAATTGAATGTAAATGTATCTATTTGTCACTCGCACCTGCATACCTCTCAAACAATCATTTTGATAAGATCTATTGAGACCATCTTTTGTCGTATACTTAGGATACACACTTAAGAAATTCCTTTTTTCATTTAAAACTGTATCCAAAATAGAGATTATACTCGCATACTTTCCTGATCCACAAGCGTAAACGAATTGATTTTCTGAAGGATGCTTCACTATCGTGGCATCCATGTATACACCTTGCTTCACCGCAGAAGGCATATTAAAAGTAGCATCATTAGTAGGATGAGGAAAATCTAATTCGTGACAAGCTTCAACATTTAAAGCAATAGTAGAAAACAAGTTAGTACTATTAAAGCGAGACCCTAGAGCTAACAAAGTGCTATCATTCATTTTTATCATTGAGCCACCCATATAAAAAGCTTTAGTATCAGGTAGTGATATTTTTTTCCACGAAGAGACATCAAACAAGTTTGTTATTTTCTCCATATCAATCATATACATTGACTTAAATATTCCAATATAATCATACAGATAAAATTTATTTGTTTTTACATCATAAAAAGAATGAGGCTGAAGCATTTCAAAAGGACCGTCTCCTCTACTTAAAAAACGTCCTTTTTCAATCAGTTTATTCCCCTTTAGTTCATATATAAAGAAAATAGGACTATTATAGTTAGACTGCATAATTAAATAACCACCAATCATTTCGCAAAAGTTTGTTCCCCAAATAGTGGAATCACAAAAAAGTGGTTCGCCTTTCAAATAAACAGGATCCATTCTTTTCTGAATCTCCTCATTCTTATTCTCACTATTAGCAGAATCCCTTTTCTTTGAAAAGCAGGAAGTACAAAGAACAAGCACGAAAAGAAAAATTAGTTGTTTCATAATAAGAAATTTCTTATTTATTATCTCTATTTCTCCCAATGTCTCATTCTGTTTTAGTTAGTTGAAGTGAATATGAATACATATCAATCTTTCAAACCTACGACATAAGAATAAACAGGATCTAGTTTTCAAAGTTTTATACGATTTAAGTCATACTCTAAAATCATCCCTTCAGGATCATATCCTATTCCATATAAAATATGAGTCTCACTATCATAATTCAAATTCCCATATATAGGTTTCTCAAGCATTAAATGTTTTAATGGTTTTCCATCCCAGTCGTATATTAATACATGCTCACAATGGTGAGAATACATGCCGTGAGAATTGAAAGTACGACCAGAATAAAGAAGAAAAACATAATTATTATCACTCGCTGAGCCACAGAAGCCTATTTTATTATTTCTGTCGAAGGCAACTGAAGAAGATCCGGCAACTCTCGGAGGTGAAACTAAAGGTGCATGATATTTCAATCGTTTATATTCAATAATTTTTTCAGATTGTAAATTACAGAATGAAATTACACCAGCCTTTTGAGTAGCACACACCATTTTTGATCCATCAGGTTTTATTGTTATCGTTGAACTCATATACAATGAACCTTTTTCAATGTTGGTCAAGTTACGAGTATTATTAAAATCTGGAAAATCAAGAGATGAAGTTAATGCATTATTCTTGTCATAATAAGTAACCCAAAAATTATTCATCAAACCTAACCCTAAAAAACCTTTAGGAAGGAGATAGACTTGGAATAATCGCTCATTTGTGATAAGCTGACTAAATTTATTTATTGAAATGGAATCCCCCTCTTTCCATATTTTATAGATGGTCTTACGAGCAATATCATAAATAAAGAAATCATTGCCTTTTCTTTGAAAACTAGAGGGAGATATTAATTCATGTGGACCCTCTCCTCTATTTATACCATGGAAGACCTTGTCCTTTTTTATATCAATAATATTAATAAGATTCTCATGTGTTTGATTTTCAACAAAGTAGTAATCAGCATCTTTTATAACTGAAGTTGGTTTGTAAATTTCGTATCGTTCCAAATCCAAAGACTTTGAGACATTTATTTTTTCTGTATTCTTATCAGAAAAATCATCTAATGGAGAATCTGTTGTGACAGCCTTACTAGTACATCCAACAAACAGTCCCGTTATATATATAGAGCAAAATAATTTCAATTTCGCATTCATTGTGTTTTATTTTTTTATAACTTTGCAAACATAGATTTTAAGACGATTAATAACAAAAAAACATCGTCACATTTACGTCACATTTTTAAAACACCCGATTATAGGCCTATTATGAAATACAAAAAACACATTACTAAAGCACTAGCTGGACTCTTTTTATCTATTACAATTGCTGAATTGATTATATTTTGGATTCACTATGAGGAAGCAAAATCTTACATACACCATGAAATTCGCCCTCTCCTTGAAGAGGCAATGAGGAAAGACATAAATGAAAAGATGAAAAAGGAATATTTCTACTATCCCAAATACGAAAACGATCCAAAAAAGAAAAATTTAGGAAAATACGAAAAAAAAACATACAGGAGCCAAGACACCACTTTTACTTATCAATCAAAAGTCGTAGATTGGGAAACTGATCTATTCAGAGGAAGCCAATGCTATTTACAAGTAACAAATAAACTACATCCCCAAGAAGTAAAAACCATCTTTGACAGTTTAGCAACAAGAAAGAAAATAATAGCGACAAAATCAGCAATCGGTATTATATCGACATTTTATAAAGAGCAAAACGAATGGGCGGGTGACACGACAAGCATGTCCGTTGATTATCGTACATCCATTGATAAATTGGGAGGATTTGAAAATATCAGCTACCTGGTTTACCTTGATTACTCATTCGGCACGATCTGGAAATTAATGCCGAAAATAGCATTGTATATTCTCTTACTTCTGCAAGTGCTTTGCGGCATAACGCTGATTGGTTGGTTAATAAAAAGAGCGAAAGAACGTCGCAAAGAAATCGTCAAGTTAAAAAATGGCAATTACAAGATAGATAGTATCATCTTTAACCCCGATACGATGAAACTTACCAATGAAGAGAAGGAATTAGTACTTCCTGCTCAACAAAACCAATTGTTATTACTGTTTCTGCAAAGTGAAGACCATAAAGTGAGCAAAGACACGATAATGGATACGTTTTGGGCAAAGAATTACTCTGATTCAAGAACTAAAATGACTACCGCCATAGACCGATTAAGAACCAGCCTGAAAGGTATAGAATCAGAGAGGATTATTTACACCCAAAAAGGTAGTGATTACTATGAATTAATTTAAATATTCAATATCCATCTTATACTTCCACTTATTAAAGTACAAATTGCCTCCCTCCCATTCAACTTCACCACGTTGGAAGTCGACTGTTTCGCTGCGAGGATATTTCTTTTCGGGCATCAACGGAGCCGAATAATCGCTATTCACAATCATACGCCAAGAATCAATGCCACCCAGAAAGAAGTATTCTTCTTCCAAACTACGGGCAAAGGTAGGAATGCCAAAAGATTGGTCAACAGGTACCCAACCAATGCCTTCCAAATAAATCTCGGCCCAGTCATGCAGATTCCATGCACCGGGGTGCATCATGAAACCGCTTTGAAAATGAGCCGGAATGCCACTACACCGGCAAAGGGTAATGAAGAGTAGACTAACCTGTCCGCAATCACCGTGATGATTATCGAGAACGTATTCGGGAATGTTTTCAATGGTGGAATATTCGCGTGCCGATGCCCATGGAAAATACCTGTTCACCCAAGCAAATATGCGGCGAGCCTTCAAAAGCGGATTGGTTTCACCCTCTGTTAGCCGGGCTGCCAGCTGCCTGGTGCGAGGCGAAAAACGAATATGAGTTTAACGTTCCGAGGTATATTTTTTATAAAGAACCGAAGTTGTGTCATAAGGAAGTATGTCTTGCGGCTTCAGAGCATGCCACTCGGCATACGAGGTGTATTCTACTGTTTCCGAAAAAACAGTCGGCTCATTACGCACGGCCTGTTTCTCCATATAAAGCGTACTGTGTGCACACGTTGCAGGTGATTGCACATACTTGTCTTCGCTGGTTGCAAGTAACTTCACATGCTGCTGCCGGCGTTGATCGGTTCGGGGAAAAGGTAGCCAACAACGAACCATTTTTCCGGAAGG
>Ga0074197_1001304_pt1 | contig 21855 bp, 18 predicted proteins | sample EPASupsiteSAE305_FD_64526 | JGI IMG/M metagenome (GOLD analysis project Ga0074197, IMG submission 64526) | Bioremediated contaminated groundwater microbial communities from EPA Superfund site, New Mexico - SAE3-05 reassembly with SPADES | ecosystem: Environmental > Aquatic > Deep subsurface >...
CCGGTACCTGTGCTTCCTTGGTGGATTGTCAGGGAATTATTCAAGAGCAGGTATGCTGGATATACGGTCAACCCCTGAAAAATGCTCAAAATGCAAGGTTTCAGCTTGCTATAAAGGAGCTGTCGTCCCCGGTTGTCCCATGTTCGAATTTCCCAAAAAGATGGAGAGCGTCGCCAACTGCAATTTTTGCGGAAATTGCATAAAGAACTGTCCAAACGATTCGATTCAGATAACTCCTCGTATGCCGACGGAAGGGCTGTGGTCTATCGGCAGGGCTAAACTGGAGGAATCCTTCCTGGCGGCTGTGATCATGGGTATTGTCTTTGTGCAGAACATAACCATGATTGACATCTGGAGGAGCATACTCGAAGGGATCGAACAATTCGCGGGAACATCTAATTATTTTGTCACCTTCACCATTGCCTTTATCGTCGCCATGGCCATTCCCATAGCAATGCTGGCGTTGGCCAGTTTTGTTGCCGGGAATTTTAAGATTACATCAATTGCCAAAAATTTTGCCCGATACGGCTATGCAATTATACCGCTTGATATCGCAGGGCATATCGCCCACAATCTCTTTCATCTGCTGGCGGAAGGGAAAGCAATCCTCTTCACGGCAATGGGTTTGTTTGGCCTGGAATCGCATGGTGGCTCACCTGCAATTCTTGACAACACCACCATCCAGGTTTTGCAATATTTCCTGATCGCATTAGGAACTATCGGTTCAATCTACACATCCTACAGACTGGTAAAAAGCAACACTGATACAACGGGAAAGATTCTGCCTACATTCACTCCTTTCGCTCTACTGATGATTGTTTTTGGCCTTATCAATATCTATTTATTTATGCAGCCGATGGCGATGAGAATGTAATGAAAATATCCGTTTCGTTGAGTTGATCGCGAGATTAAGACAAAACAATTGAAGAGGAGGAACAACCATCATGAAATCATCAAGAATCGTTACGTGTTTTGTGCTCGTTGTTGCAGTTACAGTTGCAGCACATGTCTTTCCTGCCCAAGCCCAAACGGTGGAAGCCGACACCGCGGCTGTGGCACAGACCGTACGGAGCTTCCACGAGGCCCTGGCGGCAGGCGACTCGAAAACCGTTTCCCGCCTCCTGGCGCCTGACGCTGTCGTCCTTGAGAGCGGTGCTATTGAAACTCGAAAAGAGTACCTGTCCCACCATCTTGCAGGAGACATAGAGTTTGCGCAAGCAGTGTCAACGCGTCGAGGCGCGGTCCAGGTAAAAGTGAGCGGAGATGTCGCCTGGGCAAGTTCCACTAGCGAGACTCAGGGCACCTTTCGCAAGCGCGCCATCAACTTAACTGGCGCTGAACTGATGGTGCTGTCGAGAACTGCAGAAGGCTGGGTCATCAGGGCGACGCATTGGTCGACGCGGGAGCGACCTTGAGGTTGCGGCGAGTCAAGATTTTCCTGATATCATAGATCGTTTGGCTAAGGGGATAGCCCCTTTTTATTAAAAAACCCATTACACAAGGAGAAAGAAATGAAAAAAATGATCCTGACCGCTTCTCTGCTATCGATACTGTTCTTTGCCGGGTCTGCTTTGGCCGTGGATGAGCATCACCCTGAAAAGAAGGATGCACCGGCTGCTACCCAGATGAACACGGACCAGATGGACACCTCGACGCAAAAAATGGGGGAGATGCGGAAAAAAATCGAGATGGAAAAAGACCCGGCGGCGCGAAAAGCACTCATGCAAGAGCAGATGGAGATGATGAAGGATTGCATGAAAATGATGGAAGGTCATGGCACGATGGGTGGAAAGGCTATGATGAGCGGAAAACAGGATATGATGGGGGATAAGAGCATGCCCATGGATGATCGCATGGGCATGATGGAGAAAAAAATGAAGATGATGCAGGAGATGATGAACGGCATGATGATGCAACAGGAAATGAAGATGAAATAATGCTGCCAAGGCAGTGTATTCGCCCTTGGTCAGAAAAAATGAACTTCTCGCCAGGGGCGATTTCTTTGTCACGTTTCTCAGCGTTCCGGAAGGGCAAGAAGTGAGATTCTTGCGGTAGAAATATTCCGGAAAAATTTGGGACACCTTGCCGATCCCCTCGCCGTTCTGCCGTACTTGGTTTTGCTGCTGTACCCGTTGATTTACATTTTCATGCACCTTGTCCATTCCGGCCACCATAAAGACGATCATGGGGGTCAGCATGAAATTCCCCCAGCAAGGGCCGAGTTGGAGAATAAGAAAATATAACCCAGTTTGAAAGTGTGCCCCGACAACGCCTTGTAGTAACAGGCTCCAGTTCACGGGAAGGGGAATTCGAATCTTCATCAGCGGAGGATTTCATGAAACACAATCTAACGATTTTTTTTATTTCTCCCCTCTTTCTGCTTACCGCAACGCTATCCATGTCGCCCACCTCCGCGCAATCCAGGTTGGTTTTTGATAACACTCCACCTAAAACAGCCGAATTTATCGCCCCTGTTTTATCGTATTCCTCGGTATTTGGCCAATATCAAGGGTATCAGGAGGAGGGGGTAACCTCCTGGCCGGAAGCAAATGCTACTGTCGGCAGAATCGGTGGTTGGCGTTACTACTTAGAAGAGGCTTCGCAACCGGATCAATCCGATCAGCAATCGGTTACCCCGCTGCAGCCCCTGACTTCTCCCCTTTTGGAAAAGTCGGGTCAACATGCGGGGCATGAGGGCAAACCATGAGTCGTGGACACCTGCCTACAAACAGTATGGTTGCTTTCTGTTTGTTTTTGATAGTTCTCTTGTCTGGATGTGCCAGGGTCAATTTCGAGGATTCTCTTGCCAAAACCAATCAAGCGGCGAGTGAATTCACTGAAGGACATTTGTCCCTGGCGCAAACAGGTGAGCAACGCGCTGCAATGGAGAAGACGGCGGAAGCACTCCTTGCGCAACCTCTGAGCCAAAAAGATGCAGTTCATCTCGCCCTGGTCAACAGTTCCGCCCTGCAAGCCATACTTGCTCAAAACTGGTCGGATGCGGCCAATGCGGCACAAACCGGGCGTATTGCCAATCCAATTTTTACATTTGAACGGATGCGCTTTGTCGACGAAATAGAATATGAGCGGCTTTTAGCGTTTGGCCTGCTCGATGTATTGACTCTTCCACAGCGTTACAGTATCGCGCAACGCCGTATCGAGCATTCACAATTACGCCTCACCATGGAAGTGATTGAACAGGTAACCCAGGTACGACAGGCATGGGTGAAGGCAGTCGCCGCTCAACAAAACTTGAACTATGCGAAACAGGTGAATGCAGTTGGCGAGGTCAGCGCCGAACTCGCGCGACGTATGCAGAAAGTCGGTAACTTCAGCAAGCTGCAACGGGTCCGTCAACAGGCGTTCTACGCCGATGCTGCCACGCAATGGGCTGTAGCTCAACAGACAGCCATCTCAACCCGTGAAGAATTGATTCGTTTGCTGGGACTTTCCGATGACCAGGAGAAAAAGCTCAAGCTGCCGGAACGGCTACCGGATTTACCTGTTGCCCCGAGAAGTCCCGAAGAGGTGAGTCGAACGGCCCAGACCGGACGGCTCGATATTCAACTCGCACAGGCTACCTTCAATACTGCTGCCAAGGCACAAGGATTAGCCACCATTACCAGTCTGACGGACATAAAACTGGGTGTCCGGTACGATACGATCTTTGATGATGCTGCCGGCACCCATAACAATCGTAAAGGCTATGAAATCAGCCTTCGCCTACCCTTCTTCGACTGGGGTGACATGCAGCGTGATGCCATGAATGCGCAGACCCTCGCGGCGGCCAATCGACTGGAAGCCACGGTCCGCGCAGCCGGATCCAGTTTGCGCGAGGCCTATTTTGCGTATCGCACCGCCTATGACGTTTCCAAACACTACCGTGACGAAGTGCTACCGGTGCGCAAGGTGATTTCCGAAGAGAACGTCCTGCGATATAACGGTATGTTGATTGGAGTTTTTGAATTGCTGGCCGATACTCGCGATCAAGTGAATACGGTGATTGCCGCTATAAATGCGCAGCAGGAATTCTGGTTGGCGAATGCGGCCCTGCAAACAGCTTTGATGGGTAGCCCCATGACGATCGAGACTGGGAAACGATCTGAATAAGGAAACGGAAGCGCGGAAATGCCACATTAGTCAATGTTCTGGACGTCGCTATAAACAAACTTTGACTTGCCACAAGTAGAGGGGTATCCGATGACTACAAGAAGGGCGTTTTTAAAAGCCATGGGTCTGGCTGGCGGAGCGGTGGGCGCCGCGGTCGTTAATCGCGCCGCCCTGGCCGCCCTGCCTGAGCCCGTGCTCCAGGCGAGCCCTGACACCATGCCGCCGCTGTTCCCGGAGACCGGTCGTCCATACAAGCCCGTGGTGACGCTTAACGGCTGGACGCTACCGTGGCGCATGAATAACGGGATCAAGGAGTTCCATTTGGTGGCTGAACCGGTTGTGCGTGAAATGGCTCCCGGATTTAAGGCGCATCTCTGGGGGTACAACGGCCAGAGTCCCGGACCGACCATCGAGGTCGTGGAAGGTGACCGAGTTCGTATCTTCGTCACCAACAGGCTTCCGGAACATACCAGTATTCACTGGCATGGCCAGAGGCTCCCTAATGGAATGGATGGTGTTTCAGGCCTGACGCAACCCGCTATCCTGCCGGGGAAAACTTTTGTGTATGAATTTGTTGCCCGCCGCCCCGGTACCTTCATGTATCACCCCCACGCCGATGAAATGACCCAGATGGCCATGGGCATGATGGGATCCTGGATAACTCACCCCAAAGACAAACATCCTCTCATCGAGGAGGTAGATCGTGACTTCGTGTTTCTGCTGAATGCCTATGACATTGAGCCGGGAAGCTATACGCCCAAGATTATGACAATGCTGGACTTCAATCTCTGGAGTTGGAATAGCCGTATCTTTCCAGGCATTGATTCTTTTAACGTCCGTCTCAACGACAAGGTACGCATCCGTATCGGCAACTTGACGATGACCAATCACCCGATGCATCTCCATGGGCATGAGTTTCAAGTTACAGGTACAGATGGGGGGCCAACCCCCTTATCGGCGCGTTGGTATGAAGTCACCACTGATATTGCGGTAGGCCAAATGCGACAGATTGAGTTTGTTGCTGATGAGGAAGGTGATTGGGCGTTTCACTGTCACAAAAGTCACCACACAATGAATGCCATGGGACACGATGTGCCGACCATGATCGGTGTGGATCATAGAGGGTTGACCAAAAAAATCACCGAACTTATCCCGGACTATATGGTGATGGGAGAACGAGGCATGGTTGACATGACCGAGATGGAAATGCCGATCCCGGATAATACTGCCCCAATGATGACCGGAGATGGCCCTTTTGGTTCGGTTGAAATGGGTGGGATGTTCAGTGTCGTCAAGGTCCGACAAGACCAGAAACCGAACGACTACAAAGATCCAGGATGGTTTAAGCACCCCAAGGGTACCAGGGCTTTCGAATATAAGCAGCGATTAAAGGAACCACCCCGTTCTCAATCCGGAGGCGGACAATCCATGCCCCGTATTCAAAAGACCGCTACAAATGTCGAAGTGCGGGTTCGTAAGCCTAATCGACATTCAGACCATTAATCCCTCTACTGAGGAGGAATAAATCATTATGACCTCGAAACATATTGTAAGCCTCGTTTTTTGCAGTCTGATTTCAATGGCCGGGGTGGCAAATGCCTGCGACATCCATTCCACTGGCGATAGTCACAACAATGAAACCATTGGTATGCCAGGTGTAGCTTCTCAGGTTAACCGGACAGTGCAGATTGACATGAATGATGAAATGCGCTTCATTCCGGCCAATCTCACTGTCAAGCAGGGAGAGACTGTGAGATTTAAAGTGAAAAATTCAGGTAAAATGGACCACGAATTTGTTTTAGGGACCGAGCAGGATCTCAAAAAACACAATGAACTGATGGGAAATTTTCCCGGGATGGAACATGACGACTCCAACATGATCACTGTTGCTCCAGGGAAAACCGGGGAAATCATATGGCATTTTACCCAGAATGGCAAAGTTAACTTTGCATGCTTGAAGCCTGGGCATTTTGATGCTGGCATGACCGGTAACATCGAGGTTTCACAGTAAAAACCCCAGGTCATGATTCAGGAGGCAACCATCCCGTTGACCACAACCTTTAATCGAGAGGTGTTCAACTGATGGGGACGCTGATAATTGCGATGTTGCAATGAGCTGAAATGTTTGAGAGGCACTCTGGCCTTCAGAGGGGAGCTTTACACCCTTATTTGTCAATTCTTATTGCGAAAGGAGATAAGCCATGAAGATATTCAAAATTTTTCCGGCCATTACGACTTTTGCCTTAGTAGCATTTGTAATGCCTGCTGGTGTTTTGGCACAGACCACAATCAAAAACAGTGTGCCAACAGAGACGACGGCTGACAAGGCAGCCGATATGACTTATGGAGAGGTTCGCAAGATAGATAAGGAAGCGGGTAAAATTACTCTGAAGCATGACAGAATTGAAAATCTCGATATGCCCGGAATGACCATGATTTTCAGGGTAAAAGATAAGAACATGCTGAATACTATTCAGGTAGGTGAAAAGATTAAATTCAAAGCTGTCAATGATAAAGGAAAACTTACTGTAACGGATATTAAAGTTAATAAATAGCATCTGCACCAGAGCAGTGTGGCCCGTTTGCATTTTTAGGATCAAAAAATGATGGCTTCGCAAAAAATAAAAAAACCGATAAACACAGCCTTTAAAATCAAGGAGTCACCTGATGCAAGATGGTAAATATCAGATTTTTTGCGAGTTTGTCGGGAATGAGAAAAAAAAGTTAAAGGAGAATGGTAGGCACTATTTGAAAAAGGTGCACAGATGATCGACAACCTCCACAAATGGCTGTTACGCAGGTTAACACTTATTTGTCTCGTCCTCTCACTCGTAAGCGGCGGATTTGTCTATTATTTCGGCAATGTTCGACTTGAAAGCCATGTTGTGAATATGGCCAAGAGCGAAATGTCGACCTATGCAGCCGAGTCCATCGAATATCTCAAATCACCTTCTGATCAAGCCTTGTTGCTTTTCAAACAGAAGATTCAGGGCACAATCGAGAAGGACAATTTGATTACGGTTGAATTGTCCAGCATCGACTCCACAAAAATCGTCGAAGTGACAAAATCAACCGCCATGAACACGGTGGAAAAGCCTCCTCGACCGCTTTTCGATTTGTCTCGAAATGACGATGTTTTTACCGAGAAACGGGTGTTGTATAGCGGGACCTATCTTTATGTACATATTTTCCTTCGCAATAATAGCAACGTAAGGATCGGCTATCTTGACGGCCTCTACCGCGCACCCGATGAAATTATATCTGAAATCAAACACCAGTCTTTCTGGTCATTTGTTTTCGTTGTCATTGCAATTTTTGTGACGAGTCTTGCGCTGTATCCGTTCATCATACGTCTCAACAATAAACTTTTAGGTTATTCGCACATCCTGGCATTAACCAACGTAGGAATGCTGGAGGTGTTGGGAAGCGCTATCGCCAAACGTGACAGCGACACTAATATCCACAACTACCGGGTAACGCTTTATTCAGTTCGCCTCGGTGAGCGGTTGGGACTTTCGAATGTCGCCATGCAAGGTCTGATCAAAGGAGCCTTCCTGCATGATGTTGGTAAGATTGCCATTACTGACTCAATTTTGCGGAAGCCTGGAAGGCTGACCAATGAAGAGTTTGAGATTATGAAAACTCATGTCCGGCACGGTGAGGATATCATCAAGAGCTATGCCTGGCTGAAGGATGCCAATGATGTGGTTCGTTGTCATCACGAGAAATTCGATGGCAGTGGTTATCCGTCTCAGCTCAAAGGAGAAGATATTCCATTCAATGCGCGCATATTTGCTGTAGCCGACGTTTTCGACGCGCTTACCTCCAAACGACCATACAAAAAATCATTCAGCTTTGAAGCCTCTCTCAAAATTATTCTGGAATCGCAAGGAAGCCATCTAGATCGATCTGTTGTCAGGCAATTTTTGGAATATGCCGAAGCCTTTTACAATGAAATTTGTACCGAAGATGAGGCAATATTGCACAAAAAACTTGAGGATTGTATCAGTCGTTACTTTGTACTTGTTCAGCGAGAATTGGAGTTTCCGACTCTTTAATGAGGTCTTAAAAGGCCTTATCAGAGGTGACGCCTCTCGCTTGAGTAACATTCGATTATTTTTAAGTGGATTTTCTGTTTATTGTTTCAGTGGCCATTTTTCAGGTATTATTTTGATAATTCATATACATCGATACCTCAAAGTCAGGAGTTCTCATGAAAGGAATTCGCACCCTTGTTGTACTGATGCTGTCCTTATCCTTGCCGATCATGGCAAGGACGGAAGAAGTGAAACTGACAGCCAAAGACTTGACCAATTTTATTGCCACAGCGATCACCAATAACTCTGATTTGAAATCTTCCCAGTCCCGTTGGGAGGTGTTTGCAGATAAAGCGAAGCAAGCTTCAGCATTGGAAGATCCAATGCTGATGTTCAAACTGCAAAATCTCGTCGCCCGGAAACCGACTTCCTTAGGAGGAGACGACCCGCAGACTGCCAAAGTAATTGGCATTTCTCAACAAATCCCTTTTTGGGGCAAGCGGGGTATCAAGCAGGAAATGGCGGAGCATGAGGCCGAATCATATAAGTGGGCTATCGAGGAACGCAAATTGGAACTGACTCGTATGGTCAGTGAAGTCTGGTATCAGCTTTGGGCCGTGGATAAATCCCTGGAAATAACAGATAAAAATCTGAACATACTTGCAGACTTCGTGACCATTGCGGAGTCGAAGTATTCCGTCGGTCAAGGGGTGCAACAGGATATTTTCAAGGCCGGTCTGGAGAAATCAAAGATGATCGACATGCAGATTAGTCGGCGACAGCAGCGCAGGAGCCTGGAGGCCAACTTCAACTACCTCCTTTATCGCCCCGGAAACACACCGGTTGGCACCATCGCCGACTTCCCCCTGCCGCAGTTCTCGCTCTCTGCTGAACAACTGAACGAGATCGCCAGGGAGAATCGTCCCCAGCTGAAAAGCCTGATCAGCCTGACCAATAAGGGGCGAGCGTTTCATCGGCTGGCAGAGAAAGAATTCTACCCCGACTTCAATCTTTCCTTTGAATACATGTTCCGGGAAACGGTGAACAACGAGATGATCACCGATCCGGGGGACGATATGTTCACCGCCGCAATAACTATCAACCTGCCGTTTCAGCGGGAAAAACGGCAGGCTATGCTGGCCGAGGCCGGGGCAGAAACGAACATGGCGACAGAAGAATTGAATGCCCTGAAGAACACCATCTCTTTTACCATTAACGATACTTTAGCCCAGCTGGACCGTCGCCAGCAGCTGATAGAGCTCTACAAGAAAGGAATTATCCCCCAAGCGGAGCAGTCCCTGGAATCTGCTATGATAGGTTATCGGACCAATAAGGTCGATTTTCTGGCACTTCTCGACAGCCGGATGAATCTGTTTAACTACGAGCGAGAACTGTACGAGTCACAGGCTGAGTATATGATCAAACTCGCCCAGCTCGACGCGGCTGTCGGTAGCGATGTCATAGCAAAATCAGCAGCACAACGGCCATCACCTCCGGTCTCAGTGCCGAAGCAGAAGCAGAAATCGATTCCGGCCGCATCTGGATCCAAACACCCTTCGCATCATTAAACTTGACGATCCCGAGGTATGCCAATGGCTCTAAACAAAAAAGTCGCAATTCCCCTGATAGCAGTTCTTTTCGTTTCAGCAGCCGGTGGAAGCTGGTTCCTCTGGCAAAAAAAACAGTCCGATTCTTTGTCGATCCGAGGCAAGAAACCTGCCCAGGCCATTGCAGGGACCGTCGGGCAGGAATCACCGACCGACATGATCGGCCACGTTGCGCTCTCGTCCAGTCAACGGGTCATGGCCAATGTAGCAACAACAGCGGCTAGGCTGCGGGTCCTCAACAAAGAGATCAATGCCGTGGGTATCGTCCAGTACGATCAGTCACGACAGGCCAAAGTCACCGCTTGGATCGCAGGCCGTATCGATCTGCTCCATGTCAACACCGTCGGCTCGCTTGTGATTAAGGACAAGCCGGTTGCCGAGGTCTATTCGCCCGATCTGGTGGCATCCCAGCAGGAATACCTGCTGGCCATCAAGAGCCGTGATCGGTTGAAAAACTCGCCGATCCTTTCCATCTCCGAGAATGGCCCCAGCCTGGTGGCATCGGCAAAACAACGGCTGATGCTCTTTGGAGTCAAGGAAAGCCAGCTTGCTGAGTTGGAAAAAGCCGGCAAACCGAATATTCGGCTCCCCATCTACACCCCGCTCTCCGGCGTCGTTGTCGAAAAAATGGTACAGCTGGGACAGTATGTCAATACGGGTGATATCCTGTTCAATATCGCAGACCTTACAATGCTCTGGGTTGAGTTAGAGGTCTATGAAAATGAATTCCCCCATATCCGCATCGGCCAAGAGGTGGAGATCCGTTCCCAATCCTTCCCCGGTCAGCCGTTCAACGGCCGTGTCGTTTTCATCTATCCCTTTCTCGATCCCAAAACCAGGACAGTCAAGGTTCGAGTCGAAATGCCCAATCCTGACCTGGAATTGAAGCCTGATATGTTCGTCAATGCCGTCATCAAGGTGCCGCTCGGCTCGGCGATTGTCGTGCCGGTGAATGCGGTCATGGATACCGGTAAGCGCCGTGTGGTCTGGGTGGAGACCTCGGCGGGGATGTTCGAGCCGCGTGAGGTGCAGGTGGGCCAGCAGACCGAAGATGCAATCCAGATTTTGTCAGGACTGAACCCAGACGACAAGGTAGCGGTTTCCGGTGGCTACCTAATCGACTCCGAATCCCAGCTCAAGGGCGGTGGCGGCCAGGATCATAGTCAACATACCGGCAGCAAGCCGGCCACTCCTCAGGAACGGTCACCGGCACCGGAGGATCGGCCAGCCCAGGAAATCCTCAAAGAGCGGAGCGTCCCGCCAACACCGCAACAACAGCCTCAGCAAGGAGGCCATACAGGTCATTGACATAAAACGTGCAGATTTTGCAGCCAGATGAGTTCTAACCTTTTACTGACCGCCTGACGATTTCCGACGAGGATTGCCACCATGATAGAGAAGATAATCGAATATTCCGCCCGCAACCGGATCATTGTCCTGATGCTTTTCGGGTTGATCATCGCCTGGGGCATCTGGTCGGTATATAAGACGCCGGTGGACGCCATCCCCGACCTCTCTGACAATCAGGTGATCGTCTTCACCGACTATCCCGGCCGTTCACCCCAAGTAGTAGAGGATCAGGTCACCTACCCCCTGGCAGTCAACCTCCAAGGCCTGCCCCAGGTCCGCGCCGTGCGGGCCTCCTCGGCCTTCGGCTTTTCCATGATTTATGTCATCTTCGAGGACAAGGCCGATATCTACTGGGCCAGAACCCGTGTCCTCGAACGGCTGAACTACGCAGCCTCTCTGCTGCCGCCGGGGGTAGTGCCAACCCTCGGGCCGGACGGTACGGGTGTGGGACACGTTTTCTGGTACACTATCGAAGGCAAGGGATATGATCTTGAGCAGTTGCGCACCCTGCAGGACTGGTTCGTGCGCTATCAGCTCAACACCGTGCCGGGAGTGGCCGAGGTGGCCTCCATCGGCGGCCTGGTGCGGGAATACCAGATTGATCTCGACCCTGCCAAGCTCCTCGCCTACAACATCAAGACGAGTAAAATTATGGAGGCGGTCAAAGTCTCCAATAAGGATGTTGGCGGCAAGCTGATCGAGCAGGCTGACGCCGAATACCTGATCCGTGGTCGCGGTTATGTCAAATCCAAGGAAGACCTGGAAAAAATCGTTGTCGGTTCTGATATGCGCGGTATCCCCATCTATCTGAAAAATTTAGGGACGGTGCAGATGGGGGGCGCTATTCGACGCGGCCTTTTGGAGATGAACGGGGAAGGCGAGGCTGTGGGCGGCATTGTGGTTATGCGCTACGGTGAGAACGCCCGCGACGTCATTCTCCGGGTGAAGGAAAAAATCAAGGCCCTTGAAAAAGGGCTGCCACCCGGGGTGAAGATCATGGTTGCCTATGATCGCTCTGACTTGATTATGCGGGCGATCGAAACGCTGAAGAAATCGCTGGAAGAGGAATCGATCATTGTTTCCCTGGTAATTCTCGTTTTCCTGCTTCATTTTCAGAGCGCCCTAGTAATCGTCCTGACGCTTCCCATCGCGGTGCTGATCGCCTTTATCACCATGAAACTGATGGGGGTCACCTCCAACATCATGTCTCTGGGAGGTATTGCCATCGCCATCGGCGTGCTGGTGGATGCTGGGGTTATTATGGTGGAGAACTGCTATCGCCACCTCTCCGAGATGCCGCCCGAGGAGCGAGCGGCCAGGCGACTGGAAGTCATCATCACCAGTGCCAAGCAGGTCGGTCGTGCTATCTTTTTCTCGCTGGCGATCATTATCCTCTCGTTCGTGCCGGTCTTCCTGTTGGAGGGTCAGGAGGGTAAGTTGTTTCATCCCTTGGCCTTCACCAAAACCTTCTCCATGATGGGCTCCGCCTTGATCGCCATCACCCTGGTGCCGGTGCTGATGTATTACTTTATGCGCGGCAGGATGCCGCCGGAGAACGCCAACCCGATTTCCTTATTCTGCATCAAGCTCTATAGTCCCGTTATCCGCTGGGTGCTTAAATGGAAGAAGACCACCATCGCCCTCAATATCGCGGCCTTGGCCGTCGCGGTTCCCTTGTTCCTGCATTTAGGAAGCGAATTCATGCCGCCATTGGATGAGGGATCGCTGTTGTATATGCCGGTGGTCCTGCCCAATGTCTCAATTACCGAAGCCAAGCGCATTATCCAGGTGCAGGACTGGATCATCAAAGGCGTCCCCGAGGTGGAGCATGTCCTCGGCAAGGTCGGCCGTGCGGAGACGTCCACCGATCCAGCGCCGGTCTCGATGTTCGAGAGCATCATCATCCTCAAGCCCAAGGAGCAATGGCGGCCCGGAATAACGAAGGCCGACCTTGTAGCCGAGCTGGATTCCAAACTACAGCAGATCGGGGTGCGCAACGGTTGGACCCAGCCGATTATCAACCGCATCAACATGCTCTCGACAGGAATTCGCACCGACTTGGGGGTTAAAATTTTCGGCGCGGATCTCAATGTGTTGAAAGATCTAGCGGTCCAGGCCGAAACGGTGCTTAAATCGGTCCCCGGCTCCGCCGATGTTGTGGCCGAGCGGGTTACCGGCGGCAATTATATCGACATTGACATCGATCGCGAGTCAGCTGCCCGCTACGGCGTCAATGTCGGCGACATCCAGGATGTGGTAGAAACCGCCCTCGGCGGTGAAATGCTTACGACCACAGTTGAAGGGCGGAACCGCTTCCCGATTCGCATCCGTTATCTACGCGACTACCGCGACAACATCCCGGCCATCCGCCGTATCCTGGTGAGTGGTATGGAGGGTGCCCAAGTGCCGCTCAGTCTGGTCACAACTCTTAAGGTCTCCACCGGAGCGCCGGAGATCAACAGCGAGGGCGGACTGCTACGCTCTATCGTTTTTCTCAATGTTCGCGGACGTGATATGGGGGGATTTGTCACCGAGGCCAAAAAGATACTGGAGAAGCAGCTGCAACTGCCCCCCGGCTATTATGTGGCCTGGTCCGGCCAGTGGGAAAACCAGATTCGCGCCAAGGCACGGCTGCAGCTGCTGGTACCCGCCGGCATGTTGATCATCTTCATCCTACTCTACTTCACCTTCCACTCAGCCCTGGAGGCCGGCATGGTCATGCTCTCCGTGCCCTTTGCCCTGGTAGGAGGGGTCTATCTTGTCGCCGCACTGGGATACAACATGTCGGTGGCGGTCTGGGTCGGTTTTATCGCCTTGTACGGCATAGCGGTGGAAACTGGAGTAGTGATGGTCATCTACCTGCACGAGGCTCTGGACAAAAAACTGATCGATGGACCCTGCACCGAACAGGATATTTATGATGCTACCTTCGAAGGGGCGGTGCTCCGTTTACGGCCCAAACTCATGACCGTGGCAGTGGCTCTCCTGGGTCTGGTGCCGATCATGTGGTCTACGGGGACCGGTGCTGACGTAATGAAGCCGATAGCTGCGCCCATGATCGGCGGAATGATCTCCTCGGCTGTTCATGTGCTGATTATGACCCCGGTAATCTTTGTGCTTATGAAGAAACGAGAACTTAAGAAAGGGACCTTGAAATATACTGGGATGAATCATTGAGCTCTGCTTCTTTGATTGAAATGTTTCAATAGAATTTTTGTAATATGAAAGGAGCTTACCTTATTAGTTGTCGATTGGACATATGAGGGTCCTGGTAACTGCATCTGGCAACAGGGCTGTTGAAACCCCGGTAACCGAGCCCATGAGCCGCAATGCAAATCTTTCCTGGTTAAACTTCACTGGATCAAAACATGAAACAAAAGGGTAATATTGGTAATTTGAGAATTTAGCTCAAGCTACTCATTATAACCAACAAACGATTGACAAGAAAATACGGAAAATATATCCTATATGATAGGTAAAATATGACAATGTCAACTTCACATTATTATTTCAAAAAACAGAGGAGGGAAATTGGAGCGAAAGGCAAGGCTGCGTGTACAAAATTGTACATTTTTTTACATTTATCGTAGACAAATATTAAATTTCAAGTGAGGATACCATAATGAAACCAAATTTTATCATCATGTCGGTGGGTATTGTTGCCCTTTTTATCATGACAAGTTGTGCCTCTGTTGAGAAAGCTGGGCATAGTTATATCATGAGGGGTCAGGTGCTTGAATCTACCAGTGATGGGGTATACTTATGTATAGGTAGCGCTGATGGTGCTGCGGTAGGACAGGAGTATAAAGCTTACAAGTTTCAGAGAATGCCGGTATCTGCAAAATCAGCACAGCCAAATTATAAGAGAGAGGAAACTGGAATAGTAAAAATAACTGATATAGTTGATGAACATTATGCAAAAGGAAAAGTATTATCGGGTGAAGTGAAAGAAAACTATATTGTTGAATTACATAAATAATAACTAATCCGCTCGTTAATCTCCAGACATCAACTGGATCAGTTTTCTGATCATTAACAGAAATTTCATACAGTTGTGCGTTGAATTGGTCAATACACCAAATCACAATGTTTGGCGATTAACGTGCCTATTAACAAATCGGGCCATGAGTCAAACAAGCATTTAAAAAGAGAAATCCAGCGGGTTTGGAGGAGATCGCGAGCGTCATGAAGATATTTCGCTGCTCGCCCAACATTTTTTGGAAAAATATGCGGAAAAAACCACAAGCAGGTTAAGGACTTTCTCCGTTGACAATGGACATGCTGCTTAAATACACCTGGCCAGGCAATGTCAGGGAACTCGAAAACACCCTTGAACGCGCCGTGATTTTTGTACCGGACGAACACATAACCGAAAAGGAGCTGCCCTCCACTATCACGGAAGCCTACGCTGAGAAAAGCGATTGGGTGGTGCCGCCATTACCGATTACAGCTAACCGATCCCTGGAGGAGATTGAAAAGGAGGCGATTTTGGCCACACCTGAAGACAGTGGCGGCAATAAAAGCGAAACCGCCCGTAAGCTCGGCATAAACCGCAAAACTCTTCATAAAAAATTGAAGGAATATGGAATAGATTGAATAGTATTCCAAAATCTTCCGCCCTGGCACCAGCCATGTGTTGATATTAAATTTCAGAGCAGTATGCCAATTTCTCATGCCCCGCGACAAGGGGCACGCGTTGCCCATTTTTCCCCCACGTCATGCTTTGCACATCAAATAAGTGGGTATTTTAGAAACACATCCCACCCTGCTGTCCCCCACCGCTATCAATTGCCCATCGAAATAAATAAAACAGTTACAAAAGGTTAAACTGTTTTTTTACATATGGCATAAATGCTGCTTTAAAACGGCAGGCTACTTTTTATAACCTTTACCAAGGAATCAATTATCATGAAAAAAATCGTATTAACCGCAGGAGCACTTCTTTTAGCTGCATTCGTCACCTCCAACGCATTTGCAGCGAACATGAACATGGGTACCAACATGAACACGAACATGGGTACTAACATGAACAGGCAGATGGGTACCAACATGGGTACCAACATGAACAGGCAGATGGGCACCAACATGGGTACCAACATGAACAGGCAGATGGGCACCAACATGGGTACCAACATGAACAGGCAGATGGGCACCAACATGAACATGAACCGAAACATGGGCGCTAACATGAACATGAACAGGCAGATGGGTGGGGCCAGATGAATGGGCAGAATGGCTTACGAATGAAGTAAGCTTTAAACTTTGATCGTTGGGTTGAGCCTGAAAGAAACCTTTCAGGCTCAACCCTTATCCTTAAAGGGTATCGCATAAATCTATCCAGAATTGGACCGCCAGCGTCACCTTCAAGCGGTAACTTCAGCTCTTGCGATCGTCAAGATTAGCTGCATCTCTTCCTGGGGCCAGCCTGGTCTGATTACCCCATGTCATGCCCCGCAAAAGTTCATTAAGGCAGGTTTTTGCTGTCCGGATATCTAGACCACCTTGGGGCAGCTTGACATCGGGGTGACAGCGGGCTATTTTAGCGTCTATCAATTATGCGAAAATTACTCCCTCTGACATTATTTTCATGGATTCTCCTGGCGGTCATGCTGACCGTCACTGTCCATGGCGCATGCGAAAGTGCTCGCGCCATGCAAACTTATGTGACAGCAGCAAGCGATTCAACCTCGTCTCCTGTAATTTCCGCATCTCATCAGCACCCCTGTTTCCCTCTCGAACAACACAATAATTACGATGGGTGCGATACCTGTAGCAACTGCGTCTGTCATGCACTCTTCGCCACTCAACATTTCCAGCTTCATTATAACCCCATCATTTTAAACCTGGCTATACCAGACCCTTTCAAACGCCTTCCCGAAGTCTACCTCTCTAAGTTTATCCCCCCGCACAACTTCGTCTAATCCTCCACTACAAGCTAAGAGCTTTTCTCTCGCTGAGTGATTAGACTTATTTTAGTTCTGTAGAGCAATTTAAATCGCAACTTCAAAAAGTTGCATCAAAAACTAAATAGAAGGAGGTTTTCCTATGGGGACAACTGTCTTTACAAAGGGGGCAGGGTTTCTTGTGCCGGGACTCCTGTGGCTTCTTGCATCGGCTCCAGCATGGGCAGAAGTGCGGGCATTGTCACTGCCCCAGGTCATCGAGTATTCGCTGCAGAACAACGGTGATATTAAAGCCTTACGAGAAGAGAAGGGCATTCGTGACGCAGCCAAGGTGAAGGCCGGTCTCCTGCCTAATCCTACCCTTGAAGTTGAGGGGGGCACTGGCGCGCTGACAGGCAATAGTGGTGAGAACAACCTCTCGCTTGGGGTCTCTCAGGAAATTATCCTCGCCGGGAAGCGGGAGAAACGGCTCGCCCTTGCTGAACGTGAACTGGAGATGTACCGGTGGCAAGTGCAGGACCGGGAAAGACTGCTCCGTGATGCGGTGCAATCAGCCTTTTTTGATCTCATCCTGGCCGAAAAGCGGTTGGCTTTATCGAAACGCTTCATCGTACTGAACCACCAACTCTCTAATGTGACAAAGGAGCGGTTGAAGTCAGGAGACGTCCCGGAATTGGAGATAACTCTGGTCAAAGTGGAACTGGCGAGAAGTGAGGGCAAGAAAATGGAAGCCGAAAAAACGTTGCGGCAGGATCAGGCAAGACTCTTTCAGCTCATAGGGTTGCCGTCCGGCGAGAATCCGGCAATATCCGGGGATTTTACCCTAAAGATTTCTTTGCCAAGGGACCTCGCAGCCCTGAAACAACTCGCCCTCGAAAATCGTCCGGATCTCAGAGCGCTTAAGGTTGAAAAAAACAGGGGGGATTCAGACGTCATTCTTGCCGAGGCCGAGAGCATTCCCAACCTCACAGCCGGTCTCGCAGTAAAACGTGATACCACCACCATTGAACTCGGTGGACTGCAGGATCGTGACACCACCTATACCGTAGGCATGAAGCTATCGATGCCCATTCCCTTGTTTGACAGGAATCAGGGGGGAACCCAGGAGGCGCTGGCCAAAAAAAGCAGTGCCGGGAGCCGGTTATTAACCGCCACAAAAATGATTGAACGAGAAGTCGAGGCGACCTACGCCAGTTTTGTCAACACCGAGGGCGTCCTTGCCCTGTACCGAAACGAAATTCTTCCCCAACTTGAAACAAACCTGCAATTAACCCAGGAAGCCTATCGGTTGGGCGAGGTCGGCATACTCGCCGTGATCGAAGAGCAAAAGAAATTTTTCGAGGTCAATGACGGGTATCTGGCAGCCCTCCATGGCAGGCAGACGGCTTTGCTGAAACTCGAAACCACAGTGGCAACCGATTTGACCGGAGGTGTGCAGTGAATAAAAAAGGGATCGTAATCGGCATTTTACTGGCCGTGGCCTTAGGGGCCGGTTTTTTGTATCGTTTCACCCACCTCAACAGTGGTGGCGGTGAACATACCGAAAAGCAGGAAGCGGGCCAAAAAGCTGAACAAGCAGACGGCCACGATAAAGAGCATGAAGGGCATAAAGAGCTGGGTAGCGTCAAGATGGCTGTCGAGGTGCAGAAGCAATACGGTGTTGTGGTTGTCCCGGCCCAAAAACAGGGGTTGGGTGGCAACATCAGCGCTACCGGCAAGGTGGAGGCCAATGCTGATCGGATCGCCCATGTTTCACCCATTATTTCCGGCAAAATTGTTGAGGTCGCCGCTTCTCTGGGCGACAGTATTTCTGCCGGCCAGATCCTGGCAACCCTGGACAGTGTGGAACTAGGCGAAGCCCTCAATCGCTACCACCAGTCAAAGACCAAGCTTGTTTTGGCGCAGTCCAATATGGAGCGGATCAAAACCTTAGTCGAGAAGAAAATCGCCGCCCGTAAGGACATATTCCAGGCGGAGAACGATTTTAAAACTGCACAGACTGAGTTGCACACAGACGAGGCACGTTTGTCACTCTTCGGAGTATCTGTCTCCGACCTTAAAAAGGAAAAGCAGCAAAGACTGCTGTTGCCGATCCAAGCGCCTATCGGCGGTATTATCACCGAAAAGCACGCTATCGTGGGTGAACTCTCCGATCCTGCAAAAAGCATCTATACTATTGCCGACCTTTCGTCGGTCTGGGTGTTAACAGATATCAACGAAAAAGACTTGGCGCGGGTCAAGAAAGGACAGACCTCCACCGTTAAGGTGGGTGCCTTCCCGGACAGGTCTTTTGATGGGCGGATTACTTATATCGCCGACCTGGTGGATGAGGCGACCCGCACCGTCAAAGCGAGGGTCGAAGTGCAAAACCCCGATCGGTTCCTGAAGCCGGAGATGTTCGCCACTGTTGAACTGACCCTCCCCGCGACGACATCCCCGGTCCTGGCTGTCCTCGAAGAGGCCCTCCAGGAACTGGAAGGGAAGAAAGTCCTTTTTGTTGCCGAAAACGAATCAACGTTTGAGCCCCGCACCGTGGAATTGGGACAGCGGTCAGGAGGAATGGTGGAAATCGTTGACGGTTTAGAGGAGGGAGAGTTGTACGCGGTCAAAGGCAGCTTCCTCCTCAAATCGGAGTTGATGAAGGGTGAGCTCGGCGAGCACGGACATTAAAGGCGGGGACGAGGGGTCGGTCCAAGTGTTACAACCCATTCCCGGTCACCGTTTCCCGATTACGGAGAAAATACATGATTGATAACATACTGCGATTCGCGCTTAAACAGCGCTTGCTGGTCCTGCTGGCGACCGTCATCTTGATCGGCGCGGGGTTCTGGGCGATGAAAAAACTTCCGGTGGACGCCTTCCCCGACGTCACCAACGTCCAGGTGCAGGTTCTTACCCTGGCCGGAGGGATGGCACCCACCGAGGTGGAGAAGCTTATCACCTTCCCTCTCGAAACCTCCATGGGAGGGCTGCCACGGCTGCACGAGGTCCGCTCCCTCTCCAAGATCGGGCTGTCGGTTATCACCGTGGTCTTTGAAGACGGGGTTGACACCTATTTTGCCCGGCAGCTGGTGTTCGAACGGCTGCAACAGGCCAAAGACCGCCTGCCGAAAGGGATTGAACCCCAGATGGGGCCGGTCACCACCGGACTCGGCGAGATCTATCAGTACACCCTCGAAGGGGAAGGATACGATGTCCGCGAACTCCGGAGTCTGCAGGATTGGGTGGTGCGGCCGATTCTCCGCACCGTTCCCGGCGTTACCGATGTCAACTCCTTCGGCGGCCAAGTGAAACAATACCAGGTGCAGATCGATCCGGGAAAAATGAAGAGTTTGGGGCTCACCGTCCGCGACGTCATGGAGGCGGTGGAAAAGAACAACGCCACGGTGGGCGCCGGCTTCATCGAGTACCGGGAGGAGCAGTACATGGTGCGGGGATTGGGTCTTGCCAAGGGCATCGATGACCTCAACCGGATCGTGGTGACCAGCCGTGGCGGCACCCCGATCCATCTGGATGACGTCGCCCAGGTAACCATCGGCAACGAACCCCGCCAGGGGGCAACCACCTATGACGGCAAGGGGGAGGCGGTCGCAGGTATCGTCATGATGCTCAAGGGGGCCTCCAGCAAGGAGGTGGTGGCCGGGGTCACTGAGAAGGTGAAAACCATCCAGAAAACCTTGCCGGAAGGGGTGAAACTTGTCCCCTACTATGACCGGACCGACCTGGTATGGAAGACTATCCGCACCGTCACCACCAACCTCATCGAGGGGGGACTGCTGGTCATAGCCGTCCTCTTTTACTTCCTCGGGAATGTTCGCGGCGCGTTCATCGTCGCCCTGACCATCCCCCTTTCCATGCTCTTCTCGTTTCTGGGGATGCACTGGCTCGGACTCTCCGCCAACCTCATGACGCTGGGGGCCATTGACTTCGGCATGATCGTTGACGGCAGCGTGGTCATGGTGGAAAACACCGTACGCCATCTCTCCAAGCGGAAAAAAGGCGAGAGTGCGCTCCACACCATTTTCCTTTCGGCAAAAGAGGTTGCCCGTCCCATCCTCTTCGGGGTGTTTATCATCATCGTTGTCTACCTCCCCATCGTCACCCTGACCGACATGGAGGGCAAGATGTTCTCCCCCATGGCCTTTACCGTCGGCTTCGCCCTTCTAGGGTCGCTCATCCTCACCATGACCCTGGTGCCGACCCTCTGTTCATTTTTTCTCAAAGGGCAGGTAGAAGAAAAGGACCCCAAACTCCTCCGACTGATCCGCGAAGCGTACCTGCCGTTTTTAGAGAAGAGCCTGCACAGCCCGAAAAAAGTCCTTGTTGTCACCGGCACCACCCTTGCGCTCTCCCTTCTCTTGGTTCCCTTACTGGGCAGTGAGTTCCTGCCCACCCTTGACGAGGGAAGCATGACGGTGCAGTCGTTCCGGCTCCCCTCCGTGTCGGTGACCGACACGGTACGGACCTCGGCGGCCGTGGAAAAGGTGATCCTCTCCTTTCCTGAGGTGACCAAAGTTGTGGCCCGGGCCGGTCGGGCCGAGATCGCTTCCGACCCGATGGGTATCGATATTTCCGATATCTTCGTCAATCTCAAGCCCCGTTCGCAATGGCAGACAGCCGGAACTAAGGAAGAACTGGTTGATGCCATGCGAGAGCGGCTGGAGAACATTCCCGGCATGTCCTTCTCGTTCAGCCAGCCCATCGCCCTGCGAGTGGACGAGCTGATTTCGGGGGTAAAATCCCAGGTGGCGATCAAGCTTTTCGGCGAGGATATGGAGGAATTGAAGGCCAAGGGGAACGAGATCGCGGAAGCGGTCAAGAAGGTCGAGGGGGCCGCTGACGTCCAGG
>Ga0074197_1001306_pt1 | contig 21808 bp, 21 predicted proteins | sample EPASupsiteSAE305_FD_64526 | JGI IMG/M metagenome (GOLD analysis project Ga0074197, IMG submission 64526) | Bioremediated contaminated groundwater microbial communities from EPA Superfund site, New Mexico - SAE3-05 reassembly with SPADES | ecosystem: Environmental > Aquatic > Deep subsurface >...
ATCAGGACAAAGGGCTGGCATTGCCGCCGGCGCAGACTCCCGCAGTGGTGATGACGGATCCGCCACAAGCGGGGCGGCAAAAGGAGCCCCTGGTGGTGGTGCAGCAGGCCACGGCGGTTGACAAGGAGGCGGAAACCCTGCGCAAACGCAAGGAACAGCAGTATTTCACCGCACTGTCCGCGCCGCTGGTGACTAAACGGGGCGGCAGTCAAGCTGTGAAAGAAACCCCCTCCACGGAGCCTGTGCAGCAAACGGCCTCGATCCAGACGGTGAACGAAGTGACTGCCCATCCCCCGAACGAGGCGTACAACCCTGCGGCGGACGAGGATAAAGAGGGATTTTTTACCCGCGCCGACACAAAAGACGGCAATAGCGGTTGGCTGTCGCGGTACACCAGGGAACCGGGGCGCAAGTTTGAGATTAAGACCGGCCATGTGCTGCCGGCGGTGATGATCACCGGGATCAACTCAGACCTGCCGGGATCCATGATAGCCCAGGTCAGCCAGAATATCTATGACACGGCCACGGGCAAATATCTGCTTTTCCCCCAGGGCGCGAAACTCTTCGGGGCGTATGACAGCCGGATTGTGTACGGGCAACAGCGTGTGCTGGTGGCCTGGAACCGTGTGGTGTTTCCCGACGGCACCAGCGTGACCCTGGGGGCCATGCCCGGGACGGACATGAGCGGGTACGCGGGGTTTGAGGATCAAGTCAACAATCATTACCTGCGGATATTCGGGGCGTCGTTTTTGATGAGCGCCATCACCGCCGGGACCAGTTATGCGGTGGATAGCACGAGCAACACCAATAACGACAGCACCAAAACCACCTTTCAGGACGCCATGGCCTCCGCCCTGGCGGCACAAATGGGATCAGCCACGCTCAGACTGCTGGAAAAGAACCTGAATATCAAGCCGACCCTGGAAATCAGGCCGGGCTATCAGTTCAACGTCGTGGCCACCAAGGACATTGCCTTCAAGGCACCATACCGGGACGGGCGTTATGCCGCCGAACGCTGAGACAAATACGATGAAAAAAGTCATGAAATTATTGCATTGCACCAGGCAGGAGCCATTGCACATAAAGGTTGGCAACGGCGGCATCATAAATATCGGGAGTCTTGCAGACAAAGAAAATGAGGTCTTTGTCATTGGCAGCATCGAGGGCCTGTCCGATGCGGGCTTCGACACCTCGAAGAACACCGATTTCCTGGAAGCGGGTATTGAAGCTTCCGCTATTGGAATCGTTGGCGTGATTCACGGCGGCCAGCAAGGTTTCCCGTGCGACCTGGGTCAGGAGCACGTCGTTGTTTGCAACCTTCCCGATTCCGCAAGCGGTGAAGACGTGTTTTCCGTCCAGAACGGTGTCGTAAAACAAATACTGAACACCGTCGGCAGCGTTGGCGATCAGATAGCTTTGGATCATGGCAAGTCCTCTATTTTTATATGTGAGAGCGAGAAGGTCGCGCATCGAGTTGCCGCAATGCTAGCAAACAGCAATCAAGTCAAAGCATAAGGACCGGGCAATGTCAACACAACCGCAATACGGCCACAAGAACCGTACCAACGCCGGCACTCTTTGGCCCTGCATGGGACTCCTTGTATTGGCCCTGCTGGCGGTGGCGGTATTCAGCTGGACCACCGCGCGGATCGGCGCACTGTACGGCCACCATCCCGACCTGGGCCAACCGCACCGGATAGGGCAACACCTGGTGTACAGTCCGCTGGCCATCTGGCGCTGGCCAAGGAAAGTCTGGGACGAACCGCTGGTAGACCGAATCGTCAAGCAGGGTATGCTGGCCTTTGGCCTGCCGCTGATGGCGGGCATCATGGGGATGTTTGCACTCCAAAGAAGACCAAAAGCCACCAAAGACCTGCACGGCACGGCGCATTGGGCTGACCGCAAGGAGATCGCGGCCATGGGCCACCTCTCCGGCCAAGGCGTGTATGTCGGTGGTTGGCTGGCTCCCAACAACGAAACGCTGTACCTCCGGCACAACGGCCCGGAACATATCATCATTTTCGCCCCCACCAGGAGCGGCAAGGGCGTGGGCAATATCTTGCCGACCCTCCTCGCCTGGCTGGAGTCCTCGGTGGTGCTCGACATCAAGGGGGAGAATTACGCGCTCACGTCCGGCTATCTGAAGAGCCGGGGGCATCATGTCATCCGCCTGGAACTGTCGGACGACAGCGGCACCACAGGCCGTTTCAATCCCTTGGAAGAAGTGCGCCTGGACAGCGGCAGGGCCATCTCGGACGTGCAGCAGATTGGATTGATGATCCTGGATCCGGACGGCAAGGGCTTGAGCGACTATTGGGAGAAGGCGGCGTTTGGATTTTTTGCCTCGGTCATCCTGCATTGCATGATCACCAAAAAGGCCGCCAAGGGCCAAACGGCGAGCCTGTATGACGTCTCGGTCATGCTGGAGGATCATGACCGGGAAGGCGGCCCCAAAGAGCTTTTTAAAGAGATGAAGAAAACCGATCATGCCGCGCTCATGTTGTCGCTATATCCCGACCTGGCCTCTGAACTTGCGGAAGCGGCCCATATCTTTATCGCCGCCGGTGCGGCTGGGATGCTCGCCAAGGCGGACAAGGAAATGTCGGGGGTAGTGTCGAACGCCACGGCCAACATGTCGTTGTACCGGGATCCGATTATTACCCGGAACACATCGGTGTGCGACTTCCGGATTGCCGATTTGATGAACCGGGAAAAGCCGGTCAATCTGTACCTGGTGGTATCGCCGGCGGATATTGACCGGCTGCGGCCCCTGCTCCGGATATTCATGAGCCAACTTATGGGCCGATTGACCGAAAAGATGGAGTTTGCCGACGGCAAAACCAAGGTGTCGTACCGGCACCGGCTGCTATTGATGCTCGATGAGTTCACCAGCCTGGGCAAATTGCCCATTGTGGAACGGGCCGTCTCCTACATGGCCGGATACGGGATAAAGGGCTATTTCATCGTCCAGGACACAAAACAACTCAACGCCACTTATGGGCAAGATAACGTCCTGATGGCCAACTGCCATGTGCGCATAGCCTACGCACCAACCATCGTGGAGACGGCGGAACAGCTGTCAAAGCTCGCCGGGACAACCACGGTGGTGCAGTACAAGAAATCGGTAAACCTGAAGGGTGGCGGTGGCAGTCTCAGCGCCCACGAAACATCCCGTCCCTTGCTGACCCCGGACGAATGCATGCGGCTGCCTGGGATCCATAAAGGGGAGGCCGGTATCGAGCCAGGCGACATGCTGATTTTCACCGCTGGCCACTCCCCCATTTATGGCCGCCAAATCCTGCATTTTATCGACCCGGTTTTTCTGCAGCGCTCCTCGATGCCGCCCCTGCAGGTCTCGGATAGCCTGTATTTTGAGCGGCAGGAGCCAGTACCACCGGCTGCAGCTTCGGTCCCGGAGGAATCCGCAGCAGAAGCCTATTTGCGCTATCTGGATGATTTACCGGCAGGCATAGAGAAATGAAATTGACTGCCTTGGCAATATCCATCGGCTGTCTTGTGGGTTGGTTTTCGGGCTTTTGCCTCAACGTCACCACCAGCCTGCCGGTGGGCTTGTACCGCAAGGTTTATGGCCCATTACGGTACGATGACGTTGTTTTTTTTTGTTTGGAGTCACGGCAATTCGTCACGCTCGCCCAAGAGCGCGGCTATGTGGGGCCGGGAACCTGCCCCGGCGGCCTGCGGCCCCTGGGCAAACAAATCCACGGACTGCCTGGAGATGTGTTGAACATCGACGCTGCAGGAGCGGTCAGTATCAACGGCCTGGCGATACCGGGCAGCGCCCCGCGCACACGGGACAGCGCCGGACGGGCCATGCCCGCGCCGGAGCTTGCTCCCGGCGTTATTCCCACCGGCCAGGCGCTTGTGCTGGCCCTTGCTGACCCCGGCAGTTTTGACGGTCGCTATTTCGGACTGGTCCGGATTGAGGGGCTGACCCCTGTCCGGCCTGTTCTCACCTACCCCATAAGGAGGAAACCATGAAAGACGATTTGGAATATTTAAAAGCAGCGGCTCACTCTGTATTGCTCCAGGCCGAGGAAAATCCTGGGGTCGGGATACCCGTGGATCCGGACGTGGCTGAATTCATGGGCGCGTTCAGGAGCGACGAGAAATTGATTGACGTGATCGAAGGCGCGGCGGGCACGGAGGAGGAAGACGGTGAGTAAATCCAAAGATGTGGCCACGCAGTTCGCCGCCGAAATCGTTGAACAGCTCAAGGCCGGCACCGCTCCCTGGCAAAAGCCCTGGGAGGCGGGCATACCACAACCGCCGTTCAACCCGACCACCGGTACGGTGTACCGGGGAATCAACCGGGTGCTGCTGGGCGGCAAGGGGTTTGACGATCCGCGCTGGATGACCTTGAAGCAGGCCAACGAAGAGGGGTATCGGGTCAAGAAGGGATCCAAGTCAACCCGGGTCGTGTTTTGGTACTGGAGTGATGAAAAAAAGGTCCTGGACAAGGAAGGCAAGCCGGTCCTGGATGCCGAGGGCAACCAGGTGAAGGAAAAACTGGCTCGAAGCCGCCCCCTGCTCCAGATCTATTCGGTTTTCCACGCCAGCCAATTGCAGACAGAGCACGGCCAGGACCTCCCCCTGTTCGGAGGAAAGGAGCTAACCTGGAATCCCAATGAGAAGGCCGAGGGCATCCTGGCAAACTCCGGCGCATCGATCACCCACGATCAAGGGGACCGCGCTCATTACTCCCGCGCCCAGGACGAAATCCATCTGCCGCCGAAGGAAAAGTTTCCGTCCGACGAGCGTTATTACGCCACCGCGCTGCACGAGCTCGGCCATTGGACCGGTCATCCGTCCCGGATGGATCGGGAATTTGGCCCGTTTGGATCGGAGGCATACGCTAAAGAGGAACTTCGGGCGGAGATCGCCTCATGGATGGTCAGCCAGGAGTTGGGGATTCCCCGCGATCCTGGCCAGCATACAGCGTATGTCGAGAGTTGGATCAAAGTTCTTGAGAATAATCCTTATGAAATTCTGTCCGCCTGCCAGGCGGCGGAAAAGATGGCGGAGTATGTCATGGGACTCGAACAGCAGCAACAAGTGACGGATAGGCAGGATATTATAGATGAAATCAATAGTGCCATAGCAAATGTAGGCCGGTGGGACGACATTGGGGCGGCCAGGGAAGCAAACGGCTATGCGGCCTTAGCGCGCGGGGCTTTAGAACATCATAAAGACGACCAGGCGGCATTAGAGAGGTTGAATTTGGCTGTCGAAGTCGAGATCGATAAAGCTGCCGGCACAGGCCCCTCGTTCGCCAGTTGTTTGACCCATCTGGAATCCTTCCAACGCCAAAATCAAGACCGTAAATCCAAGCTTGAAGGGGTGAATAACGATCTGGAGGTTCCGCCTGATCGTAATCAGGCGGAACGGGCCAAAGCAGATATCGCTGCCTTGGAAAAAGTTTCCCTAGCCAACTGGGAGGAGGCTGTCAGTGCGATAGGCCGACGTCTTCTTGACTCGGACAACCAGGCCTACGCCGTCGAATTTTACGCAATCGCGCCCGAATCTTTAAAAGAAGATATTGCATCTGTCCATCGGTCTATGGCGGATAAAGATATTGAGTTGTACGAGATTGTTACTGGTCCTGAGGAAGAGGCTCTCCCTGCAGACAAGGCTATCGCCGACCACTTATTGATGGACATCAGCAATAAGTGTCAACGATCCCCAGCGTATCGTGAAGCATATATGATTGTTGCGCCTGACGATATAAAGGAGAAAATACTTGGATTTCAATCGGCCTTGGCTCACGGTGCTCAACAAAAAGAATCTGTGTTCCAGGAGAACACCTGGTTGAACGTGCCGTTCAAGGAAAAAGACCGCGCCAAAAATGCCGGCGCAAAATGGGATAGGGACGCAAAATGCTGGTATGCGCCGGAAGGATCAAGCCAGACGGCCCTGGCTGCTTGGCTACCGAGGGAAGAGGTTGTTACCGCTGCTTCGGTGGTGCCGCCGGGAGAGGAGTTTAGCGAGGCACTCCGGAATGCCGGGCTGATCCTGGCGGGGCCGCCCATCATGGACGGCAAGATACAGCGGGTGCCGGTGGCCAATGGCAAGCCTGGCGCAAAAGATGGGGCCTATTGCGGGCATGAAGACGGCAAGCCGAATGGCTGGTATCAGAACCATAAAACCGGCGTACAGGGGAAATGGTTAGCCACTGGCCACACCTTGACCAACGAGGGCAAGGCCGCGCTGCGCGAAGAGGCGGCGGCAACCAGGGAAACAGCGAGCAAGGAACGCGAAGCTGACCAGCAAAAGGCTATGAAACGGGCCTATGCCCGATGGATGAACGCGGTCCCGGTCACGGAACATGCGTATCTCGAGGCAAAAGAGGTAGAAGGCGCTGCGTTGAAGCTGGATAGCCAGGGCAATTTGCTGGTACCTGGTTATGACCTGGAGACTGGTCGCCTGCAAACCCTCCAATATATCAGCCCCACCGGCGGAAAATGGCTTGAGAAAGGATGCCCAAAAAAAGGGGCCGCATTCATCCTTGATAAAGACCGGGACGCGCCAAAAGAAGTGGTGCTCATTGCCGAAGGCTATGCCACAGGAGCAAGCCTGCATCAGGCCACCGGCCTGCCCGTGGCCGTGGCCTTTGACGCCGGCAATCTCAAAGAAGCCACCCTGACCATTAAAAAGAAACTGCCCGACGCCCTTATCGTCATCTGCGCCGATAATGACCAGAACCACCCCAGTGGCCAGAATGTGGGAGTCGAGAAGGCCAAGGAAGCCGCCGCCCTGGTGGGCGGCAAAGTTCTGGTTCCGGAGTTCAGTAAAGATGAGCAGGCCAAAGGCATGAAGGACTTCAATGATCTGCACCGGTCACGCGGCCTGGATGCGGTGGCCAAGGTTGTGAATCAACAGGTCCATGAAGAAACGCTTGAGGCGGAAGAGGTAGAGGTAGAGCGATGAGGCGCTTGCTTTCAGCCGCGCTGCTCACCCTGGCAAGCCCAGTGCTCGCCGCGACGCCGGATATACCGGCTCTGATTCGTGCCACGGCCCAAGAGCTGGACGTTCCCGGTCCGGTTGTTCAAGCCATAGCCAAGGTAGAATCCGGCGGCGCTCCCTTCGTGCTCAATATCGAGGGCAAGGGACATTTCTTCGAGAATAAAACGGATGCCCTGGCCGCCGCGCAACAAGCGCAGGTTGCCGGGAAAAGTTTTGATTCAGGGGTGATGCAGGTCAACAACCAATGGTTGAACCGCTACAAAATCCCGCTCGAGGCCGCGCTTGACCCGGCGGCCAACATCTATCTGGGCTCATGGATACTACAACAGGAGATGAAGCGGCTGGGGTCGGGCTGGTCAGCCGTGGCCAGGTATCACTCGCCCGATCCCGATCGGGGCAACCGGTATGTCGAAATGGTCAAGCAAGCCCTGGGCAAGGGGCTGCAACCGTCAAAAGCCCGGAAGCCCTCTTCTGGCGGGGAGCCTGAGACCAAGGGTGAGCCTGAGGCCAAGGACTCCAAAAAAGAGAAAAAAGAAAAGCCCCCCGTGGAAACGGCCCTGGTCGTTTACCGGGGGACAGACCGGCAAACCTTTTCCCGCCAGGCCGAGGATGAACGCCTGGAACTGGCCGCTTTTGTCCGGCGGGTGAACAAATAAAAAATAAACTATAAAACACCTCGAACAGGATAAAATTATGAAACTTTTTATCGTTGAATCTCCAGGTAAGGTGAAAAAAATCCAGAGCTTTCTCGGCCCTGATTATAGGGTTATAGCAAGCGTCGGTCACGTCCGTGATTTGCCCACCAAGAAGATGGGGGTAAATCCACCTGATTTTGTCCCTCAGTATGAGCCCACGGATCGTGGGCAAGGTGTCCTGAATTCACTGGCCGCTGCGGCTCAACAAGCTTCGATGGTCTACCTCGCCACCGATCCGGATAGGGAGGGGGAGGCTATCGCCTGGCATATCGAGGAGGCGCTCAAACTTCCCGACGCCCGGCGGGTCACCTATGCCGAAATCACGGAAAGCGCGATCAAGTCGGCTCTTACCAAAACCAGACGGATCGACACCGCCCTGGTGGCCGCGCAAGAAGGCCGTCGAGTGCTGGATAGATTTGTCGGCTACATGGTGTCGCCGGTACTCTCGAAACAATCAGCCGATCGCCTGTCTGCCGGACGGGTGCAGTCTCCCGCTGTCCGGCTCGTTGTCGAGCGGGAACGGGAAATCCGCAAATTCAAGGTCACGGTCCATTACGGTGTCGATCTGATTTTTGACAACGGCTGGAAAGCCTCCTGGCAACCGAAACAGGGCTGGCTGGCGGAAGATCAAGAATACCTCCTGGACAAGGCTATTGCCGAAAAGGTGGCCTCCGTCCGGAGCCTGAAGGTTTTGGATTGTCAAGAATCCTCCAGCAAGTCCGCGCCGCCAGCGCCATTTATCACCTCCACCTTGCAACAGGCTGCCAGCGTAACGCTCAAGATCAGCCCGAAAGAGGCAATGGCTCTGGCGCAGAAACTCTACGAAGCCGGGCACATTACCTACATGCGGACAGATTCGCCGAACCTGTCCCAAGAGGCTGTTGACGCCATTCGCAGTTGGGCCGCCCAAAACGACTATCCGGTACCGCCAAAGCCGCGTACCTGGAAAAGCAAGGCCGGAGCGCAAGAGGCGCATGAAGCAATCCGGCCCACGCATTTCGAGGTTAAAGAGGCGGGCGAGACCCCAGCGGAACAAGCCCTCTACACGCTGATTCGCCTACGAGCTATCGCCAGCCAGCTTGAAGACGCCGTCTTTGCAGTGCGCGTGGTGAGCCTGGAAGCGGACGTGGACGGCAAACCAGCTTATTTTGAGGCCAAGGGCCGCACCTTGACGGTTCCGGGCTGGAAGGCCCTGGTTGCGGTCGATCAGACGGACGAAACGGAGGCGGAGGCGGACAACCCGGTTCCCAAGCAAGAGACTGGCCGCATGGCCACGGCCAAGGAATCGGCCATTCTCACTAAAAAGACCAAGCCACCGGCCAGGTTCTCGGAAGCGAGCCTGATCCGGGATCTGGAGAAACGCGGCATTGGCCGCCCTTCCACCTATGCGGCGATTTTGGAGAATATCACCAGCCGGGAATATGTCAAAATCGAAAAACGCCAGCTTGTACCAACCGTTACCGGCGAAAAGGTCGTTGATTCCCTCCTCAACAGGTTCCAATTCTTCGAGTATACGTTCACACGGCAGATCGAGGAGCAACTTGATGATATTGCCGCCGGGAAAGCTGAGTACAAAACAGTCGTTGCCGCTGCCCATCGACAACTGACCGGTGAACTGAATTTATATGTCGAGGCCACCTCGCCCAAATGCCCCGATTGCGGCAAGGCGCTCCGCCATTTGGTCAAAAAGGAAACCGAGGATCAAAAGGGGTATAACTTCTGGTCGTGCTCGGGGTATCCGGATTGCCAGGTCTCCTTTGCCGATGAGGACGGCAAGCCAGGTGCACGGAAGGAGAAAAAGACTCCGCCGGTCAGCGAACATACATGTCCGGATTGCGGAAAGGGATTAACCCGCCGGACCGGAACGGGTCCCAAGGGACCGTATGACTTCTTTGGCTGCTCGGGCTGGCCCCAATGCAAGAGATCCTTTCAGGTGAAGGAGAATCAGCCGGATTACGAGGCTCCCTCAAAAAAACCGAAAAATATTGGCCAACACCCGAGTCGGCTGCGCAAAACGAGATGACGGAGAGTTACTTGATCAAAAGAATTAAACATTTCAGAAATGGGATGCGCTCAAACACGCTCCATACCCGGACTCAGGCCCGCAATTGCTACCAGCGGTCTGTCCGGCAACTGGCTTGCCTCCGGGAAACCGGAGGCATAACCTCATGGCGCGATTATTCGTTTGAGAAGGCGATTTCGTTGCTGAAAGAGGCGGGGCAAAAAAATTTCATAACCAAGGAGTGAGAAATGAAAAAAATGTACATGACCGCAATGATATTGTTTTTGTGTGTGGGCTGTGCGCCCAACAAAGCCACCATCGGCGGTGGCGCTGGGGCTGCCGGTGGCGCTCTCATTGGCCAGGCCATTGGCCACAACACCAGCAGCACCTTGATAGGTGCCGCTGTCGGTGGCGCTCTGGGATATATCATCGGCAACGAGATGGACAAATTCGACCGCCAACAAATGACCAGGGCATTTGAGACCGGCCCATCGAACAAGCCTGTCGCGTGGCACAATCCCGATACTGGCCGTTCCTATACGGTCACGCCTGAGCAATCCTATCGCTCCCAGGGCCGGGACTGCCGCCGGGCCACCGTACAAGCAACAATAGATGGGCGCAGGGAAAACACCACCACCACTGCTTGCCGCAATGCCTACGGTGAATGGGAACTGCAAAAATGATCAACTCAGCCGGAAGCAGCAGTCTTGTTCCGCTACACCTCAACTTGACGAGGAGAGATATTATGAAAATCCATAACATTATCGACTTGGGAATTTTTGTGAACAAGATTGCTCAGATGACCGAATTTCGAAACCCATATATAACGCTAGGTGCGGAGGGAATAGATTTCTTTGCTGAGGTGTGTACTGGACAGCTAGACAAGAGAACCATCCATAAAAATATCATAATTTACATGGTCAGTAACGAGGGTATCTCAGTCGAGCTTTCCGATACAGAACACAAGGAAATCATTGTCAACCTACCCGATGCAAAGCATCTTATTGCTTTTGTCGCCCTGCTCATCGCAGCGTTTAAAGCAGAAATTAAAGTCCTCCATCCGTTGACAGAAATGGGGAATTATTTACCTGATTGGCAGGATGCATTAGTTGCCGCTACCTCTTAAAATAATCTTTGAAAAACAGATAATCAGGATTGCAAACATTTATCACCACGATATCCGAATGAATCTCTGGTTTCCCATAGACATACCAGCGGAATTCATCTTTATTTTCAGCGTATATTTTTAATTTATTGATTATAGCAACATGTGATTTTGGAGATGATTTAGTAAAATTTCCAACAATAGTTATATTTAGCGGCATATAATTTCCATTCACCTTCGCATTTTCAGAACAAGAAATCGTAAAAATGGAATCATGCGTATCAACAAACCCTGTTCCGTGGTAAATGCGCGGAGCTGTCCAGTTTAAATAAACCGAACTATGAAATGCCTCGCTATAATTTGTTTGATCTTCCAGTTTTAGAGGGATAGCTGATAAAGTTCTTTTTATTTCTACATTACGCTTGCCATCGGTCCATTTGTCAGATTTGGCTTTTTCGTAAATATATTTTAAAATTATATTGCATGCTTCCACTATCGGCTGAAGTAAATATGTCTTAGGAATGGCATTTCCAATACTTGAAGCTCTTTTCTTTCTAGCGGTGATATCACTCAACGATGGTGGCGGTATCACTTGTTTTGATAAGTTATGTTGGGAAATCCTAGGGGTTGGGCGCTTTGTGAATGCTTCCGGAACTTGCATTTCACGAGGTTTGTAATGAGCCTTTGCCGGCGCTTGTTCTGGTGCATTTATTACAGCGGGTTCTCCGTCGCACCCATTTAAGTGTTCTCCCCATTTTGCAGAAAAATGCGGCGATTTCGAAAGCTCTCCATCTTTGTATATCAGTACAGGACTCAAACGAATATCGCAAAACGGGCAATAAAATTCATCATGCCTCTCTCCATCTGCCAAATATCGTGTACGGAACTCCCAGGCGCTAATAGGTTCGTCGCCTCTTTCTGCTGCACCCCACCCTGACATATTAGCACCTTTATGATTTAATTAATTATGCACTCCCCATATCTTGATTCCAAGGATTCCCTCAATGCGCTTCGTGCTCTTTCAACCACTCGCGCAAGGCACCGTCAATCCGTCCTTGCCATCCGCGCCCTGTTGCCTTGAAAGCTGAAAGAACGTCGGGAGAGAGTCTAATAGTGGTAGATTCCTTAACCGGACGTTTCTGTTGGCCCCGGACCCTGTTTGGAATGGACGGATGCTTGTCGAAAACCGGGCGCATATTGGCGAGAATTTCATCGGATAATGGCGGCGACTCTACGGCAGCCAGCTCTTTAGCGGTTAATTTGTCTATTTTCTTCATAAAAAGTCACCTCCCGGTCATTGGCTTTCCTCAGGCTGATGAGACGGATATTGTTACCGCGAAAAGTATAAATCAGGACATGTAACCTCTTGGAGATCAAGCCGATCGCAATCCATCGCTCTTCGCCATAAGTCTCTCTGGTATCGAGAGCCTCAAGGGCGCTGTCCCATTCGAAATCAGAAGCGCTCTCAAAGTCAACTCCATGCTTGATCTTGTTGGCGATTTTTTTGTGATTGTCCCATTCGTATCGCATGAGATTAATTGTAGTAACAATTAGAGCCCTCGTCAATCCAAATGAAGTCGGGGAGACCGGGGAATTCGGAAAAATTTGCACGCTAGCGTACTTTGTGATCCGTTTTCCGAGACGACCCCTAACTGCTCTTCGCGGCGGTAGCCGCTTTCCGGGGAGCCTCCCCGGTCGGTCGGGCCCGGAGGCCCTACTCGGCTATGCCCCCGCCCCTCTCGCGATCAGCCCGGTGCTGAATTTCCGATGGTATCAATCTCGCAGCCAGGCCTCGATGGATCCACTTTAAATTGGTATCAAAAAGCAAACCCGGGAGCTGCCGCCGGCGCAGGTTTTGATACCAGTAAAAAAACTTGCCTTCCTGTCGTGTTTCTGTAAAATTACAAAAATATAAAAATTGAAAACCATATAAACTGAAAAAATGAAAAGGTGAAATAATGATAATCGGCTTGTTGAACCAAAAAGGAGGGGTGGGTAAAACCACTATCGGTGTGAATCTGGCGGCCAGCTTGGCGCGATCCGGGGCGCGGGTGTTGTTGCTCGACGCCGATCCTCAAGGTAGCGCTTTGGATTGGGCCGCAGCCCGCGAGGGCGATCCTTTGTTTTCCGTGGTCGGGTTGCCCAGACCGACTATACATAAGGAGATTGGGCAGGTCGGCCAAGGCTTCGACCATATCGTCATTGACGGTCCACCACGAGTCACCGCCTTGGCCCGATCTGCTATCATGGCCTCCGACATGGTATTGATCCCGGTGCAGCCGTCGCCGTATGATATTTGGGCAGCCGACGAGGTGGTAAAATTGGTAGACGAGGCTCGTGTTTATAAAGATAGCCTAAAATCCGCTTTTGTGGTTAATCGTAAAATCGCAAATACAGCGATTGGTCGAGATATTGGCGAGGCCCTGGCTACCTACCCTGTGCATGTTTTAGCAGCCAGTATAACTCAACGTGTCGTTTTCGCTGAGGCGGCAGCGCGGGGGCTGGCTGTCTACGAAGTAGACCAGGCGGGACCGGCTGCGGTCGAGATTGAAGCTATGATGATTGAGTTGATGGAGTTTGTAAGATGAGCACCAAAAAAGTATCAATCGGCAGGAAGCCGTCCAATAAACCTACGCCGGTAGCCGATGCGTGGGTTGAAAACCGGGAAACCGATGAACCGATGAAACGGTTGACGATTGATATTCCGGCGAGTTTACATCGGGCTATTAAATCGCAATGTGCCCTGCGAGGTACCAAAATCGCTGAGGAGGTGCGCGAGTTACTTTTACAGAAATACGATAAACATTAAATGCGATTGATCCGCGAACCGTGCGTCCAGCAAAAAAGGGTTGCAAGCCGTAGCCCCTGATAGGGGTTGTACGCCGGAAATTTTTGGGGTTCCGGCGTGCAAAACCCCGTAAAGAATCTACAACAAGAACAAGTACCATATTGATATCAAACTGGTACCCTTTAGACACCGACACGGTACCAAGGACTCTCGTCAATTTCCACGAGTTGACGGGCTCAACTTAATAATAATACCTAAAAGCCGGATCACGAACACCGGCCCCCAGGACCGGACACGAAATACCCACAACAACGAGGTTTGAGTCTAAAACCCAAGTCTCAAAAAGTGAGGCGAACTTTAAGTGGCACCGGGATAAAATTCACGTGAGGGAACCGTGGCAACAGTCAGTGCAAATACTTTATTCCATTTTACTAATAATATTGATAACTTAATCGGCATTCTCACAAATAATTTTTATCCTAGATTTTGCCTTGAAAACCATTCTGCATTTTTTTTAAACACTAATTATAGAGACCCAGAACTTGCAATTCCAATGGTATGCTTTTGCGATATTCCATTGTCAAATATCAGTAACCATGTCGATAAATATGGACGATATGCAATAGGACTTAGCAAAAATTGGGGAATAATTAATAACATAAGTCCATTGACATATTTTCACGATAATTCTGTTTTTGTGAAAATAATTAAAGGACTTGTTGAATTGTCTTATCAACAAGCTAATAGCCTTGGTAGCCATGATTATGCTGGTATTTATAACAAGCTGTATCAGCTTATTGGATTTACCAAAAAATACATCGGAATATCCAATATAAATGGAAAGATACAAAATAATATTTGTTTTTATAATGAAAGGGAGTGGAGGTATTGTCCAGACACTTCATACCTGTTTGAAACAGGACTTCCATACATCATGGAAAAACAGGACTTTTATAATGAAAAATTAAGGATTAAATCTAATAACAAATTAGAGAACCAGGATGTTTCTTTGAAATTTACTCCTAGTGATATTAAATATATTATCCTTTCCAAGGAAAATGAGATCCATGCAATGATTAACAATATTGAATCAATTAAAAGTGTGAAATATTCCTCCTCAGAAATTGAGTTGTTAAAAACTCGAATAATCTCTATGGAACAGGTCAGTCAAGATTTCTAATAAAACGCTTAAACAAAATACCCAAAAGTGATTCACCGCTGACGAAAATATCCCCCAGGAGCCCGGAATCGATCCTCGATCTGTGAGTAATATCGATAAATGAACCAGATTCGATATCGATAAATGAGCCAGTTCAGTTAGAAGTGGTTCCAGAGGTCTTCTAGGTTAGGATCTATTTCATCGGTTAAAACAAACGCTTTGAGATAGCTTAACGTCAAATCAAGGCTACGGTGCCCCAACCACCTTTGAATCTGAGAAAAAGAGACTCTAGGCCATATCTCAAGACAAGAAATGGCAAAACTGTGCCGGAGTCCTGTTGAAGTTGCATGCCGTCCAGAGATACCTGCTTGATTCATGGTTGCATTTATAATTCGCCATCCTTTTGCCCGAGACATTGCCCATAGAGGTCGATCAATATTACTAGGCGTTTGAAAATGAACGGACAATTCCATTATTAAGGCAGGTGGCACAGGGACTGATCTCTCTGATAAATTCTCTCCTGTATTTCCAAGAAGAATGGTTCTACTTTCGGCACATACTTGGTTTGGGAAAAATGTTGTAGCTTCACCTGGTTTGCAGCCGGTGTAATAAAGAAGTCTGCAGAATAATCTTTGCGGGACAGGTAACGAATCAATAACTTTTTTGAATTTATGACGTTCTTTTGTGGTAAGGAACAATCGTTCTCCGCCTTCAAAAAGTTTTATTCCATTGCAACGAACCATTTCAATTAACACCTACAACTAAGCATTTTCGTGCAGTTTCAACTACTTCTTTGGTTATGGAGCTTAAAGAATTAACATTCATGATGCGCTGTATTTGAGAGAAAAGGCGATTAACAAGTCTAAAGTTTCCAGAAGTAACTCGAATCACCGTAGCCACTGCTTCTCTATCAGCAAAATCATCAATGCTCAATGACAGGCCCATTTTTTCCCAATGGTATTTTAAAACGAACTCCATCTCTTGCTCAGAGAGCGGTTTATAAGCATGTGAAAAGCCCACCCTGGAATAGAATTGCGGGAAACGAGACATTTTTTTCTCTATTCCGGGCATTCCAATGACGATAAGTCCATATTGCTCATGATCATAACGATCACGCAAATGCTCCAGGCTCTGTAGGGATAAACGATCGGCTTCATCTATTATAACAAGCTCGCAACTCATTTCGGATATATTATCTTCTTCATTTTGCTTTTGGCTGTAATATATAGCACCTTTTAGTTTAAATAGTGCCCCATTAAGTCCATCATCAATTCTTTTTGGAGAATTTAATACTGGCGCGGTAAAAAATACTGTTTTATCTTCCCCTGTTCCGGGGGTATAGTTGGAGCTATCATAAAAAGGATCAAACTTTTCAATAGAATCCCAATCGGCATAATGTCTTGCGGATAAAGTTTTACCGACCCCTGGAGAGCCATGACATATCCCTATGTATCTGTCCCGCTTACATGCTGTGCAAAACTCTTTGAACAATCGGTATTCTTTTGTGACTAAGAAGTCGATTTCATTCATTTTCATATGTTTTTAGCTTGCTTGTTGATGCTGCTGTGGTTTCGAGAGATTTTACCTTTTTTTCAGGGGTGTTTCGTTCGGGCCTGTCGAGTATGTGGTCAACTAAGGATTTTCGTTGCTTAATGGTTTCCCTGAGCTCAGCTTTCCTCTTTATTCGAGCAGTTTTGAGTTGGGTGAGGCTTACCGTTTTTTCAGATAATTCCGATGAGATTGCGCTGCATATATATTTGTTGTTGTGATACACCCTGATCTCGGCTAAATCTCGCGGGTCATATCGAATTACAACTGATTCACCGACATAAGCAGAAAGCAAATGAGACTGATATTTAAATCCTGAAAATGATATCCCAACATTCCTCACTTTTCTGGCCTTCGCTACTGTTAGTAATAATAAATCCAGCTGTTCATAAGATTCTGGTAATTGTGGCAGGAATCCATTCTTCTCCCAACATTCAAGTGGGGTAAGGTTTTTTAGGGAGGAGTGTTTTCTGTGATGGTAATTATTGACTAGAAAATCACGTATACGGAAATCTAGCTCATCAATAGTTAGCAGCGCAGAATATTTCATTGTATTTTCAATATATCCAGGCAAGCTAACAAGAAGCATTTTATTGATTGTGTCAAAAAAGCGTTCAATTTTCCCTCTTCCTCTTGGTTTTCCTACTGAAGAATATATCAATTCAATTTTAAGATCTGCACAAACTTGTTCTATATGCTTTGAAGTGAAATCAGATCCATGGTCCGTATATAAAATCTCCGGTATGCCGCAGACTGGCCAACTGGGATCTTCTTTTCTCCATATCGCTTGACGAAGTGCCAGAGAAGTGTTGAATGCTGAAGGAGCTTTAACAGTAAGGTGATAACCTGAAATTGCCCGACTTCTATCATCCAGTACGATTGTGAGCCATGGTCTTTTTTCGCAGTCGTTTTCATCCAAAACGATAATATCAAGTTGGGTGTGATCTACTTGCCAAATATGGTTTGATCGTTTTGCAGCTCTAAGATAAATAAGTTCGTATAAATCATCATATTTTTTATTCCCGAAGTGAGCGAGAGTTTTTAAATCATCCGGAATAGCAGCAATATATTTTTGAACAGCTGAATAGGAAACATTCTTTTTTTCTATCGACTCTGCAAATTCACATATAAGTCGGTGTATATGAGCAATAGTTAAGTGAGGTTGATGCAAGACTAAAGCTTCAATTCCACACAGAAGTGTTTCTGGAATTTTTCTATTTCCTCGATCTCTTCGACTTTGCCTAACGAGACCTAACAGGCCATGACCTTGATATCTCGTCACCCAGCGAGTAAGCGTACTTCTTGAAACTAAATGCTGTTTTGACAATTTAGACAAAGACGACCTGCCGTTGATATATGGTTCAATAATTTTGTATCGGTGCAACGCGACAGCCCTGTCCTCCTCTGATTCCTCAAATAAATAGGTCATCATCAATTTTTAATCGTGGTTGATCTGGGCAGATCGTTTTTTGACATGAAAACTATTGGTACCTTGAGGGGTCGCTTCAGAAAACGGAAAAAAACGTACGCTAAGCCGATTGCAACGGTCGTAGAGACCTGAATTTTCCTTTCCCGATTTTGGCGCTGCTTCGCCACAGATAGTTGCCGGTTAGGTTGATGTGCTCCCCAGCGGCGACAAGCACTTCAACAGCCCGTCATCAACTGGTTCTTACGGCCACACTTAACCCTGCCCGAAAAGGTTCGGTTTCGGACATGCATGTTTACATGTGTACGAAAATAAGGTAAATTAGTTTCGGATGCAAGCTTTATTTCGTACATAATTTTCGGACGGGATTGGACTCATGTCACGTGTTTTTGCCTACTGTCGGGTTTCTACTTCCGACCAGAACACCCAGAATCAGAGCATGGAAATCAAAACAGCCGGATTCGCCATCGAGAAGCACCGGTTTGTGGAAGAAATTATCAGTGGATCGGTGGCGGCAAATCAGCGGCCAGGTTTTATTAAACTCATTGACCGGATGGAAAAGGGGGATGTACTTGTCGTAACCAAGCTTGATCGACTGGGGCGTAATGCGATGGATGTTCGGGCAACCGTCGAACAACTCGCAAGTTCAGGCATACGAGTGCATTGCCTCGCACTCGGCGGGGTTGATCTCACCAGTCCGGCAGGAAAAATGACGATGCAGGTTATCGCATCTGTAGCCGAATTCGAGAGGGATCTGCTGATTGAACGAACACAATCGGGAATTATTCGGGCTAAAGCAGCTGGAAAACGGTTCGGTAGACGGCCATCTCTTAATGTAGAGCAAAAAGCCGTTGTTTTAGAGAGACTGGATGCGGGTGATAATGTTGCCAAAGTTGCACGAGAATTTAAGACGACCAGACAAACTATCATGCGGGTACGAGAAGCAGCTCTAAAACTATCAGCAACAAAAGAGGAAAGGTCTTGTCGGAAAATCGGAAATTCGGTCCCAAATCCTATGGGACTTTAGTGTCGTTTGTTTAAATTCACTCGATATTAGAGCCCGTTGCAGTGCGGCCCGGCAAGGTCGCACTGCAACGGGCTCATTAGGTTAAGGTATACTTTAAAATGACGCGAAATCACGGGCTCTTCTTCAAAGTTCTTCGGTCATACCAAACTCAATGGGCATCTTCATAAAAAATACGTTCACCCCTTTTTCCTTGATCCGAGCAAATAGGCGTTCGCATCTGCCTCACTTACAGCCATGGTGACTTGCAAGGGGTCGCCTCGGAAAACGGAGGATATAGCACGGAAACACAAAATTATACTCGAAAATTCAACCCGTTACCTGTAGGGTATTTCCAAACCCGCCGTGCGTAGTAATAATTCTGACAACGATCTGTAATTGTTGCGTTTATTTTTCGTAAACATACGATTTTTCCCGAGTTCTGAAACGTCTCCTAAAAGCGATAACTGTAATTGATGGAGAGAAAATACATCTGCGGGTTGTCATAGCTCCCGGCGAGCACTCCTGGCTGGACAACCTTGGTATCCTCCATCAGCAGATACTCAAATGCCGCGCCAAGAGAGGACTGTTTATCAAGTTGCCGTTGCACACCGGTACCAAAACGCCAAGCAGCACCCGAAGGCAAGGCTAGCGATGTATCGTCTTGATCTTCATACATGCTTGTGTCGTAGGCAACCCCGAAATTTAAACGGGTATCGGATTTCAATTGATATTGGACACCCACGGCACCATGCCAGGTGTCCTGTAGTTCCAGGCGCGAGGACCGCGTGACCGCACCGATGGTTATTTCCGCCTCACTGAACGAGGACCAGTCCTGCCAACCGATATTCCCCAAAAGCGACCATCGGTCGTTGAGCACCCGCACCGCACTGAACATGACCTGCTGCGGAGCGCCGACCGAAGCGTCGATCGGCAATGTCCACGGATCATTGGAGATGGGCAGGGTGCCATTTGCATCGACATCGAAATCGTAATTCACTTCGCTGGTATAGGTCAGGCCAAACCGGGTTTGTCTGGAAGGTTCAAACAGAACCCCCAATTTTGCGTTGGGGGCCAGATCGGTATCATCCAACTCGACTTCCTCGCCGCCGATCAACTTGTCGCGGGTGAGCGAGAAGATGCCGTAGTTGATCCCCAATCCGGCGCCAACCGACCATTGGTCATTCATCCGGTAGGCCACCGAAGGTTGCAGGGTCAGCCCCATCAAGGTGGCCTCCTTGACCAGATTGTGGCCGGCCCAATTGTCACCAAAATCCAGACTCAGGCCAAAGTTGCCGTACAAGGCGATCCCGAGTTTCAAGTCGTCGTTGACACTGTGACTGTAGAAGGTACTTGCCCCCGGCAGCCAACCGACCACATTCCCCGGCCCCTGCCTGTCGGGGTCGTTCATTGTGTAGTCCAGATCCCCATATAAAGCCTGCGCTCCGACGACCAACTGATTGCCCTGCAGACGGGTCATGCCGGCAGGGTTGCCGGCAATAACCGACGCATCCTGGGCGCGGGCCGCGACGCCGGCATTGGCGAGGCCGAGGTCCTCGGTGCCTATTTCATACAAATAGAGGCCCCCTCCCTCGGCTTGAACGGCAAAACCAAGGAGGATCAAAGCCATAATCGGCTGAATTGTTCTTGTCTTCATCCTTCATCTCCTTTTGCTGCGCTTGGCAAGACGACAAATAGTCAAGACAACCGGCGCGAACGAGCAGTGGAAGCGGATTACCTCGGCCAAGGAGGAGATGCTCTTCATGCCGATTTCCCGAAAGGGCGCTTGATTCCTCAATTCATCCGGGAGCAGGCTACCACATGATGTAGCCAAGCCCGATGCCGCCAATCCACTGGGTCGCATCGCCCCGTTGATCGACAATCGGACTATCGCCGGGGTCACCGGCTATGGACGAACCGCGGACGCCCACACTCACCAGCCAATTTTTGCTCAGATAGATATTGGCTCCGACCACGGCGTAATATTCGTTCAACCCGCCGTCAGCGGTAAAGAAGGGCAGGCCGGAGGTCCCGACGTTCTCTCGATTCACCCCGAAGTAGTGATCGGAATAGTTGTCGTCCTGATAGACGATTCCGGCGCTGATATTCAGATCAACGGGTTTGGCCACCGGATGCCAATAGCGGGCGCCCAGATTGGCGCGGAATCCGTCGCTTTCGTTGCCGACATCCTGATAGACTTTCGCCCCGACAATGAACCGCTGGCGTTTCTCGCTGGCGCTGGTCCAGACAATATCCATGAACGCTCCGGCTTCGACGGTGTCATCGATCTCCTTCATTTTGCTGACCATGGGGTCATCGACACTGTCGTCGCGGCCAAAGCGGTAGTTCAGCAACGGGCCGAAGCGGAACATGTCGTCGTCAAGCACATTCACCGTCAGTTCGTTGGCGAGCAGTTGGATGTAACGCTCCTGCTTGTTGAAGGTGTAACGGAAAAAGGGGGCCGCGCCGATGGCATAATCATCGGAGCCGGTATAGTCCGGCAAAACCCCCACGCCCAGGCCGATAACGGTGGGGACGTTCTCGAAGTCGAGATCGATGAAACCGGCAGCGTTGGCCGATGGACAGGAAAGGATGGCCGTGGAACCGGCAAGGAGGCCCGCAAGCGCTAGCCGTTTAATGGGGCAGGGTTGTTTCATTGTTTGCTCCTTTTTTGTGGGTACGAGTTGACGTCAGTGATTTGGTGAAGTCCTTATTTTAAAAAGATAAAGGCGTTGATTCCGGATAGTTCTTTATATGAGGCCTGGACCTTTTGCGGTGCCCTCATGAAAACACCCAGCTCTTTTTTTAAGGATTGAGCACCGGCAAGACCCGTGCAGTCTTGTTGGTGGATCGGTCGTGCCTGGCGGCAAGGAATTTCTCCAGAGCGCGACCAAGTGCATCCCCCCGCCAAACCTGCCTCTGGACGGCAGGCGAAGGTCCGTAGAGCTGGCGGTGCAATTCCCGGGTGGCGGCCTGCAACTCGGGACCGGGCTGGAACGTCGCCTCCCGGGTGGTGAGCCAGGCAAACCATGCGGCCTCGGCAGCCGCGGCATCATGCCGGCGGCAGGCGGCAAGCAATTGGCGGGCGGCGGCGCGATCCG
>Ga0074197_1001307_pt1 | contig 21785 bp, 25 predicted proteins | sample EPASupsiteSAE305_FD_64526 | JGI IMG/M metagenome (GOLD analysis project Ga0074197, IMG submission 64526) | Bioremediated contaminated groundwater microbial communities from EPA Superfund site, New Mexico - SAE3-05 reassembly with SPADES | ecosystem: Environmental > Aquatic > Deep subsurface >...
ACTATGTTGCGTCGAAGATTGTAAGATCAGAAAAGAGGCCGGCCAACGGAATCATATCAACTGCTCGATCAGGGCTTTCATCCGGCTTGAGGTCGTTAATCGCATCAATAACATCACTATCTATAAGGCCAAATGGGTGATTGTCAAGTCTGCCATCGCGGGCTATCTGGCTCAACCAAAATATGCTCTCTGATTTTTTTTCTGGGGGATGTGCGTAAGTCCTATGGAATATGATATACCGATCTACTGATGTTTTTCCACCCGATTATCCGGGTCTCCTGTTGAGGAATACCATATCCCTGAAGTTTTGATCGATCCGGTTGAGTCTTTCCCCGGACTCGTAATCATAATCAAAGCAATTTTTATTAAATAATACAAAAATAGAAAATTTTTATACTGTAAGTACAAAAACAGTAATGGTGATGCATGGGGAAATACATCGCCAGACACAAACCTCATCTTACAACATTCATGAATGCATGTTTCCTAAGACCTCCCCCTCTCTCTTTCTTTTTGGCTTCCGACATTTTTTTGTTTTTGACAAATTTCCACTAAATCATACGAAATAAAAAAAGTTTATTACGAAAAGGGACGTAAACCTATCCCGGGGTGATGATCCCGGCCGGTCATCCGGATATCCACCCGGACACCCTGATTCCGGATGTGCCGAATCCCGGATTATCATCCCCTGTTACCACACTTAAAAATCCTTATGACTGGAGTTGAACCCCAGATGGCTGAAACCAAAAAGAAACCCGACCTCAAAAAGGCTGAACCGAAAAAGGCTGAGCCCAGGAAGACCGAGATGAAAAAAACCGAACCGAAAAAGACCTTTGGCAGTAAATCCGCAGCAAAACCAGTTACCAAACCCAAAAAATAATTTTTTCCGGAACGTTATATTATAGTACTCTTTGTTCCGTATGATCCCGGACCTACCAGAACTCTTCATCAGGGGATATGTCTGCGGCTGTTGAGCCGGATCCTGTTTCACTATCCAGTTTGGAAGGCATAGCCCCGGTCAGGATTTTCACATTAACATCGAGGTAATTTCCTTCGATAGTGATATGGAACACCCCCTCCTTGTATACCGCGATATACCGTGGGCCGGAAGTAGTACTGGTGGATGTAGTGGTGCCATCCTCATCTGTTGAGGTAATGCTGAACTTGAAGTTACCGGTGTCCGAACTGAACTCCCGTGCATACCCGTCCTGCGCCACGATCTCATGGGTCTGGTTGTCCCGGACGGTAATGGTCATGTAAGGACGGTTAACCGGGGATGTCATCGACCCCCGGCAGGAATCCGGGCTAGCCAGGCAGTCGTATTCCGGCGTCACTTCGAAAACGACATACAGCGGGCCTTCGGCAACATTTACCTGGAGACCGATCGCGTTCCCTCCCAGATGATACGTTTTCTCAAACTCGACCCCGCGGTCAAGACGGTTGTATCGGGGGGTATCGTTGATTCGTGCAGCATGAAGGACGGGATAAGGATCCGGTGTCAGGAACGGCGCGACTTCAGTAACCGCCTCGGATTTTGCCGGGGTTATCCCTACAAGAGGTGATTGTTGTACCGGATCCGGGGTTGAACCAAGAGACGATGTGCCTATCATGTCCGTTGTACGTATGGGAGAACCATCCCCGGCGTGTGCAGGGTCTTCAGTACTTCCCTGCAGCATCTTAACGCAACCACTGGAAACAGTTGTTGCGACCAGGAGCATCAGAATTATTGTCGTAAGCACCGGTATCGATCCCAACCATCTGATTTTTCGTGTCATTCAGCTATTCTCCGTCTTGTTCCTCTTGTTGTTGCATTGTATGTGGTCATCTGTTCAGAGCGGGATGACCGTAGCCATCGCGGTCTGGTACCGTGCATCCATAATACCCGGTGAAAATCCTGCACCGGTGGTCTCCAGATAATAATACCGCTTATCACCGACCGGATAGTAATGCCCGTTGCAGTTGTCACAGGCCACCGCGACCGCGGCGTGCTCCGGTAAAAGAACCACCGCAACATCATACCCCATTTCTTTGAGAAGAGCGGCTGTAAGGATCGCCGTATCCTCACAATCCCCGTTTCCGTCGGCAAGCGTTTCGACCGGGTACTTCCAGTATTCTGTTTGCTGCCCGGTGACCGTATCGCTGTCATCTGCATATTCAATCGACTGGACAAACGCGACAACATTGCGATAATCATTGCGGGCCCCGTAACTTTTGAAATCACTGGCGTCCTTGAGCCGGTTCACCAGGGTATGCAGGAACTGCCGGTCCCGTTCATTGATAGCATAGGAAGAAACCGTAGCTGAATTCACCGTTGCGGGATGTGGCTGACTCTGATAATAATCATAAAGATCCCGGGGAATATCCAGGGTAATGGTTGCTTTATGCCCGTTTGTGTACCAGGTAAATGTCCTCTCAACCACCGGTGTTGCGTTCACGCTCATCCAGCCCGGCTGATTCCTCAAGCTTTCCGATTCCTGGTACTGCCATTCCTGTTCGACAATCGATCCTTCCGTATCTTTTTTGAGCGTGGCAAAAATCTCATGCGTCCCTCCCGGCTGGAACCGGAATGACCGGTTCACAGAAGAGCCGTCCTGGTGCCGGAACTCCAGCAGGTAATCTCCCGAAGGAACGGTATCAAGGGTCAGCGGGGCAAATCCTTTGAAGGTATCGTTCAGGTAGATGCCGGTGCCCTGCGGTGACGAATCAAGATACAGGGTACATGCTGTGGGAATCCGGACAAGGTCGGCTGTGGCCAGCATGGATTCTCCACCCCTGACATTCACGATACCGGTAAAATTCCCATACCCGTTCTGATAAATCTCAACGGTATGATTCCCGGCGCGGATCCGCTGGAGGCTGGTGGGTGTCTTTCCGGCTTTGCTGCCATCGATACGCACCTCCGCACCTTCCGGCGTGGAGGTCACGCTCAGGAAACCGGTTCCCGGTAACGGTACGAGATATTCCGTATATTCCGTTGTGATATCCGTGGCAACGGAAATGACATCCCTATAGTCTTCATACCCTGTCTTCATTATCAGGATTTCATGGCGGCCCGGTACGAGGTCGTCTACCGTAACGGGCGTCACTCCCCGGGCTTTGCCATCGACATACAGGTCCCCCCCGGCGGGTTCTGTCCGGATCGTTACCTGTCCACGGTCGGGTATCCGCTCGAGGTTGGCAAGAATGTCCCGGTGCTCCCCATCTTCAACATGGATCGCTGATTCATACGATGCGTACCCCTCCTTATCTACTACGATTATGTGGGATCCCCCGGTAAGGGGGATATCCATAGCCGGGGTAGTGCCGTAATTGCTGCCGTCAATAATTACCACCCCTCCCTGCGGTATGGATGCAACAGACAGTGAACAGGTTTCATTTGCTGCTGTTACGGGGCTGGTAATAAGTATCACGACGATCAGAAAAAAAATGGCCGATATTGTATTACAAATTTTCATTTTGGTATGATAATATCTGGAAAAAATACTATTTATACACATCACAAATGTTTTTTAAAAGCCCTCTCTCGAAACGAAAAACATGGATCTGGTAAATACTGTCCGATCAGGTCAGCGTCTGTCGTGACATATGTCCGGATTATCATCTGGCATGGTTTTTTTTTAGCCAGGTAATCTGTGGTCCCGGCGTTCTGACCGGTGAACTGCCCCTCTCTGATCTGTTGTTGGTAAAAAAGATCTTCCGGAATACACGTCGACGACAGGATCCCGTGATGAGAAGTGTCGTGCACACCCTGAACCTGATTGTCTCCCCGTGCCCTGCCCGGGAGTTCATTTCCTCAAGCGGGTGGGACATCAGCACCTTTCCACGTCAGTCTCATTCAATACCGGCACCTGCCAGCGGTCCCGGCAGATACCATGAACTCCGGATCGTGCCGCGCCACCCCGTCATCCCTGACAATCCGTCTCCAGATTCGGCTTGATTCTGGCCGGAAACCCTGGGAATCACCGATTCGACCAATTAGTATATAATCAAAAATATCTTCTATAAGATTATTGCAATGGTACGTAATTTCTGCACAGAATCAACCTGGGATATGGGGGGACAGGCCTGTCTGCTCAGGATAACCGCTGCACGGGCCGGCATGGTTCTCATCTCTCTGGTGTTTCTCTGTGTACTGACCGGCATATTCCCCGGTCAGCCCCATGAACAAAATGACCGGGCCTGCAATTCCATGATCCGGTTACCGGTTTTTGGGCCTGTATCTTTTATGCTATCTGATTTTCCGTTGCTTCCCTGACCTGCGGTTCACGGATTGATGCATACGGGCATATTCCGGATCGTTTCACGGGATTCGAACCTGATCGTGATACGGGAACAGCCATGGCTGCATAAAAAACCGTGAACCGGCCTTGGGATTGGTCACGGGTGAGCTGGGGCTCCCGTGCCGGAACCGCTGATGGATTAAAAAAATGGTGAAAAGGTTATGACATTTATTACTGCGAACGATCCGGGCCGGACGTGCCCGGTAAAATTCAGGATGAACGAAAGGGAATACCGGCATTATGCTCCCAAAGCAGCCGGCAATAATCGTGAACGAACCGGTGGATATGGCAATACCACGATATTACCGGGAACTACCGGGGGCAGTATATGATCCCGAACCGGAGGGCCGGTATAATACGGCGGGATGCCATACGGATTCTTGAGAACCGTGGTTACCAGGTAATTCCTGTTGACTGCTCAGCGATTGCCGGCTGTTTACCCGTTCATCTTCTTGGCCTTAAGGGTGAATCGGAACTGCTCCATGTCTGGCTGAAACGCTCAATCCATGAGATCACCAGTGACGCGGTCATCGAATCATTCTGTGCTGATGAAATCCGGCAGTTCCGGAAGATGGTTGCAACCGATCCCGGGAAGATCCGGCCGCGTTATGAAATCTGGGTCTCCCAGCCATCCGGAAGGTTCTGCGGGATCGAAGTACTGCCGGACCGGCTTATTGATGTCGGATCGTATTCCCGGGAACGGGATCATCCTGCGGGAGGTCAGTTGTGATACGGAAGGTGCGGCTTTCCGCGCTTGAGCGGAAGGCAAAGGTCCTGCTCGAAAAAGAGGGGTACTCGGTTACGCCCATGCAGCACTGCTTCATCACCCGCTACAAGCCGGTGAACCTGATGGCCCGCCGGAACCGGCGCGAGATGCTCTATCTCAAACTTAAAGAAACCGTCCGTTCCCGTATGGATCCTGCCTCGGCTGAGGAATTCTGTAAGGATGACATTCTCATCTTCAGCAGGCTTTTTCCGGTTGCTACAGAACCAGTCGATCTGCGCTTTGCAATCTGGATCCTGCATGAAGAGTCCGGATTCAGCTGCTACGAGGTTTTCGAGGGGAAAATCCGTGATGCCGGCCTGGCCGGGAATGACTCTTCCGTGGTGGATGATGCAGTACCCCGAATCAGGATGCCCCATGGCAGCGTGAAAAGACCCGGCATGGGAACCCGGGGACAATCTCCTGCGAAACTCCCTGAAACGGATAGTCATGCCAGCCGCCGGCCTCTTGCCGGTTCGGGGGGAGTGCAGCCATGACCCGCCATGTCCACATCAACCCGGTTATCTACGAGGCTCAGCGGATCCTTGCCGGGGAATGTGCGATGATCTTCCGCATCGTGGCAAAAAACAGCCCGGTCGATCTCATCGCACTGTACCCGGACCGGATCACCCTTATCCGGGTAATCCGGTCCCGGTATACGATTGCCGACGCAACAGCAGCAGTCAGGAAATGCCTTGCAGCCATACGGGCACTCCAGGCGATTGGCAACCCGGTGATCTATGAAAAAGAGATCTGGATATTCTCGCGGCCGTGCGGCTGGCGATTCTACCGGGTCTTCCCCGGAGGTCTCTGGGCCGTAAAGCATGCAGCAGAACGAGCGGATGCCGAAGAGATCGTTGATCTGAAAAACGCCATGGAACAGCCCGGTTGCGGGAAAACCCTGTAAATGAAGCCCTGGTAACCCGGGGCGCAACTCCTAGGGCCCGGAAACAAAAACCGAAGGGAATCCGGCCTCTGGTTACACCTTCACGCTCATGTGTAATAATCCCGGTCTTCTATGGGTATGTGCCTGAGGGCCCGAAGGCAGAGATCAGAAAAAGGAGGAACAAGAAATGGCAGATTTCGTACAGAGTTCGCAGGTCAAGAGTGCGATCCGCGAACTTGCAGCACCAATCCAGGACGCAGAGACGTTCAATTCGATTGTCCAGTCCGTAATCAATGCAAACCCGTTCGGGTGCGTAGCGTATATGACCGCCGGTGAGAGCCATGAGCCGGTCGAGAAAACAAGGGAATCCTACACGGCAAAATTCGTGTACGAGGATGCGGATGTAAAGAATGTCGGGAGCGGGTCAGACTCGTTCAACACGCTCGCTGGCTTCAACGCCGGCATTGTCGCAATCAGTGCCGATACCGCACTTGCGGCAGCCCATGCCGGCACCAGGGTGCGGGATGCAGAGCATGACACATTCTCTGCAACCCTCCGCTGCCACGATCCCAACGGGGAGATCTATAATGTGAACTTCTCCCGCCGGCGGGTCACGATCACGTCCTACTCGGACGAGAGCATCAGGACCGCGGTCGAGACCTGGGCGGACACTGTTCCGGCGCTTGCATGAGGCGGGGAACATGGACAACGAGCTCATCATCATGGGAGCGTTCCTTGGAACCGGCCTGCTTGCCTTTGTGATCGTACCGGGACTCCTGGTAATCTGGGACCGGGTTCTCGATCATATGGAGAAGCGAGAGACGGATCAGAAATCATGAAAAGCCTGAGGGGGATATCCCCCTCAGCAATCACTTTTTTCACTACATTCTGTAATCCTTCACCAGATTCTGCAAATGCGTCGCCGGTTCCAGCACCGGAAATGAATGATGATAAAATACGCCCGATTCGGGCTCCGTTTTCCCCGGTCGGATCCGGAAAAGCCCGCAAAACCGTCCTTTTTGTTCTATATGAAGAATAACCTTAATTTTTGCCCTGTTTGCCAAATGGCGGGTGGAAACGAGGTCACATGCGGGCTGTCAAAGCCCTTGTAATCGGCGCAATTTTTATCGCTGTTATTATCCATCCGGCACCCGGAAATCCCGCCGGAATGCTAATATGGACGTTGTCTTTTCCGGGAGAGTTCACGGTACTGATACTAACGACAATCTCAATTGAATGCATTCATCCAGCAGAAGATCCACAATCCGGTGAGAGCAATCGCCACGGCAAGATACGGTTTCGTTCTTTGAGCTGCACAATACCCTGCGAGCCCTGAGATTCCGGAAAGAATCGTGACAAACAGGATTGTCCCGGTAACCTGAATAAATACCATATTATGACTGGATATCGCGATATATCCCAAAATAAAGAGGGCCGGCAGCAGACATACCCCGATAAGTACAGCACCGATCCCGTTTCCGGTGGACCATCCGTATATGATAGCGATTACCGGTATGAATGAGAATAAAACCGAGAAAGCTACTCCCATGAGGATACTTAAGAACGTCTGCCCGATCTCAACCTGCCCGGCTGGATGCATCCTGGTGAATGTATACACCACGATTACCGACAAGACGACAAGGAATGTGATGAGCGCAACATGTTCTTTGATCCTAGTTAGCTGGGTCATCCGTATTCATCTCCAAAAGCCATAGATCCTTCCTTTACCCCCCTGTCATAACAATCGGTCTCGGCAATCATAGCTGGTTCAGATGTGATCTGGATAATATCCTGATGAGGGAGATACCATCCGGCCCGGGTAGTGCTGTCAGTGTACATACGATGTCCCTACCCTGGATGGCACATTATCCCCTCCCTCTTTTCTCCAGTGCATGCAGACGCTCTTCGAGGCGGGAGATACCGGATCTTATAGACGCAACGGATTCTTTTGTGAGGGTCAACTCAGAGGGATCGAACCGGTTACCAGCCGTGATTTTCTCGACGAGCGATTCCATCCATTGCTTGAACTCGCGCACGATCAGGACAACGACTACGGAGACAAGGATAATGAGAACGATAAACGGGGTGAGTGAAAACACCCCTGCTATCCCCATAAATCCTGTTGCCACGGAGAGTAATCCGCCAAGGACAACGAGGAAAACTACGCGTTTTAGTTCCAAAATTTATCACATCTCTTTTTTCTTTTCCATTTTTTCATTCGGTAATCATACCCGACCCCCTCGATGCCCCCTACCTCGGGAAATTATTGACAGGGATTAAAATTAAGCACATCTCCCGTTTCGGCATCGACATATACCTGCCCTCCTCGGTGGTCTCCCCGGGGTAGATCGATATGAAGTTCGACAATCCATACAACCCGGTTCTGCAGGAATGGCACAACTGCGGATGTTGCAGATGTTTCCAGCCCTTCGCTCGTGGAAAACGAGTAGATATCCATGAAATATTTTTCGGCCTTGTCAATAGCCTGCTCTTTTGTGATCTTTGGTGCCTGTATTGCAGGAGCAGCCCGGTCCCGCGAAAGATAAGCAAGAACCTCACCCTTCTCAGGTTCTATGGAAATATGCACATAATTACCAGTTGATACGCCGAAAACCTGTTCATGCCATGTAAACGAGTACTCCTTTCCCATGTCCCCATGATCCAGCAGTTTCGATTCCATCATCTGCATGTTCCGGGTTGAAAACTCCGAATATTTTTCCACTGCATACGATCGTGCAATGGATTCAGCCAGGTCCTGTGAAATCACAATTTTTTTTGTGGGTTGTACCGATTCATAGAACCCGGCCCGTTCAACACGACCGGACTGATCGTTGACATAGAACTCCCCGTCATCTGTCCGGTAGATGTGATAATCCCCCACGGGGCCTGATTCATTGCGGGCATACACAACGATTGCATCCGGGTTTTCGAGAAATGCCTGCACGGTCAGCCGGTCTGATTCCACCCATGCCGGGGCACCGGGTACATCGGTGAGCGGACGCTGGGTGCGGATGGGTGTCGGGTCTTGGATAATTGCATCGGGAGACTGGATGAAGACCATCAGATCTCCTTCCGACCGGGTTTCCTGGAATACGGTGGAACCATCCGCCGCTTTTACTTCTGTACTGGGAATGATGACGACCAGTTCTTTTAATGTCCGGTTCTCCAGGGGAACCGCAAGCCGGGCATGTACACGGACTTCACGGATCTCCCCGTTTGAAAAATTATATAACACGCGCTTTTCTTCAGCAACAATGGACTCGGGCTGGGGATATGATCCGTCCCATGAACTGGTTTTTGTTTCGATCCGTGTCTCGACGGTGTAGGGAACTTCGGCGAGGTCTTTACTCATAAGGTTTGAAACGAGCACATCGAAACTGATATTCTGCCCATCAATAATTACGTCCGGGGTATATTCGACTTCCCGAGGAGAGATATTACGACATTCATTTGCATCGGTAAACCGGATGGGAGTGTTGATGGTTTCAGCATCCTCAAGCGACCACTGGCCATCCTTATAAAAGATCATCGGGTTATTGAGCTGGTCGAAATATCCCTGGCACCTCCATACTGTGAGATCCAGCATTTTTTCCGGACATGGCGCGATAATATCATATCCCTTGCTCTTCTGGAGGTGCGGTGAAAAACTCATAATCGCATAGAGTACCACTATCACAAGAAGCATAACGGCGCCGACTGTTATCATCAGATTTTTCGAATTCGTCATATCCCCGTCCGACTACTCCTGAATAAAAACTCCACGTTACTTCTCCTGTTTTGATACTCTGTCCGGTCCGGTAAGTATCGCAATCCCTGTAATCATGATAATACCACAAACGGCGATCAGGAGCCGGCTGCTCTTTTTACAGTATGGTGAATCCATCACCGGGCCTCGATTTTTTCATGCCGTGACCCCCGGCAAACCACCAGCCGGTGTTGCATCGAATTTTTTCCTGCATAACTCCAAGTCCCCTTTACTATCCACCCGGTATTACCCGCACAGTAAGTGGAGGATAATCTCCTCCTCCGGTGGGCGTACGGAGGACTGCGCTGAAACAATAATCCCCTGGCTGGACCTGAGGATCGATGCTGAACGATATATCTGAAATGTATGTGGCAAAACTCCTGCCGGTAAATTGGTCCGGTATGATTATGGCATGGATGCCCTCCGGCCACAGGGGCCGTTCATCCGGACGTAGCGGCCCGTGATCGACAATGCACGGGCTGGTGATGAGTCCCAGCGTTACATTTCCTGTATCGAGTTCGCTGTTACGGATCGCAAACGATACGTGGCCGGATCCACCCTGGCGGATTACGACTACATTCTGGCAGTACCCACCCCCGCCCTGGTAAAAGTGATAGAGGCCCATGCCGCTCATCAGAGATCCGTCATCTATGGCAAGCCGGACCCAGTCATCCGTGATCGCATACGGCTCGCCCTCTACGTCTGCATGGATATGGATCCAGAAATTTTCCTTGAGAACGGTTGCCGGCTTGACATGGACCGTGACGGTCGATGTATATGCATGGCCCGGTTCTGCGATAAATTCTGCGGGTTCAACGAGAACAGTGATATTTGGATGCATTGGCACAGGCTCTGTACCATAAAGACCTGCAACACGGGAGATCGTGTACCGGACATTTCCCTGCTTCATTCCCCGGGCATAGAACGTGTACGTTATCGACCGGTGAGGATCGGTTTTGAGGGTCTGGCCTCCGGCCTGATAGTCATAGAGGGAAACAAGGAGCCTCTCGCCACTGATCCCCCCAACAGGCCGGTTCAGCAGGGCCTCCGTGCAGTGCTGGCAGTCTGGTTCAAGCGCAGGGGGGAGGTTTTCCGGGTTGAAATTTTCCGAGTCCGTTGGTCCTGAGATATACCCGCACTGGACTGCAGATCCTTCCGGCGGGATGAACACGAAGTGTTCATCCGGAATACCCGTGTTGACATCGATCCGGGAATACCTGATCCAGTTATTCCTTGTGTCTGCCGGGTAATAAGTGGTAATATTCCATGCCAGCCCGGACCCGGGATCAATCCATGCTTGGACTCCTGAGATGAGGTATGGCATATCTTTCGGTTGCCAGTTTACAGGGAGGCCCTCGATCTGGTAGAGGGTGTGGCCGTCCAGGATATCCCTGCCAATGACTGAAAATTGCCCGTCCTTCACAATCTTCTGGACCATTTTCTGGTAATCATGTTCGCGTGGAAAATCAGTATCCGGTTTAACACGGTACGTATTTTCCTCTGGGCTGTATTCAAAAGCGGTTGTCTGGTTCATGATAAAAATGGTTCCCGATACCGGGTTTTCGGATTCAATATATTCCATCCGGTACTGGGTCGGAGCCTTCCAGTCAAACCTGACAATTCCATCCGTTTTTGCAGAATATTCCGCACGGTAATCATGGATCCTGCCGGCACTGTCCAGAAATGCGGTCCTGAGCTCAGCAACCGAGAGATTGTCGTACTGACCGGGGGTTGTGCAACCTGTTGCGATAACACAAAAACCGAGGAAAATGAGTGTGACGGAAAAAAGACCGGAACGATACCGTTTCATGCTATTGGATTCCGTATGAATCTCATTTTATATATCATTTCTAATCCATTCGTCTACAGGTTATCCTGTACCCGGCATATTATTGCCGTGATTCTAATCGTCCGAATCCCGGAAACCCTTCCGGAATGCGGATATGGATGCGGTTTATTTCAGTCTAATCCGGAAAAACTGGTATTTGGAATATCCACGTTTTCCACATTGTAGCGAATTTTACGATATGGTGCACCGGGTCTGATCGGAAAATATCAGTACGCCCCGATCTCGATATTCACGATGTTCAGGGTGACATTTACCGGATTTACCTCTTGTTCGATGGTGTAAATACTAAAATCTTCATGGGAATATTCCGGGTTATACCGGATATTGCTTTCACAGGTTCTGGCAAGCGTAGTGAAACTTGAGTTCCAGTTCATGAATGTCGCGTTCCCGAAAGGTTCCCGGTCAGAACCAACCGTGATTGCAGATGCCCCAAAATACCGGACTGAGGTAATTGTCGACTTCAGTTCAAGCGTTCCAAAGCCGTTGCTGCTGATGAACTGGTGGTCTGGTGAGGCTGAGATGTTTACTGCCCAGAGATCGATGCAGGAACAATTACCTCCTTGCGGGGAAAAGATGAACCTGTTATCCGGCGTCGGCGTGGTATTCTGGAGAAGCGTCTGGTTAATGGTATACTCTGCACTCCCGAACGAACCGGCAAAGGTCGCAAGCGAGCTCGTACTCTTAAATTCGTTGTTCACCTGGGTCATGGTGTAGTGTTTTAACGGGGACTGGAGGGTATGGTATTTGGTCACATTGAGATAACCGTACTGCCACCGGTATCCCTGGTCCTGCCAGAAATTTCCCTGTGGCTCGTATGAAATATTGACTATTGTTCCGTCTATGCCCCCCAGAACTGTGCCTGTATCATCGTAGAGCGTAAGGTAATAAACCGGGTTCTGCTCGTTCATGACAGAGAGCGACCCGCTGGATTTAAGCGTATTAAATATGAAATCCCCTCCCCCCATCTGGACAGGTTCACTCAGGAGCATATGATCCTGCCTTGCTGCAACAGCCTGTTCGATATCCGATGAGAAATGCTGGAATGACGATTCGACATTATGGAGATGTTCGATTTCTGATGCCTGTTTGAACGAGGGAATATAAATTCCGTTGAAAATTGCAAGGAATGTTCCTGCCGCAGCAAGGATGAGCATGACGGCAATAACGGGTGCAACAGCATCGTCTCTCATATGATGCTTCTCCGTATGGTGCCGGAGAATATGACTGCCCGATCCGTGGCAAGATCCACCTGTTCATCTCCGAGAAACGGACTATTTCTGGTTACTGTTATGTTACTGTCCAGATCATATGCCTGAGTATCCGGCACGATGATGAACGGGACCTCACTGGTCAGGGTGTAGGTTGTCCTATCTGTTGCATTCGAGACGATAACCCTGATCGTCTCCGCTTTCACCCAGTCCCCGCCTTTGTGCCAGAGTGTGAAATTCCCGCCCGTGTCATTATTCATGATGATTGTAACTGACGGGTTGCGTTCTGAAGGAAGATAATCTGCAAGCGAGGCTGTGAATACTCCGGCAATAATGAGAACGATTCCGATCATGAGCATTTCACCGACAACCCCGGATACTGCCCGATCGTTCTGGTTAATCTGGTAACGCATGGTACACACTCAGACAATAAATACGAACATTGCAATTGTTGCTGCGAGGAGGACAATACTGTGCTTGAACCCGGCAAGGATACTGTTCGAACTGAACTGACCGGCCATGATGCCGGAGAATGTTCCAAGAATTATTGCTATGCGGAACATATCGGTGATGTTCTGGTCAAGGTTGAAGTTGATATTGTACGTCATGAAACTCGTCATGAACGGCCCGTTGAGCTGGTATGCCGTGAAGAGGTAGATGCCAAAGGAAAGGTAAATGATCATGACATAGACAATCGTCGTGTTGGCCCGTTCCCGTTTCATCTTCAGGTAATGTTCAAAGTCCGTAATAGCAATCATGAATATCTGGCGCAGGTCTGATGTGATCTCACCGGCCTTGACCAGCAGCGAAATTGCACGTTTGACCGAAACAAGACCTATGCGCTGGTCCATCCGCACGAGTGCCGTATTCACGTACGATCCACTACGGACATCCCGCGAGACGAGCAAGAGTTCGGAACTTAACAGCCCCAGTTTTGCAGAAGCGATCCGCTGGATGGCATCCGGCAGCGTGAGCCCGATATCTTTCATATCGGAGAGTTCCTGCAAAAACCCCGGGATCTGTTTCTCAATGGTATTGACATACAGGCGCCGTCCTTCATAGGAGAGGGAAACGGGCGCAATGAACGAGATAATAATCAGGCATATGGTAGCTTCAGGAGAATTGTCCGGGAAAAGTCCGTCCAGTGTCCCGCTTGCAAGCAGGATCCCGATGGTGCCCGCACATGCCGCGCCGGCGAGGATCCCGTAGAGGTAATGCGAGATATACGTGCGCAGGGGATGCCGCAGCTGGTCAGATATCCTGTTCCATCGCTTCTTTGTCTCGATATGCTGGTAAAAATCCCGGTCATCTGCCGTAATGGTGCCATTGACCGGTACACCGGAACCAGAGCCATATTCAACAGTTTCCCTGCTGCTGATATCCAGGTTTTCCGGCGGGAGCATGAGAGAGAGGATCCAGATCATGAGGATTGCACCGGCAGGTATGCAGAGATACATGAATGGCAGGAACCATGCCATGGTTCCCTTGCTGGCCATGCCCTGGGCAACGATCATAATGATGAGGGCAATGGGCCCCGCAACGAACGCTGAGACATACACCTCTGCCATGATCTCCATGGTCTTAAGCACGAGATCGAGTTCCCGGCGTGCCTGCTGGTGGAAATATTCGGTTTTTGATGAAAGGTACGCGGTGAAATCTCCTCCGCTCTCGAATACGATACAAAGATCATTAAAAAAATCCTTGAGAATCTGCGATGGCGTGGTTTGCTGGAGGTTGTGCATGGCCGTGATCATGTCGTCACCGAAGAGTTCGACGTCTCTCACCACCTGGCCGAACTCGCGGGAAACCTCTCCGAACATAGCACGTTCTTCATAGATGCGCCGGATGACTTCAAACGGCGACATGGTGGTAGAGAGTGCCTGCATATATGATACCGCATAGGGCAGTTCGAGATCAATCCGGCTTTTCCGTCCCCGTGCGATCGTGCCTGGATACAAGATCTGGACAATGTAGAGCCCGGGCACCATGCCGAGGAACAGGGCCGGCCAGAACAGTCCGGGAGGGATGGAGAAAAAGAGTCCGAATGGTAATCCGGTCATGGATACGAAGAAAAAGAACAAAAAGAAGATTGCTGCCGATGCTGCGACATTGAGCCGCGCTGAACGAAGGTACTGGGTTGCTGTGACCGGAATATGAGCTGCACTCAAATCACGACTGAGATGAGTGCCCATTACGATCATCTCGATCTGACCGGGCCCGGCTCTTGCATGATCCAGGAATGATGCGATAGACATTTCATTCTCCCAGATCGTGTAGTGCATTGGCCAGATCGACAATATCCGGGGACGGTACATCAAGTGCAAGCTTGAGAAACTCCTCGCGCTTTTTTAGTTCCTCGTTTATCCTTTCCGTGGACCATCCCCGCATGGCAGCGATCTCATCCAGCACAATCGAGTGTTGAGAGACCCGGTGGATCGTGTCGCTCCGGCTATCCCATGAAAAGAGTGTCCTGGGGATGATCGTGCTGTCCTGGTCCACCGAGATCTCATTGATGGCAGAGCAGCGTCGTATACGCTGGTTGCCGTACGTGAAAATCGACTGGCTGACAACGATATCGAGAGCGGTGAACATGACCGGAGGGACACTGATTGGTTCGTGGGTAAGCCGGTTGATGACCTCTCTCACGCTTCCGGCATGGAGGGTTGAAAGCGTGGCATGCCCGGTGTTCATGGCCTGGAAGAGTGTCTGGGCCTCCCTCCCTCTCACTTCCCCGACAATGATATATTCCGGGCGCTGCCGCATGGAGGATTTTAAGAGGGAGAAGAGGTCGATATCTCCCTGCACGCCCGCAGCAGTGAGTTCCCGTGTGATTGTTGCCAGCCAGTTCTTGTGGGGTAACTGGATCTCATGGGTGTCTTCGAGAGAGACTATCTTCGCATTGAGCGGGATGAAAAGCGAGACGGCGTTCATGGTGGATGTCTTGCCGCTTGCTGTACCCCCGGCAATAATAAGGCTTTTACGGTGTTCGATGACAAGCCAGAGGAATGCAAGGATTTCCGGGCTGTACGTCCCGGTCCGGATGAGGTCAAGCGGGGTCATGGGCTCTGCCCGGAATTTCCGGATTGTAAAGGAACTGCCCCTTAAGGAAACGACATTGCTGAAGGTGATCTGTACCCGCGATCCTCCCGGCAGGGTTGCATCCACCATCGGGTTGGAGAGGGAGATTTGTTTGTTTGCTTTCTGGGCGAGCTTAAGTACGAACTGGTCAAGTTCTCCGGCGCGGAACAGGATATTTGTCGGCAGGCTGCCATGAGTCCGGTGAAAGACAAAGACCGGCAGGTTCTCGCCATTGCAGCTGATGTCCTCCAGTGCCGGATCGCACATGAGTGCTTCCAGGGGGCCGAATCCCGAGAGATCTCGCCGTAGGTAATAAACAAGAATGGCCAGCCGGTCGGCTGCTATGCGGGGGTGGAACTCCCGTATGATCCGACTGAGTGTCTCTTCATCCAGCCTGCCCACCGGGGGTTTTTCCGGATTATCATAGATGATTATTTTCCTCAAGTGGCCGGAGGTCTCCATCAGTACGGTTTGTTCCTGTGGCGTGATATCCGGTTCGACGACTGTGTAGGTAAAACCCTGGTTTCCCCTTCGGACAATTTTTATGGATACAAAGGGGGACTCGATCCAGTACCATTCAAGGGTACCGGCTTCACACTCATGAATGTGTGCTGGATCCTGTTCCCCGGCCAGAGGCAGGTTCATGGTGTGGCAGGACTCTTTGGTTTCAGCCGTGGGGCAGGTTAACGGTGCTGGGTCCTTGCCTGCTATTGCGGCATGACTGAACCGGCACCATACTGTGCAGGCAGCAAGCGTGAGGGATGCAAGCGATACGAGACCGAGACTGGCAAGTATTACGAGCGGGAGATCGATCAAAAGTGTGGCATACCCGGTGACAAAGGCAGACAGGCATAGGAAAATGATCAGGATGTCGCCCTGTTCCGTTCGGTTGCCCACCGCAGATGGCAGATCACGGAGACCGGATGCCATCCTTACAGAACCGGGGATGTGGTGCGGGGCCTGTTCCTCCCTGGCAGGATTGATTGCTTTACCGTGATCCCTGTCCGGCATTTTACGGATTATGGGCAGTAATCCTGACAGGCCGGTTGAAAAGGATGCTGCAACCAGCAACACTTTTTCGCGGATCATTGTCGCTTCATCCTCCCTGATAGATACGTTTGAGGAGTTCCGGTGGCAGCGTAGTTGACGGTGACGAGCTGGTACCAGTTGCCTGTACTGCTGAAATGACCGGGACAGTACCGGTTGAAACCGAGAGGATGACATCAACTGAATTGCCGGTCAAGGTCAGGTGATACCATCCCTCCCCGTAGATTTTCGTGGTGCGGTTAGTTTTCTGCATGCTGTACTCTCTCCCGTATCCATCCTCTGCAACGATCTCCCGGGTCTGGTTGTTGCGGACGGTAAGCGTGAAGTACGGGCGGCTGACGGATTTTGCCAAATCCCCACGGCATGACTCCGGATCCTCCAGGCAGTCATACAGCGGTTCAACATCGAAGGATATCCAGAGGGGCCCTTTCAGCACCGTTGCATTGACGACAAGCCCGGTTGCGTTCCCGCGCAAAACATATGTTTTTTTAAAATCTGCGATTCTCACGTGGCGGCAGGGTTCAGCCGTTGTATTGATCCGTGTGGCATGCTGGACCGGATAGGGATCTGGTGTCAGCTCCGGAAGGGCATCAGTGACGATGGCCGGGGATGATGAAACCGGGGATATCGATGGCAAAAGAGTGACTGGAGATACGGGAGGAGCGCCGGGCCGGTTCATCAATGGCGGATAATCTGGTGCCAAAGAAGGCGAGTTGACCGGTAATGCGGGTGAGGAATTCCCAGGTCCTGACGACCGGGTTGTTGTGAGGGGATCCGATCCAAATGATAGTCCATCCCCTGATTGTTGCTGCACCAGTTTCAGACACCCGGATGTTCCGGCTGCAATGAATACCAGGAGCAGAAGGAATAATGCAGAGTGTCTTCGTTGCAGGATACGTTTCTCTCGTTGTCTGTTATCGTGATCGCTCGTCATCGTCCTTTCCCAATCCTGACTATTGACCGGTAGTAATGGATGTGCTCTGAATAACTAAAAGTCTATTTGTTTTAAAACAAATAAAAATGATCAATTAAAATAGTTTTAATGCAACTTTATCTGATCGTGTCATCAATGGTTGGACCATGTGGTTACTGACATTCGCATGATTGTCTTTACTCATCGCATGATGGCCAGGAATAGGAGATTAAAAATGATGAATTTCAGAAAGGATGATGTGGAGCAGGCAGTGTCCCCGGTGGTTGGTGTGATGCTCATGCTGGTCGTGACGATTATTATTGCAGCGGTTGTTTCCGCGTTTGCGGGAGGATTGTCCGGAGATACAAAGAAAGCCCCGCAGGCAGTGATCGATGCAAATATTAAGTATAATGTGGCTGACGGCATGGGTGACCGCTCCACCAAGATTGATTTTAAACTCGTCAGTGGTGATCCCCTGCCTACCAAGGATCTTTCGATCATTACCTATTACACGAACAGTAGTGGTATCACATTAAAGCACGAACAAACCCCCTCAAGTCATGCGATTGATCTCTACGCTGGTACTTCTTCCGCAGGACATGGTTATACTTCAAGGGTTCCGGCCCTCTATAACGTGGCAAAGGGTTGGGCATTTAATGAACAGCAGCATTTCGGCAACTACTCATGGGTAGCTGGGGATATAATTTCCACAGGTGGTGACCCGGGAACCGCCGATCTGCTTGGTATGAGTGGCGACTGGGATGGCAGTCTTCTGGATCCCGACTTCAGGACCGGTAGCATTGTGGATATCAAGATCCTGCATGTTCCAAGCAGCAAGTACCTCTTTGACAAGGAGGTTGTTGTATCATGAAGCGGATGACCAGTGACGCGGTTTCACCGGTTGTTGGCGTCATGCTGATGCTTGTCGTGACGATTATTATTGCAGCGGTGGTCTCCGCATTTGCCGGTGGGCTTGGCGGCAGTCAGGAGAAAACCCCTCAGGCCACCCTTGAAGCGAACGTCATGATCCAAGGAATAGAAGATACGGATACGGAAACGTGGGGTCCTAACTATCCGGCTGGATTTACTGCAAAGAATGGTATTGAGTTTGAGCATAAAGGCGGTGACGCATTCTCTCTGAAGGACATCAATATACAACTCGAGAGTCAGGATGGGATTTCCATGATTGTCACTGCGGCGGACGAGCTCCCCTCAAGTACCTGCCTTCCTGAAGGTATTACCGATGGCGGGTATCTCTGGAAGATCGGGAATACCACTATCAGCGATAAAATCGTCGCACCCGGTGACAAGTTCATGTTCTATGCAGACAATTGTTATATCGGATCTGGTGGCGGTACTGAATATTTGTTATGGACTTTTGACTCCGGATATGGCTATGGGCCTCTCAATGAACTCTACAGGTATTCAGTCATCGATAAGAATACTGGTGGGACCATAACCAGCGGGCAGTTCCTCCTGAAGTAACCGAAACGAACTGGATGGAAATTCACAATTCTGTTCTCCTTTTTTTCACATTTTTTACGCAATACTCCGCTTGCATCACGGTTAAATTTGTGATGAGTGCAGTTCATTTTAAAAAAGATACGAGATTAATTCCCTGCTGCATAGGTCCCCGCTTGATGTTACGAACCTTGGTGCCATATCGCTGTCAGCGGCTATACAGATTCTTTGGTCAATTGTCAGATTCACCGCGAGGCCGCGACCGTATATATGCAGCCAGCGCATCAATATCTGCCGGGCCGATCGTTACGGTCGTTCCCTGACTCCATACCGGTGCATAATCCCCCATTCCGTATGCCATGTAGTAATTCATGGCTGCTAAATACGTTGTGCCGGAATTGATCGGTTTTCCGTTCATCCGGATCTCCGTTACCCTGCTTCCTGCGGGCCGTGATGGATCATAGGTGTATTCTAGTCCCGAGACTGACAGGTTCTCTTCGGGCACCGGTTCCTCCCATTGCCGTTCAAGGATTTTACGGATCTGGTCACCGGTCAGCTCACGGGTTGCAACCCGGGGCCGGCTGTACCAACCGCCATACTGCGCTGCCATGGAGGCATCGGGGGGAAGCACCGCTTCAAGATCGTTCCACGTGATGTTCCCGCGGGGGAGATCTGCATGGAGCGAGCCCGGGGATGAGCCCGTGGTTACGAACGCAACATCGGTGTTCATCGCTGTTCTCTGGGAATCGGCAACAAGGTTCCCGAGTGACGACCCCCCGTCAGGGTTTGGTGTACGGGTGATGGTTGTTGCCGCTGTCGCTATCACGTCGCTGGTCATCCGCAAGACCGCGTTCTCAGCATCCGTAAGGAGGGTTTCTGCCGTGGGGTCCGGTACCGTTCCGGATGCCGGGTCCGCAAAGACCGGGACAACTGCTGCCGATTTTTCAATAATATCCCGGGTCTCCCGGTCAATCCAGATGTCCACATCGGCGTATCCTGTGCCGTAGGCATATGCCTGGGTGACAAGGACCTCGTTTCCTCCGGCATTTTTCAGGTACGCATTGGTGAACCGGTGCCAGTGGGCAGCAAGGACAATGTCCACATCCGTATCCAGCCGGGAGACGAAAGAAACAACCGGGCCGGTAACATTGCCACCCGTCCGTGTCGGCCCTTCGTACGGTTCCTCCTGGTTGGCACCTTCATGCAGCAGGATCACAAACGCGTGGATGCCCTGTCCCTTTAGTTCGGTGACATAGTGGTTGACCGTATCAGATTCATTGAGGAACTCCACGCGTTCGATATTCGTGGGGAGTTCAAGAGAGGTAGTCTCCCGTGTCACGACACCAATGAACGCCACCGGTACACCCTCCACTTCACGGATCGTATACGGGGGAAGGATGGGAGTATTGTTCTCCTTCCAGACAACATTGGCGCAGATAGTATCGGCCATGGAACCGGGATAGGGATCGATAATGTGGGGAATCGTCGTATTCCCGTTTCCCCCATATGTCATCCGCAGCAGTTCCTCAGTCCCCCGGTTGAACTCATGGTTGCCCGGGACCGCGATCAGGTTGCACCGGTTTCGATCAGGATTATTCCCTGTCAGGCAGTCCTGGCCCGCAAACGTATTGAAGAAAAGGATCGTGGGCTCGTCCAGCAGGAGGGAGGTATTTCGCGGCGACGCACCGACCGTATCGCCTAGCAGGGCGAGGATTGTGGAGGAGGCATTGGATGCGTTTATCGCGGACCTCAGGCGCGAGGCAAGGGCCGGAGCACTTCCGGCGGATCTGTTGCCCAGCTGCTGCCCCCCGTACAGGTGCCCATGGAAGTCGTTGATTGCAAGGATGGTGACATGGATGGCCGGCTGGACATGAGTGGCCGGGGGCTCCCAAGAGACGAGGAAAATTCCCACGGCAATCAGCAGGATGGCACTGAGCAGGACAAGAAGTGCAGATTTGTTCACAGGCATACTTCCCTGTTGGTCGCCCGGTTATTTACACAATATCATTTGTGTTAAAACAAAAAAACTATTGTTATATGGGATTAGTTTCCAACATAACCGCATGGTTTTTTTGGGAGGATCCGATTGAAGATCCTATTCGTCGGCGCCGGTACTGGTGAGAACCCGTGGCTTGTCCAGGCAGCGCAGGATTGCCGGAATACCGGTATCCATTTGGAGGTTGTGCAGGGGGTTTCCGAGCAGCTCGATTCCGAAGAAAAGAAGGTTTCAGAACTCATCGGCCACATGAAAACGTGCGAGCTGCTGATCATCAGCAACCACGGGAGCGCCACGTACTTCAAAAAATTCGACCGGCTCATTGCATCGGCAAAAGCGGACCGGGTCCCCACGTTTGTCTCCAGTTCCGTACCGGAGGAGATGAAGGACTTTCGGAATCTTTTCCCGTTCCCCGATGAGGACTACGATTTTGTCCATGCCTGCATAGAACTGGGCGGGAACGAGAATACCAAAAGCCTCGTACTCTGGGCGTGCAGGAACATCGGTGGCGTTTCAGTCGAAGTCCCGCCCTTGCAGTACCCCCCCACGGAAGGGTTCT
>Ga0074197_1001308_pt1 | contig 21781 bp, 20 predicted proteins | sample EPASupsiteSAE305_FD_64526 | JGI IMG/M metagenome (GOLD analysis project Ga0074197, IMG submission 64526) | Bioremediated contaminated groundwater microbial communities from EPA Superfund site, New Mexico - SAE3-05 reassembly with SPADES | ecosystem: Environmental > Aquatic > Deep subsurface >...
GCAATCAATCGTCTAACTCATCGTCAGAACAAGAATTACTTGGCATTACCCCCTATTGTGCGTCAATTGAAAGAGCTGATACAAAGAAGGCCACTGCTCCGACCAAAGCGTCATTACTCCTGCTGGAACGACCATGCACTGTAGCGGTTACCCTGAAAGAAAAAAATCCCGTCTGCTTTCGTTCTGAATCCCCGCTTTATCCTCCGCACCTCCATCAAGGCCTTCAAATCCTGGCTATATATAACCAACGATTATATATGACCATTTCCGCAAGGCCTGCAGCGTCTTGCCTACACAGATGCAACCGAAAAATTTTCTTAAAAATCAAAATGATACCCTCAATGAGATGCATGCATCGCAAACCGGCGCATAGATTGCTTTACGAAATGGGGACAAAGGTTTGTTTATATTGCCGCTGTTCTCGCTCAGACCGTGAAAACGCGCGAAGGCGGGATCCCGATCCCGGCGAGGTGAATAATGAAGGCATGGCTTCAACTATGACCTTCACAACATAAAAGGAAGCATATGAGCAAAAACAACTCCGTCGTGGCAGTCTACCCATCGCACATTGCGGCCGAAGCGGCGATCAAGAAACTGCAGCAATCCGGATTCGACATGAAGAAACTGTCGATTGTCGGTCGCGACTACCATACCGATGACCAGGTGGTCGGCTACTACAATGTCGGCGACCGGGTCAAAGCCTGGGGCAAGACAGGAGCCTTCTGGGGCGGACTGTGGGGATTCCTCTTTGGTTCCGCTTTTTTTTGGGTTCCCGGTTTAGGACCGCTCCTGGTGGCGGGCCCCTTGGTTGGTTGGATTGTCGGAGCCCTGGAAGGGGCCATCGTGGCGGGCGGCTTGAGCGCAGTGGGCGCCGGCTTGTACAGCCTGAGCATTCCCACGGACAGCATAGTGCAATACGAAACGGCGCTCAAGGCCGGCAAGTTTGTCCTGATTGCCCACGGCTCGCTGGAAGACACTACCCATGCCAGAGAAATCCTCAACCGCACCGATCCGGAAACCTTGAAGCACCATCAAAAGGCGACATCAGGCGACCCCGCGCTGCGCGAGTGCTGCGGTTCTACCGGAAGCCGTCCAAAATTGCCGCCGATCCTGCCGTAAATGCAGCTCTAATGAACCTCTTGCAAAAATCCTCAAGTGTACTCAACAGGGAGATTGATATGAAAATGACCGCAGGCTTGTGGATTGATCATCGCAGGGCAGTAATCGTGATGATTTCCCCCAGAGGGGAAGAGACGATGGAAATCCTATCCAATATCGAGAAACAACCGGGACGCATTGAAGGCGCCCGTTCGACGGCTCCCTACGAAGCACAGCGGGTGCAAGCGGATAACAGCCGTGAACGCAAGTTTACGGGCCAGTTGGACCAGTACTACGCGGAGGTGATGGCAGCACTTCGCGGCGTCGAATCCCTTCTGATTTTTGGCCCGGGCGAGGCCAAGGGTGAGTTGAAAAACCATCTCGATCACGCCAGGTTCGGAGCAGACATCAGCGCCGTGGAAACCAGCGACAAGATGACCGACAAACAGATCGCTGCAAAGGTACGCGTTTATTTTGACAAATAGGATTCGGTTCAATTCTACCGGGCAACTCTGAGGGTTTCGGAGAAAGTCGATTTCAAGATCACAGCAACAAAAATTTTCAATATTATTTCATATGGTTATTGCTGCGAGACCTTCGTAGGGTGCACCGTGCGCACCATTCAAGTTGGTGCGCACGGCGCACCCTACGCCTGATGAGAACAACAGAAAAAGTCGATTTCCGCCATTTCGAGGAGCACGGCACACCCGGCTCGCTTGTTCGCAAATTCAGTATCGTGTCCAATGGTGACGCGGAGCGTCAAAGGGGGCATTCCCACGCAGAGCGTGGAAACGAGGGCAAAGTCGATTTCAAGATCACAGCAACAAAAATTTTCAATATTATTTCATATGGTTATTGCTGCGAGCGCTTCGTAGGGTGCGCCGTGCGCACCATTCAAGTTGGTGCGCACGGCGCACCCGGCCCAAACAGCGATATGCACCGAAGGCCCGAAGCCGCAAAGATTTGAAAACCGTACAACATGCCCGGGCATTGCCCTGACCAAGATCACGATGGAAGAACAGGAGGATACGGATGAATGAAATTATGGTGCTGATATGGACACTGGCTATAGTGGCGGGATTGTTGCTCGGCGCTCTGTTCTTCGGCGGTCTTTGGTGGACGATGCAGAATACGGTTTCTTCCCCACGGCCGGCGCTTTGGTGGTGGGGAAGCCTGCTGCTCCGGCTGGCTATTGTCCTGGCCGGGTTTCATACTATCGCCGGCGGTCATTGGCAGAGATTGCTGGCCTGTTTCCTGGGATTTATCATTGCACGCTTCATCGTGCTGCGGCTTACCGGCCAGCCGGTCGTTGCCCGTCATGCAACTGAACCGCGATGAAACCATCCTCCGGCAGCACAGGCTTATCAAAATCAAGGCCGCCCGTGTCTGCACCCGGGCCTGATGTCTACGGAATCAGCCGTCGGGTCAAAACCGATCACTTCTCCTTCAACCACACCCCCGGCAAGCCTATCCTCGAAATGAACTCCTCCTTTCACTCCTTCCGTGTTAAACTTGAGCGCTCATGGAAGGAGGGGCAAGCTCCAATTTTTTCTTGAGAATCGAATTTCCCGGGAGGAACTGCAATCCCTCCGCCGTCCAATACCCCGCAGAAAAAATGATTATTTGAGATGCAATGAAACTGAAGAAAATCCATTGGGCCCTGATCTCGGCCCTTGTCGCGACGCTTGCGCTCCTGGGCCTGTTCCTGGGCCTGCACGTGTCGCGGCTGGACAAGATGATCAAGGCAAAATTCGACGGGCAGCTCTGGTCGCTGCCCGCCGAGGTCTACGCCCGCCCGCTCGAACTCTATCCCGGTCTTGCGCTCAAGCCGCAGACCCTCGAAGACGAGCTCGAACTGGCCGGCTACCGCCAGGACAGCCAGGTTACGGCCGCCGGCGCTTACCGGCGAAACGCCAACAGCTTTGACATTGTCACCCGTGATTTCCAGTATCCTTCGGGGCTGGAAAAATCCGAGCGGGTCAGTGTTTCCCTGGCAGGAGGTAAGATTCGGAACATCACGCAACTCGGCACCACCACCCCGCTTGCCCTGATCAGGATCGACCCGGCCCGGATCGGCAGTTTTCATGCCCTGGAACATGAGGGCAGGATACTGCTCAGCCGCGCCGAACTGCCGGACCTGCTGGTCAAGACCCTTTTAGCGGTCGAGGACCAGGATTTTTATGCCCACCACGGCATTGCCTTCCGCTCCATAGCCCGGGCCTTGTTCGCCAATATCCGCGCCGGTTCAACGGTTCAGGGCGGCAGCACCCTGACCCAGCAGCTGGCCAAGAACTTCTTTCTCTCCAACGAACGGACCCTGCTGCGCAAGGGCAACGAGGCCATCATGGCCCTGCTTTTGGAAGCGCATTACCAAAAGGACGAAATCCTGACCGCCTATGCCAACGAGATCTACATGGGACAGGATGGCGACCGGGCGGTGCACGGCTTCGGTCTGGCCAGCCGCTTTTATTTTCGGCGCGATCTCGCCGATCTCACGGTCGATCAGATCGCCATGCTCGTCGGCATTATCAAGGGTCCCAGCGCCTACGATCCCCGCAAGAATCCCGAGGACTGCCTCAAACGAAGGGCGGTGGTGCTCACCATCATGCGCGACCAGGGGATTATCGATGAGGCCGTGTTCGCCCAGGCCATGGACGAGCCGCTTGACAAGGCCACCCAGATCATGAAGGGTTTCAACCGGTTTCCGGCCTTTCTCGATCTGGTCCGCCAGCAGCTGACCAAGGAATACAAGGAGGAAGACCTCAACGCCAAAGGGCTCAAGATTCTGACCACCCTTGATCCCCAGGTCCAATGGCAGGTGGAAAAACACCTGGACCGGACGCTGGCCACCCTTGAACAGCGTGCCGGGCAGCAGCAGCTGGAAGGGGCGGTGGTGGTCACCAACCGGGAGAACGGCGAAATTCTGGCCTTGGCCGGCGGCCGCAAACCGTTTGCCGCCGGTTTCAACCGGGCTATCCACGCCCGACGCCCCATCGGTTCGCTGATTAAACCGGCCGTGTACCTGACGGCCCTCAATCAGGGATATACCCTGACGAGTCCTGTCGAGGACAAAGCGGTGATCCTCAAGGAACAGGGCGCCGAGACCTGGCGTCCCCAGAATTACGACCAGAAGGAACATGGCCCCATGCCGCTCTATCTGGCCCTGGCCAACAGCTACAATCTGGCCACAATCAATCTCGGCCTGGAGCTCGGAATCGACAAGGTTATCGCCACAGCCAAGGGCCTCGGCTTGACCGGCAAGGTTGAAGCCTACCCCTCTTTCCTGCTGGGCACGGCGGAGATGACGCCGCTCGAGGTGAGCCAGATGTACCAGACCCTGGCCTCGGATGGTTTTTTCCAGCCGCAGCGCTGTATCGGCAGTGTCATGGGGGCCGACCACACGGTGTTGAAGCGGTATGGAATGTCGATTGAGCAGCGCTTCCCCGCCGAGAATATTTTTCTCCTCAACACCGCCCTGCAGCATGTGGTCAGCGAGGGGACCGCTCAGGCTCTGAGCCGCTATATCCCGGCATCGCACGCCCTGGCCGGTAAAACCGGCACCACCAACGACCTGCGCGACAGCTGGTTTGCCGGCTTCACCGGCGATAGGCTGGCCGTGGTCTGGATCGGCCGGGACGACAACAAGCCGGCCGGGGTAACCGGCTCCTCCGCTGCCCTGCCGGTGTGGGGCGAGATCATGCGGGCCCTTGATCCCCAACCGCTGGAACTGACCGAACCGGCAAACATCCAATGGGCCAGGGTCAGCCGACAGACACCGGCCGGTCGTTCCGGGCGGGACAGCGAGTTCCTGCCGTTTATCGCCGGCACCGAGCCGGAACCTGATTCGGCCCTGCCGGCAATCGATACAATTGAAAAGGGAGCCAATGAAATATTTGACTCCATCCGCCGCTTGATCGATTGAACACGCGTAACTATTCAGGTGGATCGCCTGAAGGTGTTTAGGTTTTTAGCGCTCCAACACAATCTGTGACCAGTTGACGCCTCTATATACGAACACACTCTTGGCGTCAAAACAAAGGCGAGGGGTTTTAAAATTTCTCCCATGGTCGAAATGGCACAAATGAACGGGTTGTTACCTACAGCCTGATAGGCTACAGTCTCATCAACATGAACAGTTACGAACACGCTACTCAAGGAGACACCTGCCATGATCACCGCACCTGTATCCCGTAGACCGCGCCTGCCCCTGCTGCTCCTTCTCCTGCTTGTCTTGCCGAGCTGTGCGGTCCCGCCTCCCGTCCCGCGTCATAAAGCACCGGCGCCGATGGAAAGTCCGCAACCATCGGCGCCCATCGAGCGCCCCGAAGCACCGGCGCCGGTCCAACCGCCCCCTTCCGTCCAGAGCGGCCCGGCGCGCAGCCTCCATGTCAAGGCCGATGAAGCCCTGGCCGCCGGTCATGCCGATAAAGCCGAAATGCTGCTCGAACGGGCCCTGCGGATTGAACCGCGCAACGCCCTGCTCTGGCATCTCCTCGGACAGAGCAAATACGCGCAGGGCGATTACGCGCAGGCGGTGGAGTTCTGTCGAAAATCAGAGAGCCTGGCGGGAAACAACACCAAGCTGAGGGAATACAACCGCAGTCTTCTCCAAAAGGCATACAGGAAAATGGGCGACACGGAGCAGGCCGAAAAGCTCGGCCGGTAAGCCCCCTCTTCTTTTTTGCAGGGAAGACAGTGACTCCGGCTGTCTTTGCTCAAATCTTTCTTTCCTCCCTGACCACGCAGGAATTCAACCCCCATTTTGCGGTGGGAATCATCCTGGCGACCATCGCTCGATAGGGTGGCCTGACCCGTGTCGCAATTCCCACAGCGGCGTTGATTGAAGGCCGGTCATCCACAATTTGCACGACCAACGAGACTGCAATATTGGTCATATGTAACCACTGGTAGCATGTGACCTTTATTGCACGGTGAACGTAGGTGGCGCTGCAAGTAATCTTTTTAAAAATATTTATATATATCAAAGTGATGGGCCAAGTGAGGCCGCGCACCGCAAAACGGCGCATAGATTGCTTCTGTAAACAGCAGGGCAGCATTCTTTGATCCCGCTCCTGTATCGGTTGCTTCCGGCCATCATGTTTCCGGGCTACGCGTATTGACGCAGGAGAAAATGCCGGCTTTGTTCGGATACCTATTGCAGCGGCACGACTGTGCCGCCCGGAGACGATGCATGGAGAGAGAGCGTTCCATTACCACCCTGTTTCTTGATATCGGCGGGGTCGTGCTCAGCGACGGGTGGGATCGTCACGCCCGCCGGCGGGCGGCAGTTCGATTCGAGCTGGACTTGGCAGAAATGGAGGCCCGCCATCAACTGACCTTCGAAACCTATGAAGACGGCAAGCTGACCCTGAATGAATATCTGGAGTTGGTGGTCTTCTCCCAAGAGCGTTCCTTTACCCGTGCGCAGTTTCGGCGCTTTATGTTCGCGCAATCAAAACCCTATCCCGACATGATCGAACTGATCCAATGGCTTAAAGCTTGGTATGGATTGAAAGTCGTCGTGGTCAGCAACGAGGCGCGTGAACTGAATGCGTATCGGGTTCGCAAGTTCAAGCTGGATGGATTTGTCGATTTTTTCATCTCCTCCTGCTTTGTCCACCTTCGTAAGCCCGACCCGGACATCTTTCGGCTGGCGCTGGACATCGCTCAGGTGTCGGCCCAGCAGGTCGTGTATATCGAAAACACCCCGATGTTCATAAAAATTGCGGCAGGCCTCGGGATTCGCGGCATTCTGCATACGGACTATGCATCCACCGCTGCGCAACTGGCGGTATTCGGATTGCAGCATAACGGAAAGGCAACAGCATGACTGCCCCATTCGTCATCGCCGGACAAACCCAGGGCAAGGTCACGTTTGGTTGGACAACAATCTTCAATTGATCAGGTGGATCCATGAACATAACGTCAATGCCGCTGTCGCCGGAACTGCTCCACAGAATGGATGCGTACTGGCGCGCCGCCAACTATCTGTCGATCGGCCAGATGTATCTCCACGACAATCCCTTGCTTCGGGAGCGGCTCACCCCATCGCACATCAAGCCCATTCTGCTCGGCCATTGGGGCACCACGCCGGGGCAGAATTTCATCTATGTGCATCTCAACCGAGTCATCAAGAAATTTGACCTGGATATGATCTACATCTCCGGTCCCGGTCATGGCGGCCCGGCCTTGGTGAGCAATACCTATCTCGAAGGCAGCTACAGCGAGGTCTATCCGGCGATCACTCGGGATGAGGCCGGACTGAAAAAATTGTTCACCCAATTTTCTTTTCCCGGCGGCATCCCCAGCCATGTCTCGCCCGAGTGTCCGGGGTCGATCCACGAGGGCGGCGAGCTGGGATATTCGCTCAGCCATGCCTTCGGGGCAGTGTTCGACAACCCGCAACTGCTCGTTGCCTGCGTGATCGGGGATGGTGAGGCGGAAACAGGGCCCCTGGCCACAGCCTGGCACTCCAATAAATTCCTCAACCCGGTCACCGATGGCGCGGTGCTGCCCATCCTCCATCTCAATGGCTATAAGATTGCCAATCCCGCCGTGCTGGCGCGGATCAGCCACGAGGAGCTGGATCAGCTGCTCCGCGGCTACGGCTGGACGCCGTATTTTGTCGAAGGCGATGATCCGGCAACCATGCATCAATTGATGGCCGCCACCCTGGATACCGTCATCGCCGAAATCCGGCGGATGCAAGACCAGGCGCGGAACACCGGCAGCGCCGACCGACCGCGCTGGCCGATGATCGTGCTCAAATCACCCAAGGGCTGGACCGGACCGAAAGTCGTTGATGGCCGTCAACTCGAGGGCACCTTTCGAGCCCATCAGGTACCTCTGCTGATCGATGCCGAGCATCCCGAACATCTCGGCCAGCTTGAGGTCTGGCTGCGAAGTTACCGACCGGAGGAACTTTTTGATCAACGCGGCTGTCTCCTGCCGGAACTGGCCGAACTCGCACCCCAAGGCGACCGACGGATGGGTGCCAACCCGCACGCCAATGGCGGCTTGCTGCTCCGCGACCTGATTATGCCCGATTTCCGGAACTTTGCGGTGGCCGTGCCGTCCCCCGGCGTAACACGGGCCGCCGACACCCAGGTGCTCGGAGAATTTTTGCGCGAGGTGATCAAGCTGAACCGGGAGCAACGAAATTTCCGGATCTTCGGTCCCGACGAAACCCTTTCCAACCGCTTGAATGCTGTTTTTGAGGTCACCAACCGCCAGTGGCTCGCAGAGACGGAAGCAAATGATGAATTTCTCGCCACTGACGGGCGGGTGATGGAAATGCTCTCAGAACATCAGTGTCAAGGATGGCTCGAGGGGTATCTCCTCACCGGTCGGCACGGGCTGTTCAACAGTTACGAGGCCTTTGTCCACATTATTGATTCGATGTTCAACCAGCATGCCAAGTGGCTGAAGGTCACCGCGGAACTGCCCTGGCGGCGAAAGATTGCCTCGCTCAACTACCTCCTTGCCTCCCACGTCTGGCAGCAGGCCCATAACGGCTTTACCCATCAAGATCCCGGGTTTATCGATCATGTGGTCAACAAGAAGGCCGCCGTGGTGCGCGTCTACCTGCCGCCGGACGCCAACTGCCTGCTGTCGGTCTGGGATCATTGCCTGAGAAGCCGGCACTATGTCAATGTGGTGATTGCCGGTAAATATCTGGCGCACCAATGGTTGGCCATGGATGAGGCGGTTACCCATTGCAGGCAGGGAATCGGTGTCTGGCCTTGGGCCGGCAGCGAACAGGGCTCGGAACCGGAAGTGGTGATGGCCTGCTGCGGCGATGTGCCCACCCTGGAAACCTTGGCCGCCGTTTCCATCCTGCGCCGCCACCTGCCCGATCTGAAAATCCGGGTGGTCAATGTGGTTGACCTGATGAAGCTGCAGCCGCCAAGCGAACACCCCCATGGGTTGACCGATGATGCTTTCGATGCGCTCTTCACCAAAGACAAACCCATCGTCTTCGCCTTCCACGGCTACCCCTGGCTGATCCACCGCCTGACGTATCGCCGCGCCAACCATAAAAACCTCCATGTCCGAGGCTACAAGGAAGAAGGCACCATTACCACCACCTTTGACATGACGGTATTGAACGATATGGACCGGTTCCATCTGGTGCAGGACGTGATCAATCGCCTGCCGCAGTTGGGTGCGAGCGGCGCTGGGCTTGTGCAGCTGGTGCAGGATAAGCTCGTCGAACACAAGCGCTACATCTATGCCAACGGCCAGGACATGCCGGAAATCCGCAACTGGCGGTGGGGTCGCGCCGAAGCGGGTAAACACGATAGTAATTGATCATTCCGGAGGGATGTTCAAAGTAAGCAGTATCCTTGTTCTCTCATCAGAGATGACAAATTAAAACAATGGAGCCGACAATGAAGAAAACAATTCTATGGGCAATAACCTTGGTGACCCTGCTGATCTCTCTGGGCGGATGTTTCTATGGATATCATGATGACAGATACGACCGCGGCAGAGGCGATCGGCATGACCATCACAGAGACGGAGGACGCTATTAAAAAAGATACGCCCTGAGGATCCCGCAAGCGACTCTATCCGGACAATCGAATTTGTGAACAACAGCACATCGAGCGGTAGGGCCAAGCCCTGCCGGAGATTGAGAAGTGGAAAGGATACCCCGAAATGAAGGTACCTGTGTCGAAAAACACCACAAGAATGCCGGCGATGCAAGCGGCATGATCAGGAAAACCATGAAGGTTAATCCCGTCGGCTCGGTGAACCGCAGCCTTGCACAATGCGGTTCAGCCGCCTTGGGGCAGCAGCCGAGAGTGAGATGCGGTATACCGCTCTACGACGGAGTAGCGATACCCCTGGAATACGAACGAATCCCGTGCAACGATGACCTGATCGACTCGAAAGGAGGCAGATGAATGGTCGAGGGAAAGAACACAACACGGTCCTATGATTACTCCGAGAGCATCATCAACACCGTGCGTGAACCCTTGCTCGTGCTGGATCAAGACCTCAGAGTGGTCACCGCCAGCCGTTCCTTCTATGATTTCTTCAAGGTTACCTCTGGAGAGACAATGGGACAGCTTATCTATGATCTGGGCGATAAACAGTGGGATATCCCCAAACTGCGGGAACTGCTGGAAACCATCCTTCCGCAAAAAGCCAGCTTTGACGACTATGAGGTGGAACACGATTTTGCCACTATCGGCAGGCGGATAATGCTCTTAAATGGCCGACAAATTGAGCGTGAGCCAAGGAAAGAGCGGATCATTCTCCTGGCCATCGAGGACATCACTGAGCGTAAACGACTGGAAGACCTGATCGCAGAGTCTGAACAGCTCTACAAACGTGTCTTTGAGACCGCAAGCGACGGAATAGTTCTTCTTGAAAAACATGAGGGACATATAATGCAGGCCAATCCGGCCGCTGAGACCATTTTGGGATATCCCGAGAAGGAGTACCTCGGAAAGGAGCTGCGGGATATCGGCATCTCGCTCGACACCAGTAATTTTCCGGAGATCATGCAGTCCCTGGGTAGACAGGGTATTCTTAACTATGATGATGTTCCGGTAAAAACCAAATTCGGGAAAGATATCTACGCAGACATCTATTTGGTCGACAGGGCAAAATTGGCACAATGCAATATTCGCGACGTCTCCGAACGGAAGAGGAAAGAAAAAGATATCGAGAGGCTGAACCGGACACTGTTGGCGCGCAGCAACAGCAGCAGGGCCATGATACATGCCGATGATGAGGCCTGGTATCTCAATGAGGTCTGCCGGATCATTGTCGAAGACTGCGGCCATATCCTGGTCTGGATCGGATTTGCCGAGCAGGATGAAGGCAGGACCGTACGGCCGGTGGCCCATGCCGGTCTTGACGAGGGCTATCTCGATGCAGCGAATATTACCTGGGCGGACACGGCACGCGGCCGCGGACCTGTCGGAACGGCCATCAGAACAGGCAAACCGTCCGTCTTTCAGAACATCATTGGCATTCCCGCATTCACACCCTGGCAAGAGGCGACCATAAAGCGGGAATTTGCCGCGGTGATCAGTGTTCCCCTCCTGACGACAAAGGGAAAAGCCTTTGGTTCTCTCAATATTTATTCCCAATATCAGAACCCGTTTTCCAAAAACGAGGTGCAGTTGCTCGGTGACCTGGCCGCGGACCTGTCGTACGGCATCGCCGCTATCAGAATGCGTACCGCCCAGGCAGAGGCGGCGTCAGCGCTGCGGAACAGCGAGGAACGATATCGCAATTTATTCGATAATATGCTTGAAGGTGTCGCCTATTGCAAAATGCTGTATCAGGGAGAGAGGCCGCACGACTTTGTCCATATCCAGGTCAATAAGGCATTTAAACGCCTGACCGGTCTAAAAAATGTCGCCGGGAAAAAAGTCAGTGAGGTAATCCCCGGCATTCATGCCTCAAACCCGGAGTTGTTGCGTGTATTCAGCAGGGTTGTTTCGACCGGAAAGCCGGAACGGTTTGAGACGTATTCCGCATCCTTCGGCGGGTGGCTCAGTGGCTCTGCTTACAGTCATGAAAAGAATCACTTTATTGCCGTATTCGACAACATCACCGAACAAAAGCAAGCGGAGAAGGAATTGCACGGGGCACTTGTCAAAGCCCACCAAGGAGAAGACAGATTGAAAGCCACCATGGCCTCAATGGGGGAAATGCTCAGCATCATCGATACCGACTTTACCATTCTCTATCAAAATAAAATCATGGATGATTTCAGAGGATGCCATACAGGAGAGCACTGCTACACGGCATATGAGAACAATGACCACCCTTGTGAAGGGTGCCCTCTCGCGGAGGCCTTTAAGGATGGAAGTAATCACAAAGCGCTTCGAAATCCGGTTACAGACAAGGGGCCGCTGCATGTCGAGATTTCAGTATCCCCTCTCCGGGATATAGACGGCAATATCGTGGCCGGTATAAAGGTGGCAAGAGACCTCACCGAGTACAAAATGCTTGAAGCGCAACTTCGTCACTCCCAGAAAATGGAGGCCGTCGGCACCCTGGCAGGGGGAATTGCACATGATTTCAATAACGTTCTGAATGTAATCCTGGGTTACGGCTCCATGGTCATGAACAGTCTGGAAGCCGGTAGTTCTGCAAAGGAACATATGAGTGAGGTGCTCATGGCTGCCGACAGGGCTGCGAAACTCACAAAAAGGCTGCTTGTCTTCAGCAGAAAAGAAGTTGTTGAAGTGAAGCCCGTCAATATCAACGCTATTGTTCTTGGCCTGGAGAAAATGCTGCACCGGATTATCCGAGAGGATGTCGAGTTCAAGCTGGACCTTGCTGACAGGCCCTTAACAGTGCTGGCTGATGCCGGGCAGATAGAACAGGTACTGATGAACCTTGCCGCAAATGCAATGGATGCGATGCAGGAGAAGGGACGACTGACGATCGCCACGGGCCTGGAAGATGTGGATGATGAATATGTTGCCGCATACGGATATGGAAAGCCCGGGACGTATGCGCTTATCACGGTTGCCGATACTGGGCAGGGAATGGATGCGGAAACGCAGAAGAAGATATTCGAGCCTTTTTTTACCACAAAAGGGGTTGGGAAAGGGACAGGGCTTGGTCTGGCCATTTCCTACGGAATCCTCAAACAGCATAACGGATACATCAAGGTCTCCAGCGAACCCGGACAAGGCACGGTATTTAAAATATACCTGCCTCTCAGTGAAGAAGTCCTGGCCGCGAACGAGAAAACGGCGGCCGTTGTCCCTGTCAAAGGGGGAAAAGAGGTTGTCCTTGTGGCTGAAGATGAGCCTTCCCTGAGAAAATTGACACGCAGGGTGTTGGAGTCTTTCGGCTACAGCGTTATTTCCGCCGTGGACGGAGAAGATGCGATCACGAAATTCACGGAAAACAAGGAACGGATAAGCCTTGTCCTGCTTGACATGATCATGCCGAAGAAAAACGGAAAAGAGGTCTGTGAGGCGATAAGAAAAGTCTGTCCCCAAATCAAAATACTTTTTGCGAGTGGATACACCCTGGATATTTTAAAGACCGAAGAACTGGAAGAGGCCGGTCTTGACTTCATCCATAAGCCTTTTCTGCCAAATGCCCTTTTGAAAAAAATAAGGGAAGTACTGGACAGGTGAAGAGGAAGACAATGCGTCTTTTGTTGAAATCTGGTGCAGTTCGGAGGGTTGTCGGTGTGGTGTAACTTCATGAAATAATTATTTAACGCATACGAACCTTTTGAAGGGGTAAAACGCGTAAAAAATATTTCCAAGTTACTCAATGGGTATTCGGGAGAAGGGTCAAGGAGGTCTCACATGCCGAATGAAAAAATATTACTTGTCGACGATGAGGAAAGCAATCTCAGGCTGCTCATGCAGTGGCTCATCCCCTTGGATTATAATATTGAGCTTGCCTCGAACGGCGAAGAAGCTGTGCAGAAGGCCAGAGACAGCCGACCTGATCTGATCATACTTGATATCATGATGCCGGTTATGGATGGATACGAGGCCTGCAGAATTCTGAGAACAGACCCGGAGACAAAAAATATACCGGTAATTATGGTGACGGCCCTCAACGATAGAGAATCAAGATTAAAGGGTCTCTCTGTCGCCGCAAATGATTTTCTCTTCAAACCCATCGATCAGACCGAATTGACCATTCGTGTCAAAAATCTTCTCAAAATCAAGGCGTTCGATGATTTTATGCTCAGGCATAATCAGATACTTAAAGAGGAAGTGCTGGCAAAAACGGAGGACCTGAGAAATATGAGCAACGAGATGGTCCGAAGACTGACGGCAGCCGCGGAATTTCGCGACACGGACACCGGCTCTCACATATCGAGGATAGGGTTTTATGCCAACATGATGGCAGCGGCAATGCATTTGCCGATGGACTTTAATGAGACGATAACCTTTGCCAGTTCGCTGCATGACATCGGAAAGATCGGCATACCGGATAGCATACTCTTAAAGCCGGGAGATCATACCCGGGATGAATTCGAGATCATGAAGACTCATTCCACAATCGGCAACAGGATACTTGCAGATTCAACCTATCCCAGTATCCAGATGGCTGCCTCCATTGCCTTTACCCATCACGAACGGTGGGACGGCGGTGGGTACCCAAGAGGGTTGAAAGAAGAAGAAATCCCCATTGAAGGCCGGATCGTCATGCTCGTCGATCAGTATGACGCGCTCCGGAGTCAAAGGCCCTATAAACCTGCCTTTGATCATAAAAAGACTTGCAAGATTATTACCGAGGGTGATGGCAGAACCGTGCCGGAACATTTTGACCCGGCAGTCCTCAAGACCTTCAAGGAAACCGCTCCCGTATTTGCAGAGATATTTGCTCAGCATCAAGAAGGAATGAGTTGCGCCCTTCCTTCGATGAGCAAATGAAGAAAAAACTCAAAAGCGGCGGTGCTTCCTGGGTGAGCATCCTCCAACGACCGCTCTAGTGGACAGGCCGCCCCAGCCCGCTTGAAAATTCTGACAGGGCCCCCCCCCAATGATCGAGGCGCTACGCCACGAATAAAGAACGCCGCCAATGATCGCTTTCCTGCCGCAAACCCACCCTGGCGGGTTGCCGGAAAGCTCGATTTCCATGGTACGGGTGTGATCCAAACAAAAAAAAAATGCGCGTAATCAACCTGAAAACGCGCATCCTCTCTAACCGCTTCCGATCTGTCTTCAGTTGGGCTTGGCTTGCCGCTCCGAAGGTCCCAGTCTGCTCAGGCCGGATATTTCCCCTCGATATAATCCATCAGATACCGGTTTTCCACCTCGCGGACCTCGATCATTGCATTGACGACGTCACCAATGGAAATGATTCCCTTCAGTTTTTTCTGCTCCATGATGGGAATATGGCGAACTCTGTTTTTGGTCATAATGGCCTGGATATAGTCAATGTCATCATTCTCGGCTGCGCAGATGATGTCCCTGGTCATCACCTGATGGACCTTCTGGGTGGAGCAGTTCTCGGTGCAGCCCGCGGCCACCGCCTTCAGAACATCGTTGGGAGCCAGGATGCCCTTGATCTCGCCCGCATCGTCAACAACCAGGAGTGAACCGATCTTTTTGCCGAAAAACAGTTCGGTGGCTGCCATGAGGGTACTGTTTTCATTCACGGTAATGACTTGCGAGCCTTTCACTTTCAGAATGTCTTTAGCCTTCATAGTTTGAGTCTCCTTACAAGGTTGTCTATTCCTCACTTGAGTCAGTGAGGGAGTACAGAGTGGTGAAACACATTTTCCATGACCTGCCGACCCCGCTGCGACCCTGCTCCCGAAAAAGAGCCCTGCTCCCGGTTCAACCCGGACAGCCAAAGGAACAGACCTTCGTTGTCAACCGTCAGGTTGAGGGGATAACGCCGCAAACGATCCGCGCCGCACCTCCACCGAGAGGAGCTGGCGTATCCGCGTGGTTGTCTCCCCCGGCATGAATCATCAAGGAGCGACCTTTGACATCGGCGATTTTAAGCCTGGGACCCAAGACGGGATTATTGGCATTGCCGGTGGCATCCACAAAGAGAGCGGGCAAATCGCCGAGATGACCATCGCCCCAGGGCAGGCCATGGTGCTTGCTGCCCAGCGGATCGTAATGTCCGCCGGCCGCCAGGGCAGGCACCATCTGGCCGTCTTTTTCCTTGGGCGCGCAACTTGGGAATTCATGCAGATGGAAGCCATGCAGGCCGGGCGGAAGTCCGGTCAGCGAGGGGGTAAAAACGATCCCATGGGCTGTTTCGCTGATGATCACCTGGCCAACCGATTTGCCGGTGCCTTTTTCGTCGACCGTGTTCATGGGAACGGTGATATCGGCCAGGGCTGTTCCATAGATAGAGAGTGCTGCCAGCGCCAGCACTATTTTGGCTCGCCTTTTCATACATCCTCCTTTGTGATAAGACTTCGTTGACTGCTTGATTACTACCTGTCGAGTCGTCTGTTCATCCCTCCAAGGCCCATGCATGCTTTCTGGTTAAAATGTAGACTATCCAATACGATGTCAAGGTGTCTTTTCCGACATGCGGAGGCCTGACCCGCTGAAAGGCAAAACCTGGAGGCATAATCCGAACGAATGAAGATCTTTTTTCCAATCCGCGGATTTTTTGATTGTATGTGGAGAATTGCAGCTCTAACGTATGAAATTGAAGTCAAACAGCGAATATTTCCCCGTGCGGACCCTGATGCCCGCATCAACTGATCGAGGAGTGAAAACATGGCCAAGGAAAGACTGGTTGTTATCGGCGGGGATGCAGCGGGGATGAGCGCCGCAGCCCAGGCAAAACGCCGCCGGCCCGAGTTGGAGATCGTCGTCTTTGAGCGGAGCCCGCACACCTCTTATTCCGCCTGAGGCATCCCCTATTACGTCGGCCGGGTTGTCGACACGGAAGAAAAACTCATTATCCGCACCCCGGAAAAATTCCGGGAGCACGATGGGATCGATGCCAGAGTCCGCCATGAGGTGGAGGTCATCGATACCACGGCAGGAAAGGTGCTGGTCCGCAACCTGGAGAATGACAGGGAAACGTGGGAGCCGTACGACCGGCTCCTGATCGCCACCGGCGCGGTCCCGATCTGTCCGGTTATTCCGGGCTCCGATGCCGTCCGCATCTGCGGGGTCAATACCCTCGAAAGCGGCCTGGATATCCGCAGGCGTCTCGATCAAGGAGGAATAACCAGGGGAGTGGTGGTCGGCGGCGGCTATATCGGCCTGGAGATGGCGGAAGCCCTGGTCATGAACGGTCTCGAGGTCTCCCTGATCAGCCGATCCGCCCAGGTGATGGGGACCCTCGATGAGGATATGGGGGCGCTGGTCTCCCGGGCACTGCGCGATATCGGCGTCACCCTCCATCTGGAAGAGGCGCTCACGGAGTTCGTGACAACGGGCGGGAAAGTAACCGGGATTGTCACCGACAAGCGGACCCTGCCGGCCGACATCGTGATCCTTGGCCTCGGGGTGCGCCCCAACACCGCGCTTGCCGCGGCGGCCGGCATTCCCCTTGGTGAGAAAGGATCGATCCGCGTCAACGAACGGATGGAAACCGAAATTGCCGGGATCTGGGCCGCGGGGGATTGCGCGGAGTCCTTTCACCTGGTGAGCCGCAAACCCTTCTACATTGCCCTGGGCACCGTTGCCAACCGTCATGGCCGAGTTGCGGGCATCAACCTGGGCGGCGGCTACGCCACCTTTCCCGGTGTGGTGGGAACCGCGATCACCAAAATCTGCCATGTCGAGGTCGCCCGCACCGGTCTGCAGGAAAAAGAACTCAAGCAGTTGGGCCTCGAGTGGGAGAGCGCAATCATCAAAAGTCGCACCAAGGCGGGATATTATCCCGGCAGCGGTGAAATAACCGTCAAGCTGCTGGCTGAAAAAGGAACCGGCCGCCTGCTGGGTGGCCAGATCGTCGGCATGGAAGGTTCGGCCAAGCGAATCGATACCCTGGCGACCGCTCTGCATGCCGGCTTTACCGTGGAGGAGATGATTAATCTCGACCTTGCCTATGCCCCCCCTTTTTCACCGGTCTGGGACCCGGTGGTGATCGCTGCCCGCGCAGTGGCTAAAAAGCTGTAGTCAAGGGCGGGATGACGATTGTTCCGGCGAAGAAAGTCCGCTGACCGAAGGATTAAGGAGCAAGAAGAGAAGACGGTATTGCGAGGGTCGAACCGTACAACCCGCATTCTTTTTTCGGAGGAACGAACATGAAGGCGTTAATTATCAGTGCGGATCATTTTGAGGACTCCGAGTTGCTGGTGCCCTACTACCGGCTGCAGGAAGCAGGCGTGGAAGTGACAGTGGCCTCTCTTGGCAAAGACGCCATCAAAGGCAAGCACGGATACGAGGTGACTGTCGACAAGACTCTTGATGAGGTTTCCCCTGACGACTATGCAATACTGCTCCTCCCCGGAGGAAAGGCCCCGGCGCGGTTGAGAGAAGAGCCGCGGGCGCTTGAAATCGCGCGCCGCTTCTTTGCCCGCAACAAACCGGTGGCCGCCATATGCCACGGACCGCAGATCTTGATCAGCGCCGGGCTGCTGCAAGGGCGCCGCGCTACCTGCGCGCAGTCGGTGGCGGAGGAACTGAACGATTCCGGGGCGCTCTATGAGGATCGGGAGTTGGTTGTTGACGGCCTGCTGATCACCTCCCGGAGACCGGCCGATCTCCCGGCGTTCATGCGGGAAATAATGAAACAACTTGATTTGAGCCAGAACTGTTCAGGAAAAGAATAAAGAAGATGTAAAGAGTGCGGTTTGCAGGAAAATGGTCGAGATCAAAGGGACCAAGACGGTTCGTATCGGTTCGATCCCGACCGGAGTGGCTGGACTTCCGATGATCCGGCAATCGGAATGTTTGCTTCTGCCCCCTCCCGACAGGGCGGATCGCTCAGCGCTCCGTCCTGTCGTCGACTCGGGGTGGTGTCCTTAACTTTTGAGTCTGCCTGCGAGATGATTATTGCTGCAACTCCCATTCACCGGCTGAATTCCGGCAAGCTGTACTATAGGTCCGCTCTCGCTTACCGTCGATATAGGCTTCAATTTCAGCCCGCCTGCAGACCTGTCGGGTACTTGGATGCTGATAGGCCGGCTCCGGGGTAACGGCATAACGGTTGCCGCTGTCCGGGTTCACCCAGGTCGAACGCTGGTTGGACGGACCCTGATCGTAGACCCGGCTGAGTCGCTCCCTGTCGGCTTTATCCATTTCATTGCCCACAATGTAGCCGAGCATACCGCCTACTGCCGCACCGATTAATGTCGCCCCGGTGCTCCGGCCGATTGCCTGCCCGATGAGCGCACCGCCCGCCGCGCCTCCGAGGGCTCCGGTCTGGCCTTTAGTCGCACAGGAGGAAAGCACTAACAGGAAAAGCAGGGCAACGATACTGAGAGATTTCATGGTGATTCTCCTTATAAAGTTAATAAATGCCAGAGGGGAGTTCGGGATTTTTTCCGGACAGCCTTGTCTCTGGGGGATTGCTCAAATTGTCACTCCGGGTACTACCCTCTGATTCTATATATTAAGGTTGAGGTGATCATGCGGGAAGAGATGAGCCCCACTTCGTGGCCATTGCATTTACCATAATCACCGGAATGATCCTTCACTACTCTATTTTTTGGGCCAAACCTGATTTTATCTCTTTTTTCCATTGGTTGTTACCCAAGGCGAGAAAGTTTCACCTACTTTTATTTTAGCAATTTTCATTCCTGATTGTAACCAGAATAAGTTTACCTGGCCTTGCTGAATCGCCATCGGCAACCGCAGCCCAGAGGATCAGGTACTCATTGATTATATTTGATATTTTTCCGAATCAGTCACAGGCATAGAGCAGCACCGGCTCCGCCTCCACCCCCCGGATTCCGAGGGTAAAAGCAGCGAACCGGCGGAACCCGTCTTTGATCGGCGACAGATCCAGCCCCTCGATGATCAGGATATCCCGGCTCAGCAACTGGATGTGGGTCTCATGATCGGGTTGGCTTCGCTCGATCCCCGGCTGGTCGATTCCCACAAAGAGGAGCGGATGCCGAGCCAGCCAGGCGGCCGCCTCGCCGGTCAGCCAGGGGAAGAGCGGATCGAACTCGTTCAGGGGCGCATTGAGGGTCTTGAAAAACACGGCTTCGACCCCCTGCATGGGGATATCCCGCACCTGCTCAAGACCGATCCGCTCCGGGGGAGAGTCGGCAAGATCAACGACATACCCCAAAAACTCGACCGGAAACCGCTCATACTCACTGGAGCATTTCCCCCCGGCAATGGCATGGAGGGGATAATCCACATGGGTGCCGGTATGCAGGGGCAAATGCAGGGTGCTTTCATGCATCCCCTTGCCGGAAAAAGTCCTGGTGGTTTCGATCACTGGCCGCTTCTCGGCAAGATTCTTATATACCGCCATCTGTTCGGTGATGGGCAGCGAAACCGATGTCCAATTCAACATGACGCACCTCTTTTCCTAACCACCTGAACTGCTCCTGGCGGATACACAACCAGGTACTCCTCGCGAGCCGCGGCCCGGATCCGTTCGGCGATCCGCCACTGAACCAGCAGTTCATCAAAGCCGGCGAACAGGGTTTTGTCGCCCGCCAAGGCATCCTTGAGCAGCTTGACATAAGCCTCGGGCCGGTCGCCTATCGTCCGGCAGCTGTGACAGTACTCCGCGGTGACCTCCTCGGTCTCAAAGCCGTATCCCGGAACCTTGGAGTTGAAATGAAGATGAACCCCCTCCAGGGGAAACACCTCGATCACCAGCTGGTTGGGCGCGGCCTCCACCGTTTCGGTGCAACTCAGACACAAACTGCTCGGGCGGAAACGGAGACGGATCTCCGTCCTCTTTTCATTGAGTTTCTTCCCGGTTCTTAAAACAAATCGGGTATCCCGCCATTGCGGAGTGTCAATCCGCAGGACCGCCTCAACAAAGGTCTCGGTTGTCGAGCCGGGCGCCTGCTCCGTATACCCCTGGTATTGCCCCAACACGGGCGGAATGGCGGGATCGAGCTCGACCTGTTCAAGAACATGGAGCTTTTTCAGGCGGATGGATTCGGGTTCGAAATTTTCCGGGGTCTCCATGGCCACCAGGGCCAGCATCTGCAACAGATGGCTCTGCACCATATCATTGACGGCTCCGGCCCGATCATAGTATTCCAGCCGTTCCTCCACCCCGGCGGTCTCGATGCTGGTCACGGTAACGCTCTCTATGGCCTTGGCCTGCCAGCTTTCGCTGAAGAGCCGGTTGCTGAATCGGATGGTCAGGATGTTGCGAAGCATCTCCTTGCCCAGGTAGTGATCGATCCGGTAAATCTGTTCCTCCCTTGCCAGGGCGAGGAGACGGACCTGAATGGCTTTGGCCGTTTCCAGGCTCTCGCCAAAGGGCTTCTCGAACAGGAGTCGGTGCTCCGGGTCGCCGGTGGCAAAGAGGCCGGCGGCGTGCAGATGATTGGTGATAGCGGCAAAGGCATTGGGCTTGACCGCGAGAAAAAAGAGCCGCTTCCCTTCCGTACCTGTCTCCGCGTCGAGCAGCCTCCCGAGTTCCCGGTAGGTCGGAGCGTCCTCGAAATCCAGGCGGTGATAGCTCATCCGTTGCTTCACGGCCTCGCCCAGACGGAAATCGCCCTTGGTTTCAACCAACGAGAGGTAGTCGGCAGTATCAAAAGGGCGACGTCCCAGGCACCAGATCCGGGCAAAGGGGGTTTCTTCATCGTACCATTGCTCCAGGGCAGGCAATATCTTCTTGGCGGCGAGATCGCCGGTGGCACCGAAAAGCAGGAGGGTCGCGCCGTTTTTTTCCATGGCTTACTCCTTGCCGCTGTCAACGACCCCGTGGCCGCCGAATTCACGCCGCATTGCCGCCACGGTTTTTTCGGCATACTTCTCCTTGTCCTGGGATTTGAATCGGGCGAAAAGCGCGGTTGCAATCACCGGGGCGGATACCCCCAGGCGGACCGCCTCCTCCACCGTCCAGTTGGCTTCCCCGGATACCCCGACGATGCCCTCGATCGATTTCAGGCCGGGTTCCCGGGCCAGGGCGGCGGCGGTCATGTCCATCAGCAATCCGGAAACAATGGAGCCTTTCCGCCAGACCTCGGCGGCCCGGTCCGGCTCCAGGGACATCGGACTGTGCCGGAGGATCTCCAAGCCCTCGCCGATGGCCTGCATCATCCCGTACTCAATGCCGTTGTGGATCATCTTGACGAAATGCCCGGCGCCGGCCGGCCCCATCC
>Ga0074197_1001310_pt1 | contig 21779 bp, 22 predicted proteins | sample EPASupsiteSAE305_FD_64526 | JGI IMG/M metagenome (GOLD analysis project Ga0074197, IMG submission 64526) | Bioremediated contaminated groundwater microbial communities from EPA Superfund site, New Mexico - SAE3-05 reassembly with SPADES | ecosystem: Environmental > Aquatic > Deep subsurface >...
TCCTATAATCCCCGTGCAGCTGGCTTGGTGGGGATTGATGTGCGCCGGATGGTGCTGCTTTCCTTTGTAATCAGCGCTGCCATGGGCTCTCTGGCCGGTATTATTGTGGCCCCGCTCACCATGACCTCCTACGATGTCGGTGTCATGCTGGGACTGAAAGGGTTCTGTGCCGCCATTATCGGCGGTATGTCCAGTGGCATCCCTACCGTAATTGGTGGGCTGATCCTGGGGGTGTTGGAGTCACTGGGGGCAGGCCTGATCTCCTCTGGCTACAAGGATGCCATTGCCTTTGTGATACTGCTGCTGATCCTGTTCATTCGTCCCCAGGGCCTGTTCGGTAAGCCGGAAAGTGAACGGGTGTAACAGTGAAGAAGGAACTGATTAAATACGCTGTTTTTGCCATCTGTATCCTGCTTGCCCCCCTGGCCTTTTCCGGGAATTACCTGATGAATGTGCTGGTCTTTGTGGGGATTCACACCATGTTGGCAGTGGCGCTTAACCTTCTGTTGGGGTATGCAGGCCAGATCTCGCTGGGGCATGCTGCCTTCTTTGGGTTGGGGGCCTACGGTTCTGCTATTCTGTCCACCACCTATGACTGGAATCCGTGGCTTGCCATGACCGTGGTTGCGCTTGTGGTTGGCGGGCTGGCCTTTGCCATCGGCTTTCCGATCCTGAAATTGAAGGGTCACTATCTGGCCATGGCAACCCTGGGAATGGGGATTATCGTCTATATTGTCTTCAACGAATGGATCGATATGACTGAGGGGCCATCCGGTTTTTCAGGCATTCCGAACCTTGAGATCGGCCCGCTTGTCTTTGACTCAGACCTGAAAAATTACTATCTGGTCTGGAGCTTTGTGCTGGGCTGTGTACTGCTTTCGGTTAACCTGGCAAACTCACGGATCGGGCGGGCCTTTCGGGCCATCCATGATGCCGAGGTGGCAGCACGGGTCATGGGGGTTAATGCCCGCCTGCTGAAGGTGCAGGTCTTTGCCCTGTCTGCCATGATCTGTGCCATAGCAGGTTCCCTGTATGCCCATGTCATGACCTTCATTGCTCCGCCTTCCTTTGGTTTCAATATCTCAGTGGAACTGCTGACCATGGTGGTGATCGGTGGTCTGGGCAGTATCTATGGATCATTCCTGGGAGCCCTGCTGCTGACCCTGCTGCCGGAATTCCTGCGCTTTATGCATGACTATGACATCGTTTTTTATGGCGGCCTGCTGATGGTTATGACCATCTTTATGCCCGGCGGTTTAGTGCGTGGCATACCTGATCTGGTGCGCAAGGTTACCGGCCTGAAGAACAAGAAGGGAGATGCCCATGCTTGAGCTGAAAGGCATCACCCAGATCTTTGGCGGGGTAACAGCTCTGAGTGATGTTTCATTTTCTATCCACGCCAATCAGATTACCGGCGTGATCGGTCCCAATGGTGCCGGTAAGACCACCCTGTTTAACATTGTGACCGGCATCTATCAGCAAACCAGTGGTCAGGTAATCTTTGAGGGTAATGATATCAGCAGGATTCCGGTGGAACGTCTGGCTGCCAAAGGGATGGTGCGGACCTTCCAGAATATCGAGCTGTTCGGTCAGATGACGGTACTTGAAAATGTGATGGTCGGCCTGCACAGCAAGAGTAAAAGCGGTCTGTTTGCCTGCTCATTCAAGGCCCCCTGGGCGATCAAGGAAGAACGACGTATCCGCGAAGAGGCCCATGAGTGGTTGCGCTTTGTTGGTATTGATCAACTGGCTGATGTCCAGGCATCAAACCTGCCCTTTGGTAAAGGCCGGATGCTGGAGATTGCCCGGGCCATGGCGTGTAAACCGCGCATGATCCTGATGGATGAACCTGCTGCTGGATTGAATTCCCAGGAAACCGTCGGCCTTGCTGAGCTGATCCGGAAGATCCGTGATCTGGGTGTAACGGTGGTGCTGGTGGAACATGACATGGAACTGGTCATGGATATCTGTGACCGGATTGTTGTGCTTAATCTGGGTCAGAAACTGGCCGAAGGCACCCCACGGGAGATTCAGGACAATCATGAAGTTATCGCAGCCTACTTAGGTGACGACGAATAATGTTAAAATTAAAAAATATAAACACATATTACGGCAAGGTTCATGCCCTGAAAAATGTCTCACTGCATCTGGCAGAGGGGGAGATTGTTACTCTGATTGGCGCCAATGGCGCCGGTAAGACCACAATTTTGAACACCATCTCCGGTGTAACGCCAGCAACCGGTGGCGAGCTGCTCTTTCAAAAAGAGGAGATTAAGTCTCTGACCCCGGACCGGATTGTCAAACTGGGCATTTCCCAGGTGCCGGAAGGTCGTCAGGTCTTTAAACCGATGACCGTAGAGGAAAACCTGGAATTGGGAGCCTATCTGCGCTACCGGGCAAGAGACCCCAAGACAGAAATTCAGAAAGACAAGGAAGAGATGTTTCAGCTCTTCCCCCGTCTGGAAGAACGGCGTAAACAGGCAGCAGGCACTATGTCCGGTGGCGAACAGCAGATGCTGGCCATTGGCCGGGCCTTGATGGCCCGCCCCAAGCTACTGCTGCTGGATGAGCCATCCATGGGATTGGCTCCCTTGGTTGTGCAGGAGATCTTCCGCGTGCTGCAACGGCTGCGGGATGAACGGGGGGTTACCATCCTGCTGGTGGAACAGAATGCCAAGGCAGCCCTTAAACTGGCTGACCGGGGGTATGTACTGGAAACCGGAAAGGTGATTCTTGAAGGGGCAGCCGATGAGCTGCTTGAAAACGCAGAAGTCAAACGGGCCTATCTGGGCAAGGATAAAAAGGAGATTTGGGAACGATGACACGCGATGAAGCGAAAAATAAGATTATCTTTGCCCTGGATGTGGATAACCTGAAGGATATTGATGTTTGGGCTGAAAAGTTGTCCCATAAGGTGGGGATGTTCAAGGTGGGCAAAGAGCTGTTTACCTCTGCGGGGCCTGCAGCAGTTGAGGCTGTCAAACGGCATGGTGGAGAGGTGTTCCTTGATCTGAAATACCATGATATTCCCAATACTGTGGCTCAGGCCATGCTGGCAGCTGGTCGTTTAGGGGTAAAACTGGCTAATCTGCACGCCTTGGGTGGACCGGAGATGATGGAAAAGGCCAGTCAGGCAGTGCGTAAGGAGTTCAGCGGCAACGAGCGACCACAATTGCTGGCAGTAACCATCCTGACCTCTTCAACCCAGGAGACCTTGAAGGCTGTAGGGATTGAGTATCCGGTTGAAGAGATGGTGGTGCGGTTGGCAAAGCTGGCCAAGGAAAGTGGTATGGATGGTGTTGTGGCTTCACCGCTTGAGATTCAGGCGATCCGGGCAGCCTGTGGTCCTGATTTTCTGATTGTTACTCCAGGGGTGCGACCATCTTTTGCTGCTGTTGATGATCAGAAGCGGATCATGACCCCGGCTGAAGCAGTTCAGGCAGGTGCTGATTATCTGGTGATCGGCAGACCGATTGCCAAGGCAGCAGATCCGGTTAAGGCAGCAGAGCTGATTGTTGATGAGATTGTGGCAGGTGTGCAATGAAAGACGATATCCTGTACGGGATAAATCCGGTTAGAGAGGCCTTGCGGGGAAACCGCAAGGCTTTTGAACTTTTTGTGCAGACTGGTGGCACAGACCAGCGGATTGCCAAATTGGCAAGCCTGGCAGAAGAAAAGGGGATAGCTGTCCGCCGTCGTGAGCGTGCAGACCTGGAGCGGTTGGCTGGCAACCCTCACCATCAGGGGGTGGTACTGAAAGTTGCCCCATTTGTCTATGCAGAGCTTGAAGATTTCCTGTCTAACCATCAGGAATCAGAAGCTGGTCTGTTTCTGTTGGTACTGGATGGCATTCAGGACCCTCAGAACCTTGGTGCCTTGATCCGTTCTGCTGCCTGCGCGGGTGTGCAGGGGGTGATTATTCCTAAAGATCGCGCCTGCGGCATGACACCAGTAGTGGAAAAGGCCTCGGCAGGGGCAGTGGAGACCGTACCGGTTATCCAGGTCACCAATCTGGTGCAGACCCTGGAACGCCTGAAACAGGCAGGCTGCTGGACCTTTGGTCTGGCTGGTGAGGCGAACAAGGATATCTATCAGGCTGATTATCGTGGTAATCTGGCACTGGTGGTTGGCGGTGAAGGAGAGGGGATCAGGCCGCTGGTGCGGAAACATTGTGACCTGTTGCTTGCCATCCCGCATTATGGTGGCATTTCATCGCTGAATGCCTCGGTGGCAGGGGGAGTTGTGATGTTTGAGGCAGCTCGTCAAAGGTGCAAGCCATGAAGCCTCGGATTAAAACAGCAGGTAAGGGCGGAGCAACCCGTCAAAAACAGACAGGAACCCGTGATCAAGAAGCTGCATCTGGGGTGCGGCGTGGTCTGGCCGTTGACCTGTTGATTGAACGGCTTGATGATGAGGGGATTGGTGTTGCCCATTCTGAGGGAAGGCAAATTCTGGTGGCTGGTGCACTGCCACAGGATCGTTGTCTGGCCAGGATCAGCCATATCGGCAAGACGGTTGTCTTTGCTGATCTAATCAAGCTGATTGAGCCATCTCCATTACGACTGCAGCGGTGTCCCTGCTCAGACGCTGCCCTTTGTCTGGGCTGCCCGCTGATTGCCATGCGTTATGGTGAACAATTGCGCTGGAAACAGGATCTGGTGCAGGCAGCGTTCAATCAGTACCCGTCTTTAAAGCATATTGTGGTACCCCGTCTGCTGACACCTGAACGCCGTCTGCAGTACCGCACCACCGCGAAACTGGCAGTGGCAGGCAGCCATGCTGACCCGTATATCGGCATCTATCGCCGCGCCAGCCATGATGTGGTGGATCTTGAGGATTGCCCGCTGCACCATCCCATGATCAATACCGTGATCAAGGTGGTGCGGGAAGGGATCAGCAAACTGAAGGTGCCGGTGTATCAGGAGAAAAACAAGAGTGGTATCCTGCGGTATCTGGTGGTGCGTGTTTCAGAGAGCAGTAATGAGGTCATGGTAACCTTTGTTACTGCCAGACGGGCCTTTAACGAGATCCATCACCTTGCCCGTTTGCTACAGGAGAGGGTGCCGCAGGTGGCGGTAGTCTGCCAAAACGTCAACAGCAGTGAAGGCAATGTTATCTTTGGCGCACATGAACACTTTTTGACCAAACAGCAAACGATTCAGGAGAGAATAGGGCAGGTGGAACTGTTGGTTTCTCCCCGCTCGTTCCTACAGGCTCAGAACGATGGTGCCCGCCTGCTGTATGAAACTGCCCGTGATTGGGCCGCTTTGGATGGCAGCCAACAGGTGCTGGATCTCTACTGTGGCATCGGCGGTATTGCGCTGACCCTTGCCTCTGTTGCCAAGCAGGTGCTGGGGGTTGAGCTGAACAAGGATGCAGTGGCTGATGCCAAGCGTAATGCCCGTCTGAATAATGCCAAAAACTGCCGTTTTGAGGCAGGAGATGTGCTGGAACTACTGGACGACCTGCTTGAGGATGAATTGAGGTTTAACTGTATTGTTCTTAATCCACCCCGCAAAGGTTGTGATCAGGATGTTCTTGAAAGGGTTGCAGAGTTTGCACCTGAGCGGATTGTCTATGTTTCCTGCTCACCCCAGACCCTTGCCCGTGATCTGGATATGCTTGCTGCAAAAGGCTATGACTGTAAAAAAGTGCAACCGGTTGAGATGTTTCCCCAGACACCTCACGTGGAAAATGTAGCGTTGCTGCTGAGAAAAGAGCTAAAAACAGCTTGACATTTTTTAAGAGAAGCTGCTAATTAACAAATTCCCTTGCTGGAGGCGCGTAGCTCAGGGGGAGAGCGCTACCTTGACACGGTAGAGGTCGGCGGTTCGAAACCGCCCGCGCCTACCATTGAACTGAGAGCGGCATCGGCATTCCCGATGCCTTTTCTGTTTAAAGAAAGAGAACAGGTCCATGATTCAGGTAACCCTGCCGGACAACTCAATACGTGAACTTACTGATGGTGCTACGGTTGCTGATCTGGCTGCATCCATTGGAGCGGGCCTTGCCAAGGCTGCCTTGGCCGGTCAGGTAAATGGTCAGTTGGTTGATCTTTCTGCACCGCTTGCTGATGGTGATGCTGTTGCCATTATTACTGAAAAAAGTCCTGAAGCACTTGAGATTATCCGTCACTCCACTTCGCACTTGATGGCGCAGGCGGTGAAAGAACTGTTTCCGGCTGCCAAGGTGACCATTGGCCCTGCTGTGGAAAACGGTTTCTACTATGATTTTGATGTAGCCACCCCGTTTACCCCGGAAGATCTTGAAAAAATTGAAAAGCGGATGGCTGAACTGGCAGCAGCCGGGCAGCCGCTTGCTCGTAAGGTTATGTCTGCAGTAGAGGCGATTGCTTTCTTTGAGCAGATGGGTGAGCCATACAAGAAGGAATTGATTGAGGGGATAGGCGCGGAAACCGTCTCTATTTACACACAGGGTGAATTTGCAGATCTCTGTCGCGGCCCCCATGTGCCCAATACCAATAAGCTCAAGGCATTCAAGCTGCTCTCCATTGCCGGCGCCTACTGGCGTGGTGATGAAAATAACCGGATGCTGCAGCGGATCTATGGCACTGCCTTTGTTGATAAAAAAGAGCTTGAGGCCTATCTGCACCGCCTTGAAGAAGCCAAGCGCCGTGATCACCGCAAATTGGGCCGTGAGCTGGACCTATTTTCATTCAACGATGAAGTTGGGGCCGGTTTTGCCATCTGGCATCCTAAGGGTGCCATGTTGCGGACCCTGCTTGAAGATTTTGAGCGTAAAGAACACCTGAAGCGCGATTACGATATTGTCGTTGGTCCGCAGATCCTGAAGACGGATCTCTGGCAACGTTCCGGTCACTACGATAACTATCGCGAGAACATGTATTTTACTGAGGTGGACGAGCAGAGCTTTGGTGTCAAGCCGATGAACTGTCTCTCCCACATGATGATCTACAAGTCGCAGCTGCGCAGCTACCGTGACCTGCCTCAACGCTACTTTGAGCTGGGTACGGTGCATCGCCATGAGCGTGCCGGTGTTCTGCACGGCCTGTTGCGGGTGCGCTGCTTTACTCAGGATGATGCCCATATTCTCTGTACGCCGGAGCAGCTTGACGGTGAGATTAAAGGTGTCCTGAAGTTTGTCTCCGATGTAATGGGTATCTTTGGTTTTGAGTATGAGATGGAGCTCTCAACCCGTCCTGAAAAGTCCATCGGCAGCGATGAAGATTGGGAGCGGGCAACAGGTGCGTTACTCGGTGCGCTGAAGGATACTGGTCGTGATTTTGAGATCAATGAAGGTGATGGTGCTTTCTACGGTCCCAAGATTGACATCAAACTGCGTGATTGTCTTGACAGACGGTGGCAGTGTGCTACTATCCAGTGCGATTTTACCCTGCCCGAGCGGTTCGATCTGACCTATGTTGCCAGTGACGGTGAGAAAAAACGCCCCGTAATGGTACATCGGGTTATCCTCGGTTCAATTGAACGCTTTATTGGCGTGTTGATCGAACATTTTGCCGGTAATTTCCCGTTGTGGCTTGCACCAGTGCAGGCAGTTGTGTTAACGGTTACTGATAATCAGATTCCCTATGCTCAAGAGGTGTATAAACAGCTCAAGAGTGCGGGGATTCGTGTGCAGGAAGATCTGCGGAACGAAAAACTTAATTTTAAGATTCGTGAAGCCCAGTTACAGAAAATACCGTACATGTTGGTAATTGGTGACAAAGAAGTTGAGCAGGGAACGGTAACACCGCGTTACCGTGATGGTAAAAACCTGCACGCCATGAAGCCGGATGAATTTATTGCTTTTGTTGAATCCGAGACAAAGGCCTACAAGTAACCTGTAGTGCCACTCTGCCAGGAGGTGCCGTCATAGCTGCCCCTACCAAAACCGCAACAGTCAACATTAATCATGCCATTCGTGCTTCAGAAGTACGTGTTGTAGCACACGATGGTGAACAGTTGGGAATTCTGACGCTGCGCGAGGCGCTGGAGGCTGCTGAAGCACGCCAGCTTGATCTGGTTGAGGTGTCGCCTACGGCAACTCCACCGGTTTGCCGGATCATGGATTACGGCAAGTTCAAGTATCAGCAGAGTAAAAAACAACAAGAAGCAAAGAAAAAACAGGTACAGGTACAGGTTAAAGAGGTCAAGATCCGGCCTAAGACCGATGACCATGATCTGGACTTCAAGGTTAAGCATGTTCGTCGGTTCCTTGAAGAAGGCAATAAGGCCAAGGTGACTCTTGTATTCCGTGGCCGGGAAATCACCCACCAGGATATCGGTAGGGCAGTGATTGAGAAGTTTGCCTCTGAATTGGCAGATATCGCTGTGATTGAGGTTCCGCCCCGGGTGGATGGCCGCCAACTGTTTATGATTGTTGCCCCAAAAGTTAAGAAACATTGATTTTTAGATAGTATTACTCACAACGTTATTACAGAAGGAGCAAGTCAATGCCTAAAATTAAAACAAACCGTGGCGCTGCCAAGCGTTTCAAAAAGACCGGTACCGGCAAGGTAAAGCGTGCTCACGCTTTTACCAGCCACATCCTGACCCACAAGACCAGCAAGCGTAAACGTAACCTGCGTCAGAGCAACACCGTTGCCGCTGTGGATCAAAAAAATATCTGTGCTTTGATTCCGTATATGTAGTTAGAAACAGCATCTGCTGTTTCGACCCAGAACCGCGAGGAACGGCCCCTTGCGGATCGGGCAATTAAACCTGAAGGAGTATTAAGATGCCGAGAGCAAAAGGTGGTTTTAAGTCGCGGCAACGCCGCAACAAAGTTCTGAAGCTTGCCAAAGGATACCGTGGCGCGCGGAGTAAACTGTTTAGAAGTGCTACCGAGGCGGTTGACCGGGCGCTGAACTATGCGTTCCGTGACCGTCGTGTCAAAAAACGGGATTTCCGCTCACTGTGGATCATACGTATTAACGCAGCATCCCGTCTGAACGGCCTTTCTTACAGCAAGTTTATTTTTGGCCTCAAGAAGGCAGATGTTCAGATTGACCGTAAGGTCCTTGCTGACATTGCCATCACCGATCCGAAAGGATTTGCCGAGATCTCGGCAGTGGCCAAGGCCCAGCTGTAACGCTGGTTTGTTTGTGGACAAAAGGGGATGGGAGTCTGGTGCTCCTGTTCCCTTTTTCCGTTCTACTCAATTTTAAAGTTTCTTAAAGGGACTAATGATATGCGGGAACAGCTTGAGCAGATGCGGCAACAGGCCTTAAGTGCCATTGCTGCAGCGACAACAGAAGAGATGCTGAACGAAGTCAGAGTTCGTTATCTTGGGCGCAAAGGTGAGTTAACCGGTCTGATGAAGGGACTGGGGGCGCTTTCTGCTGATGAACGGCCTAAGGTCGGTCAACTGGTTAATACAGTGAAGGATGAAGTTGAGGCACTGATCGAGCAGGCCATGAAACAGGCCCGTGAAGAGGCCACTGCCAAGCGTCTTGCCACAGAACGGATTGACATAACATTACCTGGGCGTGGACGTCGTCAGGGCAGTAAACATCCAATAACGCTGGTTATTGAAGAGGTAAGTGAAATTTTTGCCGGTCTAGGTTTTTCTGTTGCTGAAGGGCCTGAGATTGAGCATGACTGGTATAATTTTGAAGCATTGAATTTCCCACCAGAGCACCCTGCGCGCGATATGCAGGATACCTTCTTTGTGGAAAATGAGCTTTTGCTGCGGACGCATACCTCACCGGTTCAGATCCGTACCATGTTGAAGCAGAAACCACCGGTGCGGATTATTGCTCCTGGTACCGTCTACCGTTGTGATTCTGACGCTACCCATTCACCTATGTTTCATCAGATTGAGGGCCTTATGGTGGATACCCAGGTCTCTTTTGCTGACCTGAAGGGTATACTCACCACGTTTACCAATCAGTTGTTTGGTCAAAAGACCGGTGTCAGACTCCGTCCCAGTTTTTTTCCGTTTACTGAGCCTTCTGCAGAGGTAGACATTGCCTGCGTCATCTGCGGTGGTTCTGGTTGTCGGGTCTGTAAACAGACTGGCTGGCTGGAAATTCTGGGGGCAGGGATGGTTGATCCTGAGGTATTCCGCCATGTGGGCTACGATCCTGAAACCATTTCAGGTTTTGCCTTTGGTATGGGGATAGAGCGGATTGCAATGTTGAAGTACGGTATCAGCGACATGCGTCTGCTTTTTGAAAATGACATCAGATTCCTTAAACAGTTTTAGTCCGGTGAGACCATGAAAGTTACTTATAACTGGTTGAAAGAGTTCGTAGATTTTGATTTATCTCCTGCTGATCTTGGCGACCTGCTCACCATGCTTGGCCTTGAAGTTGAAGGTATGGAGCAACTGGGTGGAGGGATGGATGAAGTTGTTGTCGCCCGTGTTCTTGAAAAGAACCAGCATCCAAATGCCGACAAGCTTTCGCTCTGTAAGGTTGATAACGGTAAAGAGATTCTCTCGGTTGTCTGCGGTGCCCAGAATTTCAAACAGGGCGACACAGTTGCCTTGGCCCAGATCGGTGCTGTACTGCCAGGTGATTTTAAGATCAAGCGTTCAAAGATCCGTGGTGAAGAATCATGCGGCATGCTCTGTTCTGAAAAAGAACTGAACCTGGCAGACGAGAGCGCCGGAATTATGATTCTCCCAGAGAATCTACCGCTTGGAACGCCATTTTTTGAGGCAATGGGGCTTAAAGACACGATCTTCGAGATCGGCTTAACCCCCAACCGTGCTGACTGTCTGAGTGTAATCGGTATTGCACGTGAAATTGCTGCAAAGCTGGGTAAGCATGTTAGATATCCAACCATTGTTGTGCCTGAATATGGTGAACCGGTTGATAGCAAAGTATCAGTAACTATTCAGGACGCTGCAGGTTGCCCACGTTACGCAGCACGCTTTATATCTGGTTGCAAGATTGCGCCTTCACCAGCCTGGCTGGTTAATCGTTTAAATGCAGTTGGTGTTCGCTCAATCAACAATGTGGTGGATATTACCAACCTGGTCATGATTGAGCTGGGCCATCCTTTGCATGCCTTTGACTACACCCAGGTGGCTGGCGGGCAGATTATTGTGCGTAGGGCAGGAGAGGGTGAGAAATTTAAAACCCTTGATGGACAGGAAAGAACCCTGACAGTCACCGACTTGATGATCTGTGACCGTGACAGGGCTGTTGCTTTGGCCGGTGTCATGGGTGGTGAAAACTCTGAAATTACCGATACAACCACAGATATATTGCTTGAAAGTGCGTTTTTTGATCCGCCAACCATCCGCCGGACCAGCAAGCGCCTTGGTTTGCATACAGAGTCATCCCACCGTTTTGAGCGTGGCGTAGACCTTGAAATGGTTCCCAAAGCCCTGGATCGGGCTGCCAGCTTGATGGCGCAATTGGCAGGAGGTAATGTCGCTACTGGTAGAGTGGATAACTTCCCCTCTCCAAAGGCACTGGCGTCTATCACCTTTCGTCCAGAGCGGGCTAATGCCATGCTGGGGCTTTCTTTAACCGCTGAACGGATGGCAGAACTGTTCCGTAATCTTGAATTTCAGGTACAGCCAGTCAGTAATGGAAGTTTTCAGGTTACCATCCCTTCCTACCGGATCGATATTGAACGTGAAATTGACTTAATCGAGGAAATTTGCCGTTTGAACGGTTTTGATCAGGTAGTTGCAACCATGCCGGTGGCACAGGTTATTTCTGATCGTCCTTCTTTGCACCAACGCTTGCAGCGTACAGTTCGGGATCACTTTGTGGCTGAGGGGATGCATGAGATTGTTTCCTTCAGCTTTATTGCGGCAGATGCTGCAGATCGTATCTGTCTGCATGCGGATGACCCACGTCGAAATGGCATCCAACTTTGCAATCCGCTTGCTGCTGAACAGGCTGTTATGCGTACCACGCTGTTGCCAGGTCTGTTAGAGACAGCTTCACGAAACATGAGCTTTCGCAGTCTTAATTTACGTCTGTTTGAGATGCGTCGCGTCTATCATGCGATCGCTGGGCAGGAAATGCCCCATGAGCCTGTATACTGTGCTGGATTGATTAGTGGTGCCAGAGAACAGGAAAGCTGGTGTCAACAAGAAGTTAGTACTGATTTTTATGATGTAAAAGGGATAGTGGAAAATTTATTTGAACTCCTTCAGATCAGGGGTGTTCGATGGTCTTCAGAAGAGCCAGAGCTGTTCTATCACCCGGGCAAATGCTGTCGTATTCTGGTTGGTACTACAACTATCGGCACAATTGGAGAAATTCATCCCAAGGTATTGAAACAGTACGAAATAGAGCATACTGCCTACTATTTTGAGCTGAACTTTGAAGAACTGGTGCGGTTATCAGGTAGCCGTAAGGCCATTGTAGCTCCATCACGCTTTCCTGATAGCGTCAGGGATTTGGCCTTGTTGGCCCCACTTGAACTTGTTTCAGCTCAGCTGATTGACTGTGTCAAAAGTCTTAAACTGCAAGAGCTTGAAAAAGTTGCCATCTTTGATCTTTACCAGGGCGATCGTGTTCCGGAGGGATTTAAGAGTATTGCATTACGCCTGCGCTATCGGGCATCTGATCGTACCATGACAGATGATGAAGTGCAGCAGGTACATCAGAAGGTAATTGCGACATTGACTGGAAAGCTGGGTGTGACTGTTCGCTAATGGTACTACGTACGAAAAGACTTGCGAAAATATCGATAAATGAATACTATGATCAAAGTTATCTTTATCTCACAAAGGAGTATGTAACGATGAAAAAGATTGTATCCGTAGTACTTATGGCTGCTTTTCTGTCTGTTTCTTCCCTGGCTTTTGCTGCAGAGCAGAAGATTACTGGTGTAATTGAGAAGGTTGAGATGCAAGGTTCTGCTGCAACCGTAACCCTCAAGGACAGCAAAGGTGCTAAAGTTCAGGTTATTGTTAAAGATCAACTGACCGTGGACAAGCTGAAGGACAAGCGTATCGTTGTTGGCGACGAAGTTCGTGTAAAATATGACGACGCTAACAAGGAAAGCAAACTGTTCCGTAAAACTGCTGGCTGCTAATTTTTAGCTGGTTATGTAAGGTTACAACAAAAGGGCACGGTTAAATCCGTGCCCTTTTGTTGTAACTAGCTAGATTTGATAGTGTGCATATAATCTTGCAAAATAAATATCCCTACAACGTTGCTCCACATTAGCCAAGCAGGCCAATGCCTCACCACAGCCAGTTGCACTTCTAACAAAAACCCCATGACCACGCACTATAACAGCCTGTGTAGCAGTTTGGCAAAAAGCCTTGGGAAGATTCTCTGCTAATCCACCGACACCACCTTCTCCTCCAATGACCGGAAACGAATCAACAAAATCAAAGTCTTTGTTGCTTGCCGAATCTGCATAAAAACTCATAATAACAGAAAAGCGGGGGTGCCCGTGAAGAATAATCCTGCAATCGGTTGCAAGAATGATCGCTTGATGTGCGGGTAATTCGCTGGAGGCTGTGATACCTGATGTTGATCGTCCGTCAAAAGGCACAGAGTCAATCTGACTAGTCAGCTCATCCAATCGTGCAGACGTCTGTGAAATATAGAGCCTCTTGTTTAACAAACAGGAAATATTGCCAAAGAAAGAATCAACCAGACCAAGTTCAACGGTTGCCTGACCTAAAAGACTAATTTCATTAAGGGCTGCTTGGCGTGACGCTGTTGGGAACAACGTCGAAAAGGTATAGCGCGTTACGTTAAGCGGTTTTAGGCAGGTATTTTTGTAGCATCTGACAGCATGGGCCTCATCTGGTAGCATCGGCCCCGTAGCAAGCAAGTCTTCAAAATATTTAATTGTCGTGGCATGGGACAACGAAGACCATGCGATATAGGCCTGTTCAACCGTAAGAGAACCTTGACTGATTATGCCTATGCCCTCAACAATACAGCCTTTTCTCTTGTTCAACGCAGCACAGATGTTGTTTAGCAGTATTGCTTGGTCTTGGTTATAACGAATCAAGGGGATATCATGTAGTGATGAGCGGGATTCAGAATCTCTGGGTATGAGTACCCCTTCATCAGGTCTTGACCGACACAGAAGGAAAGCCGGGAAAGGGTGCAAAGGCTCTGCCACAATAACGGCAGCACAGTTGAGTCTCTGTAAAACAGTATGTGCAAGTAAGGCAAATGTCTGATTGCCATAACAGAAAATAGTGTCATTTTGGGCACTGATGGCAATTCGACCCGCCTTGACACACTGTTCATCAAGCAGTAATTGTGTATATCGCTTAAGTAGCTGCTGCATTAAGGTATTGAAGAGGGAATGTTTGTAATCAACAGAGAACCGTCCGATAGAACTTCTTTCCTGAAATGAATCCGTTGCCGTGACTGATGGGAAACTGAAGCTATTTTCATCGTACTGCCAGGCATAAAAGCAGCGGTAATATTGTTTCCCGATTGCCATGCCTCAAAATGCACATGTGGGCCGGTAGAACGACCGGTACTGCCGGCAAGGGCTATGGTTTCCCCTTTTTTAACCGTCTGCCCCTGTGCTACCACGAGTTTACTGTTGTGACCACAGAGAGTTATCATGCCATTGTCATGCTCAACCAGCACAGTCCAGCCATAACCAGAACGCATTCCTGCATACACAACGACACCTGCCGCAACAGAATGAACCGGTGTGCCCTCAGGTACCGCAATATCAATACCATTGTGATGGCGTAGCTGGCCGTCAATAGGATCAACCCTTATTCCCACTCCTGATGTAATAGTGCCATTTACAGGTAATAATGCCTCAACTGCTTCAGGCTTGTTTTGCTCTGGATTAATTTGAGCTTGAACGGTTTTTTCAATAATTTCTTTTAGAGATGGTGCAGGGGTTTGGTTTGTCTCTTTGGAAAGAGATCGGGCAGTTTTTTTACGTAGACTTTTGGTGGAATCCTTCACCACAACCTGCGCACCTTTTTGCATTGGACTGTCGGTGAAGCTTTCAACACCGTCAACGGTAACAAAACGATAGATATCTGCCAGAGCCATGTTTGACGGCAATAGCATGCAAATTGCCAGTAGCAGGCAAATCTGGATATGGAAAGTGGTCTTCTGTCGATTCATAAACATCCGCGACTCAGCTGCTATTCGTGCTTGTGATAGCAGTACTTTTCTGTTAATAAAAATCGTTATTCTTATTTATACTGCTTTCCAGAATACAAAGCAATTCCAACGTTCTCGCCGGTCAAACTTCATTTTCAAGGATGTATGAGTGTTTTTTACCTATTATGATAAGGTAATCCGTGGCACCGAACATGAGGATGGCCTCGTTATTATTCAATTCCTGAAGGGAATGGTGGGGCAGACTTTTTCTTTTTTAAACTATTACAAAGAAATTCCAGTTTCATACGATGCTCGCCTGATTTCCGTAGAAAACGAAATGGCAGAATTTGAAGTACATGAGTATCAAGCAAAGGTAATTACCCTTGAAAAAAAGGCCCTAATCAGGGCTCACGCAAAAAGTCCCGTTCCAGACGATCTTGTCGGTGACGTGTTTTATGTAAACACTGCACGAAAAAAGGTCATCCTTACACGTTTTCACTACGCAAAAATCCGCTCTGATCTGCGCAGATTTGTCCGAGTTTGCCTTGACGGTCGTCGTGCAGATGTCGATATGTATCTAGACAACGATATTGTGCCTGCGTCAGTAATAGATATCTCTCTTGGTGGTGTTGCCCTTCGGGTAGCTGCCCCTACTGGTATTGAGCCGGGCAAGGAGGTAAATCTCATTTTGAAGTTAGAGGCTCCAGATGATACCACCTTGCGTGAGATTGGTGCCGCCTGCACAATCACTCGACTGCTGGAGACTGCTCCTGGTTATACCTGTATTCTTGAATTCCATCCTGATCGCCATTCTCAGCAAGCACTTGCCTATTATATTAATCAAAGGCAGGTTGAGATTATCAGAGAGCTTAAAGAGTTGGCATCTTGATTAGCCCCAAACAACATATGCACAAATATTGGGCTTGTTGCTGGCTTACTGCCTATTTTGTAGGCTTTGATTGGGTCGGTTCGATTTGGTCTGCCCAGTGTAAATCAATAATTGTATGTAGTTATGTAAATTATATGACTTGGCAATGTGCTTGCATGATCAATAAACTAAATTAGATGAGCATTAACTGCTGGGAAGGGAGGATGACTGTGAAAAAAGTAGAAGCAATCATCAAGCCGTTCAAGCTGGATGAAGTCAAAGAGGCGCTGAACGAGATAGGGATTCAGGGGATTACGATTAGTGAGGTTAAGGGATTTGGGCGCCAGAAAGGCCATACTGAACTTTATCGTGGGGCAGAGTACGTTGTTGACTTTATCCCTAAGATAAAGCTCGAGATTATTGTCAGTGACGCAATCCTTCCCAAAGTAGTTGAAGCCATTGAAAAAGCAGCAAAAACTGGCAGAATTGGTGATGGTAAAATCTTTGTTACACCGATTGAAGCTGTTGTGCGGATAAGAACCGGTGAAACTGGTGAGGATGCGTTGTAGTTTCATTACCCATGTGAAAGGAGAAGTTTGATGACACCGAAGCAGGTAGTTGAATTTGCCAAAGAAAATGGCGTATTGATGGTTGATTACAAGTTTATGGATTTTGTAGGTACCTGGCAGCATGTTTCTGTGCCTATTACTGAATTTGATGAGGACACCTTTGAAGAAGGACAGGGTTTTGACGGGTCCTCCATCCGTGGTTGGCAGCCAATTCATGCATCCGATATGATTCTGCTGCCAGATCCAACTTCAGCAAAAATTGATCCATTTATTGCCGTACCAACTCTTTCCTTGATCTGTAATATCTTTGATCCAATTACCAAGGAAGACTACACCCGCGACCCACGTAACATTGCCCGTAAAGCAGAAGCTTACCTGAAGTCAACTGGCATCGGCGACACTGCATTCTTTGGTCCTGAGGCAGAGTTCTTTATCTTTGACGAAGTCCGTTATGACTCCACCGCCAACCAGGCGTTCTACATGGTAGATTCTGTTGAAGGCGCTTGGAATACTGGCCGTGAAGAGTTCCCTAACCTGGGCTACAAGCCACGTCACAAGGAAGGCTATTTCCCTTGTTCACCGGTTGACTCCCAGAACGACCTGCGTAACGAAATGGTTCAGGAACTGCAAAAGGTTGGTATCCGCGTTGAGTGTCAGCACCACGAAGTTGCCACTGGTGGTCAGGCTGAGATCGATATGCGTTTCTCTTCACTGGTTGACATGGCTGACCAGCTGCAGTGGTTCAAGTATGTTATCAAGAACGTTGCCTATCGTAACGGCAAGACCGTAACCTTCATGCCCAAGCCGCTGTACGGTGACAACGGCTCCGGTATGCACTGCCACCAGTCGATCTGGAAAGATGGTCAGAACCTGTTTGCCGGTGATAAATACGGCGGTCTGTCCCAGATGGCTCTTTGGTACATCGGTGGTATCATCAAGCACGCCAAGGCACTTTGCGCCATTACCAACCCGACCACCAACTCCTACAAGCGTCTGGTGCCGGGCTTTGAGGCACCGGTAAACATGGCTTACTCCAGCCGTAACCGTTCTGCTTCACTGCGTATTCCTATGATGTCCACCAACCCCAAGGCAAAGCGGGTTGAATATCGTACTCCTGACCCATCCTGCAACGGCTACCTTGCCTTTGCTGCCATGCTGATGGCAGGTCTTGACGGTATTGAGAACAAGATCGATCCGGGTCAGCCACTTGACAAGGATATCTACGGTCTGTCACCTGAAGAGTTGAAAGATATCCCGTCAGCCCCAGGGAGCCTTGATGAAGCCCTTAAGTGCCTTGAGGCCGACCATGAGTTCCTGTTGAAAGGTGACGTCTTTACTTCTGACGTCATTGAGAAGTGGATTGAGTACAAGATGGAAGCTGAAGTTAATCCGGTTCGCATGCGTCCGGTACCACTTGAGTTTGCGCTGTACTACGACATCTAATCAGTTGTGTCTGGCTGATGTTCGGAAGGGCGGGAGTGATCCCGCCCTTTTTTTATCTATACCGGGGCTTGATTGACTTAACCAGTAGCATCTGTTAGAAGGTATGCTTTACTAATGACAGGAAAAAACAATGATTGAAAATATACTGTTCAAACTTTCAATAATGCTGGTTCCCGGTTTGCTGGCCATTACCTGCCATGAGGTTGCCCACGGCTATGTTGCCTGGCGCTATGGCGATCCGACGGCCCGTATGTTGGGTCGTCTGACCCTTAATCCACTGAAGCATATTGATATTTTTGGCACACTGATGCTGGTGATTGTCGGGATCGGCTGGGCCAAGCCGGTACCGGTAGTGATTGAAAATTTACGCAACCCCAAGAAAGACATGGTTTGGGTCTCAATCGCCGGACCAGTGACCAATATACTACTGGCCCTGGCTTCAGCAGCACTATTGCGACTAATATTGATGGTACCTCCGGGCAGTAGTGCAGGCGCAAATTTTATGTTGCAACCGCTCAGCTATATGGCGGCATTTTCTGTCTATATTAACCTTCTGCTCGCATTTTTTAACATGATTCCAATTCCTCCACTTGACGGTGGGCGTGTTTTGATGGGGCTTTTACCATATCGCCAAGCCATTGCATTGGGTAGGATTGAACCTTACGGTATGATTCTTATCATTGTGTTGGTTTTCTTTACGCCGATATTTTCCTACCTGTTGCTGCCATTACTGATGGCGGGTATCAAACTGCTGGCTGGGCCATACAGTTTGCTGGTGTTTAAAGTTGCAAGTTTCAAGGTCATGTAACTAACGAAAAGGTGCTACAGATGCAAAAACAACGTGTTGTTAGCGGTATGCGTCCGACTGGACGTCTTCATATTGGTCATTATCATGGTGTGCTGGAAAACTGGATCAAGATTCAGGATCAGTTCGACTGTTTCTTCTTTGTTGCTGACTGGCATTCACTTACCACTGAGTATGCCGAGACCTCAGGCATCAAAGGCTCTGCCCGTGAGATGGTGCTGGACTGGATTGCTTTTGGCCTTGATCCAAACAGATGCATAGTTTTTGAGCAGAGCCAGGTTGCTCAACATGCTGAACTAAATCTGATCTTGGGGATGATTACCCCTGTTTCCTGGCTTGAGCGTAACCCGACCTACAAGGAAATGCTGGACAACATTGAGCAGCGAGATCTCTCCACCTTTGGGTTCCTGGGGTATCCTGTTCTGATGGCTGCCGATATCATCCTCTACAAGTCCACCCGTGTACCGGTAGGTCATGATCAGTTGCCGCACCTTGAGATTACCCGCGAGATTGCCCGGCGTTTCAACCATCTATACGATTGTCAGGTCTTTCCCGAGCCTGAGGCGTTATTGACTGAGACCCCCAAGCTGCTTGGTCTTGATGGTCGCAAGATGAGTAAGTCGTACAATAACTCTATTTACCTGTCCGAGACCGCTGAAGAGACCGCTGCCAAGATCAAGGGGATGGTGACTGACACCCAGCGTATCCGCCGTGCTGATCCAGGCGATCCTGAACAGTGCGTTGCGTTTAACCTGCACCGGATTTATGTGCCTCAGGACAAGCTTGATGAGATCATTCCTGCCTGTAAAAAAGCTGAAATCGGCTGTGTTGATTGCAAGAAAATCCTGACCCAGTGTCTAAACGAACGTCTGGCACCCTGCAGGGCACGCCGTGAAGAAATAGCCCGGGACGCTTCTTTTGTGGATGATCTGCTTGCAGAGGGCAGTCGCAAGGCAGCCCAGGTTGCCAGCAAGACCATGCTTGAAGTGCGGGCTGCATTACGGGTATAACCATGCCGCAAGCGGCTGAAACAGTGCCAACATCACTCTTTGAGGGGGCTGATCAGGGCTACAGCATCAAGCTGGACGCCTTTGAAGGCCCCCTTGATCTGTTGCTTCACCTGATCCGCAAAAACGAAGTGGATATCTATGATATCCCGATCGCCTTGATTACCCGCCAGTATCTTGATTATCTCAAATTGATGAAAGAGTTGAACCTTGACCTGGCAGGTGATTTTTTGGTCATGGCCTCAACTTTGTTGCAGATCAAATCCCGTATGCTGCTACCATTGCCTGAACCTGAAGAAGGGGAGGGGGAGGAACAGGAAGACCCACGGGCAGAGCTGGTACGTCGCCTGATAGAGTATCAACGTTATCGTGATGCTGGACTGGAGCTTGGAGCTCGTGAACTGCTGGGACGGGAGGTCTTTGCCCGGCCCTGTGCTGATGGCTGTTGCCTGGAAGGCTTTGTAGCACCTGATGATGGTCCGCTTGAACTTGACCTGTTTGAACTGTCAGAGGCGTTTAACCAGCTATTGGCAAGAATACCCACAGCCCGCGCCCATGAAGTAGCCGGTCAGGACACCTTAAGTATTGTTGATGCCATCAATGAAATACTTTCTAGGCTGGACGGCCATGAATCAATGGAGTTTGAATCCCTGTTTCAGGATGATATGAGTAGAGAGCGTATGATTGTGACCTTTCTTGCCCTACTTGAATTGTGCAGGATTAAGCTACTGAAAGTTATACAGAATAATCGCTACGGAACAATCTATATCTTCCCGTCAGTAGCAGCAACTGACAATGATGGAGCTTCAGATGCACTTCCCTTCGCTTAATGCCATTATTGAAGGGCTACTGTTCGTTTCCGACGGGCCAATGACCTTAGATCGCTTGACCGAGCTACTTCCTGACTATGAACGTGCCTCGGTCCGATTGGCGGTACAGGAATTGCGTGATGATTATGAACAGCGTGGTTCAGGCGTTCACTTGGTTGAAGTTGCGGGGGGATGGCAACTGCGTACTGTCCCAGAGCTAATGCCCTATCTTTCCCGGATGGTCAAAGGCAGGCCAGCCCGTTTTTCCCAATCAGCCCTAGAAACACTCGCCATTGTGGCCTACCGCCAACCAATAACCCGGCAGGAGATTGAATATCTGCGCGGAGTTGATACCGGTGCAGTACTTAAGACGCTACTTGAGAAAAGGTTGGTTAAAATACTGGGTAAAAAGGATATTCCTGGCAGACCGATCATCTACGGGACCACCCGTGAGTTTCTTGAGGTCTTTAACCTGAAGGATCTGAAGGGACTCCCCACACTGCGCGAGATCCAGTCTCTGGATGAAGTGCCGATCTTTGAGGTTCAGGAAGAACTGCCTCTTGTATCCCAAAATATGGAATAGCAATGAAAGATTCTCCGCCCCCACGCACTGCAACAGAGATTCAGGAAGAATTCAAGCGCTTTGCAGAAGGCGGTAGTTGTAATCAAGCTGCTCGTTCTGCCCGTTATGAACGGGGTATTGCAAACAGAGAACAACAAAAAAATGACCAAGACAGCGAGCAACCGCTTCCACTTATTCTTTCGCAACAGGCAACAGCACAGGATTGGCAGTGTACAGCTTGTGGCTCAATGCTCGATGGCACTCAGCTTAAAATCTATACCTCTCGGCTGCATTCCTCTGAGCATGATATAGCGTCTTGCCCTCACTGTGGAGGTGTGGCAAAAAATCTATATCATGCCTATATCAGACAGGAAGCTTCCAGGCAGTGTCAGCAGCAACAACGTAAAGTAACGCTTCGAAATACGATAATCTGTAGTCTGGCAGGCCTGCTCTTTTTCCTTGCACCTTCTACGTTCACCTATCTGCTATGTTGGATTGTGCTGTTCTGGTTTGGTCTCTTGAAGGAAGTGCATTTAAAAATGAAACTAGGTGCCATCTTTGTAATTATGTGGGCTGGTTTTTTTAATTCATTTGTGATTGCAAGTATGGGGCTGAACTATCTGGAAAGTATTCTCGTCTGGCTGCTTACGACGTTTATCATACTGTTTGCAGGATGGATAATTGAGCGTGCGGCTGCTTTCGGCGGTGGCTTGTTTTA